>OCTW011428781.1_pt1 | contig 11255 bp, 9 predicted proteins | sample 1539671 | NCBI WGS metagenome assembly OCTW01 (sample SAMN02144230, study PRJEB22623) | gut metagenome | biome: sheep rumen | host: Ovis aries | place: New Zealand | reverse complement strand
AGTTAGCAGTTAGCAGTTAGCAGTTAGCAGTTAGCAGTTAGCAGTTAGCAGTTAGCAGTTAGCAGTTAGCAGTTAGCAGTTAGCAATGGAGGCATTCTCAAGTTTATTCCTAAAGAATGGAGTATTTTTAGCTTCAGAGTCGCCCTTGAGTATTGCATCCCCAATTCCGCATTCCGAATTCCGAATTATGAACGTTCTTCACCCATAGATTCAGAATTTCCCTTTAGTTTTGCATCCCAAATTCCGCATTCCGAATTCCGAATTATGAAAATCTACCTCAAAATCCTTCGCGATGCAGTCATCGCGACTGCCATCCTTGCGTGCATTGGCCTGTTCGTCAACGCGGTACGCCCTGACGGACTCCCGTTCATCGCCGACAAACCCTACGACATTTTCGTCCCATGCCCCGAGACGCTCGGCACGGTCGAAATGATGTCGCCCACAGACGCTCAAATCCACGCCGATAGTACATTCCTCATCGATGCCCGTACACAGGAAGAATTCGATGCATGGCATGTCGAAGGCGCCATCTGTATTACCTACGATTATCTCGACCCCATCCCCCCCGAAGAACTCAAAAATATCACGATGAACATTGCACAGAGTGGCAAAGCACGCCTCGTCGTCTATGGCGACGGTGACGGCAGCCAGGGCACGACGGGATATGAACTCGGACGCGAAATTGCTGGCAATGGCATCAAAAATGTATTTGTCGTCGAAGGCGGTGCCGAAGCACTTAAAGGGGGCAAATAATGGCAGAGCAGAATTCCCGATTAAATCGATTTATCAATCACCCCGCACACAGCATCATTGCACTGCTCGTCCGTTTTTATCTGGCATGGGTTTTTATTTCGGCATGTCTTCACAAACTCGCCGATCCCACCAGTTTTGCCATCGATATCGCGACCTATCAGATGCTTCCACTCATTTTTATCAATCCATTGGCCATTGTTCTCCCTTACGTTGAACTGGGTACGGGGATCATGCTCATCACGGGTACAAAAGCTCGTGCTGCTGCACTCATGGTCTGCGGTATGATGATCATGTTTATGATTGCGCTATCGTATGCACTTGCCCATGATCTCAGCATTTCGTGCGGATGTTTTGCCTCCAATGCGGCAGCAGCCTCCGATCCAATATCGGGCCTCACGATGCTTCGCGACTCGGCATGGTTGATTCTTGCCATTTATGTCGTTATCTTTGACAAAAAGCCTCTGGGCGTCGACCGGGTGGCTTGAGAGAAGGAAAACTGTTAATTCAGAAATGTCTTAACAAACGGATTTGTTCGCAACTAACGTTGCTCACATTTGCTAAACGCGAAGGCCGTTAGGCCTGAGCAAATCCGTTTGTAAAAAAGCTCATTGACAAACAGTTTTGTTACATCTTTAGCTTCAGACTTCACCTTTAATTTTGCATCCCAATTACGCATTACGCATTACGAATTATGCATTAAAATTGACATTCCCATGAAACTCCATACCTTATTATTAACAGCAATTTCCCTGCTCTGGTGTGTACAAGCCTATGCCCAGACGCCCGCCTGCGACGCGCTCACCGGCGATGCCAAAGCCGTGGCACAGGATGTCATGACGACGGCCTATCCTTACGCGTGCTGCGACGAGACCATTGCAGCATGCCTCAAATCGTCCCCCTCGTGCAAACTGCCCAAGTTATTGGCCAATGAGACCTGCCGCCTGGCCGCAGCAGGCAAATCCGCCAAGGATATCAAACATATCCTCGATCAGCGAGCCATGAGCATGGGCCAGCTCACACCGCCCGCCAAAATCGAAAAACGCCCCGAACATCTCTGGGGCAATCCAAATGCAAAAACGGTGCTTTCGATCTATCTGTGCGGCCGCTGCCCCTACTGTTCGCGCCATGTCCCCGCACTCATCGAAGCACTCGAAAAATCGCCGCTCAAGGAAAAAGTCGCCATCAACATGCGCCTGTTCCCCATCAAATCACACGACAATTCCACGCCTGCCGCACTCGGCATCGAAGCCGCCGCACAAATGGGACAGGCATGGCCATTCCTGCTCAAAGTCTACAAAAACTTCGATCAATACTCCAACGAGAACCTCGCCAAATGGGCCATCGAACTCGGCATGGACCTCGAAAAATTCGGCACATTATCTCAGGATGCCGCGACCCGAAATATCGTCGTGACCTCCAAAAAAGAAGGCCTCACCAATCAGGTCGAATCGACGCCAACATTTTTCCTCAATGGCCACAAAATCCAGGGTACATTTGACGTCGAATCGATTTTAAGTATGCTCGAAGAGGCAGTGGATTAATTTTTTACTGGCGCGTGCTATGGCCTGATCGGCCATACGCACTGCGCGCTCGCTTTGCTGCGCCCATTCTGGCCGCACCTACAGCTCGCTTTTTATTTTGCGATCATGATGAAAAACAGCTAAGATAAAACGGGAGTATATTATTTTTGCAGGAGTGAGCCATGCCAGAGAATGCTTCAAAAACACTAAAATCCTCTCCAGTGCCCGCCGAACCTACCAAACAACCGGAGGTTGCTTCAGAAGAGACCGAAGCCCCGAAAACGAACGAAGAGCTTTTTTCGGAAGCCCTTGCCGCGAATTCTGCCACAGACGCACTGGCTGTTTTGCAATCATGCTCGCCAGATGAACTTAAATCTTTTGGTGCAAACGACAGCATGATGGAAAGCGTACTGAACCTGAATGCAGGCGATGCCCAAAGTGCCTGCATGGACATGCTCTATGTCAACGTGACTACACCGTCTATCCTTGAGCGCTTTGCAGAAACGCGCTTTGGTGTCAACATCGGTTCAGGAAGTACACAGGGCAATAATCTTGCAAAAAAAGTGAATACGACGACAGTCGATGCGAACAATCCCAATAAAGTAACCGAAAGGGTCGAACGTTCATGGGACATTCCTGGTCTGCAGCGCTTATATGCATGTTACCTTGTTTTGCCGCAATCCCACATTGACGTTGTCGATTCGGTTCTGACAACGACTGACAGGGTAACCAACGGAACAACAGTCTATGACAGCCCACGTACTGGCGGTGTAGCATACTACAACTACAACAGTTATGTTGTGGATTACAACAGCGCAAGATATACCCGAGAAAGAGGGAATGCAGGTTATTGCACGAGTGACCAGGACGCTTGCTATTACAATCCCATGCTGGATACGACAATTGTCCATGAACTAGGTCATCTTGTGGATGGTGGCAACCATCAGTATGCCTGGAGCGACGAGTTCCTTGCTTTCAATGAGTGGAAAGAAATTGCCAGTACACGTGATGATAACAAAAAATTTGTAAAACAGATTATTGCCGACTGCAGCGTCGATCCTTTTGTCCCCATGGTTAATGTCCCTGATGGCGGGGACAGGGCACTCTCGAAAGATGAACTCAAACTAGCCAAAAGAGGTGCTGAGCTTTTAATTGCTAATCATGAAAGCAAATGTACAACAGATGTTGTTGAAAGTGTTTTAACTCAGGCTTCAAATGAATTCGGCTTCAAGTTTGTCAGAACACTCAAAAAAGGTGCCGAAGCGGTTGGCAATTTCTTCTCAGGTCTTTGGAATAAGATTACAGGTCAGGAATCTCAAACTGAAGAAAAAGAAGATGATCTCCGGTCACTCGACAGTCTTGCTGAATACCTCATCGAAACGCCTGTGTACCAGCACATTCTTAAAACGGCACTCTGTATTGGCAGCAGCCGCATACCATGCTATCAATTTGATAATAATGGCACGCCATCTTACATGGACAAGGTAACCTTTGAAGGTTATGATGGACGCCAGATTTGGCAGGTAAGCCTAAAGAACTGGTATGGAAATAAGATTAGCCGATATCAGTTCCGATGCCCAGAAGAAGATTTTGCCGAAACCTACTCCTGCTATCACGTCTCGAAGATGCAGCGCCAACTGCACGAAGGCGAAACAGATGCTGAGACCAAATACAAAGGAATCCCCTCAGATGTTCAGGACTGGTTCGAGCGCATGGGGCTACACCAGGATCCGCCAGTCGAAAATGCCAAACAGTCTGACGAGCCCCTTGGACAATAACCAAAGAGGGAAATCATGAATTTAAAAAAAATCGTGATTGGGCTGGCATCTCTCGTGGGTGCCTGTTCTTCACAGCCGACAGCATCACCTGTCCAGGCGCAGGAAACGCAATCACAAGTCGTTTGGCAAAACGTCACTGCGCATGAATTCATCTTTGATGACAAACCTGATGGGAAAAAGGTTTTAAACGCTGTCAAAAAAACGCTTACCCCTGCGCAAAAAGTTTATTTGCGTTTCAAATTCGGCAATCTGGCTTTTGTACAGATCGAAACACCTCCCGATGCTCAAACGCTCGATGCCAATGGGTCATCTTACTGGCTCGCAGTTTCCGTCGACGAACCGAATCCAATGGTTAAACTGCCCAATGCAGAGCTTTTTAAACAGTTTTCTGCGGCAGTTCGCCCCAATGCCGATGCAATGAAGTTAGATCGGCGCGTCAACACCATGCTCCTGCTTGCTTTGGGCAATAATCATTATATTACCAAAGCCGAAGACAAAAAGCTGGCGCCCTTGTGGACAGAAAGCACTGCAGGTTTAAGTCTCGAGTTTTACCGCCGCGTCAGTTCCGGCACCATGGCCCCAGTTCTCGAAAAGTGTACCATGACCGTAGATGATAAACAGAATTTTCAACTACAATGTACACCTGCGACATCCCAAGCCGAATAAATATTATATCTTGAGGCACAATCATTCGCGTGTGCCTCTTTTTGTTTTGACCAAAGGATAACCATGCCTGACGAAACAAACGAGTTTCCGCTACCAGTCACTGCATTTGAATCACCTCACGAAGTTTTACATTACTATGGCGCACTTTTCGTCGCATTATGTCTACGATATATTCATCGACACGTCGAAACAATTGTCAATGATGCCGGTGGCTATTCACCCAAATCCGTTGCACTCGCCGAACTCATCCATACTCTAAGCGGTGAATCATCCAAACAAGGTATTGACTGGCTTAAAAATAAAAATCTTCCACCACAGGAACGCTGCGAACAAATGGTTCAGCTTTTTTCTGAACATATTCGCCTCAGAACGGAAAAAACGTATGAAACCAAGTCCAACGCACAAAGTATTTTATATATTGATGCAATTAAAGATCGATTTATATTAAATGATTTAGAAACCTATATTCTTATATCTGCTGCGCTTATACAATTTGATGAACGTTACACGCGGGCATGGCAATATGTTACAGGTTCTTCCCCCAATGAAATACCTTCAGCAGGTTTCTTTTTAAAACTGCTCGATTTCTCCGCACATACCCTAGAAGATATTTATCAATGCCTACAACCCCAAAGTCCTCTACTGCGTTATGGTTTGATAATCCTAAAACCATTGCCCGGATGGGATACACAAACCCCTGACATCTATGCACGGTTGGCAGTTCCCAAGAGCATTCTCGCGTACTTTCTGGGTAATACAAATGCCTATGTTCCAAGCGCATGCAGATTGATATATAAAAATCAGTGCGAATATACACCGCATTCTGCGATTGAAAAGGCCATCTGCCAACACCTAAAATCCGATAACTGCCGAATGTGCATACTCGGATACAATGGCATGGGGCGTGAAAAAACAGTGATTCAAATTGCACAGTCCCTCGGATATGACACACTTTGCCTCAGTTTTAAAGCACTGCACAAAGAAATACAGCAAAACCAAAAAAACATTCATGAATTGTTTGCTGACATCATTCGCGAAGCTTTAATTCGAAATGCAGTGCTATGGGTCGATGCCCAGGATTTACCCTCTGATACCCGGGAATGGCTGGAACTTCATGCAGATCGCATCCGACATTACTTCGAATCCGAAGATTTACTTAAAATTGCAGTACGACTTCAAAGACAGACAACTCTATCACGCCAGATCTTCGGTGAATTGAGCGAAATTGTATATCCACAACCCGGACGCGATGAACAACCGGCCCTATGGTTCGACTGTCTCAAGACGTTATTGCCCAAAAAACAAGCAAAACAAACAGCCGAAATAATGGCACAAGGCTATTGTCTAAGTGCGCGAGAAATACAGGATACGATCGAAAATACCCTTACACGCTTTAGCCTTGCCAATTCTTCTACCGTACTTACACCAGAAAATCTAACAGATACCCTCAACAAAACGCGCGGACAGAGGCTCGAAGGCCTTGCAACCTTACGAAGCACATCCCTTTTCCTCAAAGATATTGTTCTCTCGGATGAAACGCGAAAAATTCTCGATGAAATACTTAACTATGCTCGCTATAGCGATATGGTCATGCAGCAATGGGGATTTGCAAAATATAATGTGTCTGGTGCGGGACTCAGTGTACTACTCTCCGGAGTTCCCGGAACAGGCAAAACGCTGACCGCACTCGTTCTGGCCCATGAACTTGGACGTGCACTCTATGTCGTCGATTTATCGCGCATCGTCGATAAATATATTGGTGAAACAGAAAAGAAGCTCTCTCAAATCTTCGACGAAGCTGAATACTCGCAAGCGATGCTCCTCTTTGATGAGGCTGACTCCCTGTTTGCCAAACGTACAGACGTCAAAAGCTCAAACGATCGTTATGCCAATCTCGAAGTCAATTATCTTTTGCAACGTCTCGAAGCCTACCGCGGTGTTTCCATATTGACGACCAATTTTGGAGGTGGACTTGACGAAGCCCTTGCAAGACGTATCCAATTTAAAATTGAATTTCCAATGCCCGATCCCATGCAAAGAGTCGAGCTTTGGGAACGACTCATTCCCAAAGATGCACCACGCGCTGATGATATAGACCTTCACGCGATTGCACACCATTTTGAGATGAGCGGCGGTCATATAAAAAATGCCATCTTTAGAGCATCCATCCGTGCGGCTTCAATACATAGTCCTATCACACATGATATGTTGTGGGATGCTGCTGTCCACGAATACCGCTCCATGGGGCACATCATACGTGACGACTGCCATGAAGATGAATCATGGCACGAAAGCCCCTACTCAGGTCGATTCGATTAAGTGTCTCTGCGAAGAAGGGATGTCTGGCATCGCCTGAGGCATTGACTGAAGCAGAAACTTGAAAAACGAGTCATCCATCTACTCTCAAACAGCTACAATATGATACAAAAAAAAACAATTCAAACTTGATCGACCTACTACGTCTGCTATAATCCTATTTGTGCAAAAAAGTATCCTTTGTGGGATACAATTTTTCTATTCAAGGAGCAAGTCATGAAAAAAATGATGTTTATAGCCATATCGACGCTCATGTTTTTCGGATGCAGCGAATCGTCCAACAAAAAAGCCGACGATCCCATTTCACATCAACAGGCCCAGACCAAAACAGAGCAGACGTTCGAGATTCCAAATCATGGTACGGTCAAAATCACCTGTGAATACGACCAATCCAGCGAAGAAACCTGTACAGGTACGGTCGAAGCCACTGGTGATCCGCTTCCCGCAGATACCGTGCACGAACTCGCTCAATCGCCGATGATCGACAATAAAATTGAAGAAGCCCTCAAGGATGGCTGTGACAATAAAACGCTCGTTTTGATCTGCGAACTTCGCGATGACTATCCTCTGCTTGCCCTCCCAGACCCCGGCAATCCCAATAGTGCAAAAAATAAGGAATTCTATCAAAAGAAGCACGAATCACATGCCAAAGCCGTCGATGCGTTTGTTGCCGATAATCCGGGACTGCTCAGCGATGAAGAAATCGAGGCATTCAAAGCCACAGAATATGGTTTTACTTTTAATCTCGATGCCTGTGCTTATACCGAATTTATACAAAAGAATAAAAACAAAATATATATTCTCGAACTCATGGGTGTCGTCGATAATACCTCAAAAACCGAATGCACCAAAGACCTCGATTATACCATTCTCTTCAATGACAATGCCGGTCTTGGCCCTCAGGGCAACCACGGTACCTATCAAATTTTTAAAGATGCCGAATCCTACAAAAAATATATCGACAGCAAAAAACAATATGTCACATGGGAGGGCTTTGATTTCGACAACTGGTCTGCAAAATTAAAATCCCTTTCGAACAAAGTCGATTTTACCAAAGATAATCTGGTCCTCGTCGACATGGAAGTCGGGTCTGGTTCGATTCATCTGCGCGTCCTAAATGCCTGTGACGACCAGTTCGAAGTTGCGAGCACCTGGTGCGAGGGTCATCCAATGACCAATGACATGGCCTACCCGATGATGATTGCACGCATGGCAAAGGGCGACGTTCAAGTCAAAATCAGTTCGAAAGGACTCGCCTGTAGCAACAACGGTTCCATCCTTCCCGGTCAGCTCCCCGATCAAAAAGAAGACATCCAGGAACTGACTTCACCCGATAAACCAGCGCCAGCCAAGCCTGCATGTGACAATGAAATCCCTTTCAAGGTTCTCGAAAAGATCAACCTGCTTGGCACTGGCGATCACAATTGGAACCAACAGAGTGCGCATGTGTTCAAGGACATGAAATCGTTCGAAGAATATCTGGATAGCCTGCGCGCCGCACATCTCGGCGAATGGACTGACGGCAAAGACAACTCCGTCCATTACGATTTCGACGGCTATCCCGAAAAATATAAGGATTTCGACTTTAATACGAACATACTCGTTGCGTTCGAAGGCGGTTCACAACCCACCAGTGGCTATGGCATGGCCATCGAAAGTGCCTGCAACAACAAAGTCGAATACAACGTGACATGGTGCGATTCGCCCGAAATCGCTTATACCGCCGATATCGGTTATCCCTTTATTTTAGCGAGTTTTGCAAAAGGGGAATATGAATTTGTCGGCGGCGTCAATTCGCACATATGTGATTAGAAACAGACGGGTTTCGTACATTTGACTTTCGGACGCCTGCCTTTTGCTGCGCAATACGGCAGGCTTTGCGCCGACTATTGGCTTGCGGCCAATACGTCGGCGCTTGTATTATTTTGTCACGTTTGCGTCATTCTCTTCGTTTTCTGTTGACGGTACCATCGTGTCTTTCGTGGTTAATTCTGCAGATCCTTCGGGCTGTTCCTTTTTATTCTTGTCGATCGCATTGCAAATCGCCGCATAAATGAGCAATGCCACGCCAGCCACGGCTGCAATTGCCACAAAGTAATACCAGATGTGATGGGCATTGGTGTAATAGGCGGCAATTTCGGACTCACTCAGTCCCGGTGGTAGCGATTCCCGCGCAGGACAATATTTTTCGAGCAAAAATCCACTGATAAAGAACCCGAGTATGGCCGAGAAAAACGAATGCAAATGCGAAAATCCCAAATAAACGCCTTCTTCGCCCTTGGGTGCCTGTAGCGAGAAATATTCCAAAAAGCGCGGCGAAATAAAGCATTCGGCCAAGCCCTGCAAGGCAATGCCCACCACGAGCATAAACGTAAATGGATGCAGCCCTAAAATGGAATCGCCAAATCCATCGCGAAGCCACGGCCCCAGACTCATGGCAAAAGCGGACAATGGCATAATGAACATGCCCAAAGTCATCGATGTCAGTGCTTTGCGTTTCTTCATCCATTGCGTGACAAAAATGACGGCAATGACGACGACCAACGGGTTGACGTTGGCGATCCATTCCGGGCGAGCACTTTCGCCGACAGTACGAATGACGTACTTGGGCATGGTGGCATAGAGCTGCTGCTGGACTGTCCAGAATCCAGCAATAATAATGATCAATGCCATTAATCGCACATTGATCAATATCTTGCCTAAGCTTATGAACAATTCCTTAAAGGTTTTCTGTTCTTTCGAAAAAGCTTCCGGGTGATAGAATAAAAGTGCAATGACGAGCGCCAAAAGACAGACACCGGCCGAAAAGAAATTGACGTATTCGAGCCCAATTTGCTGTCGGATAAAGGGTACAAAAGTTTTTCCCAGAAATGCGCCGATATTGACCGTCCAATAGAATAGCGAAAATCCGCGTGCCCGGTTGGTTTCGTCCGTCGTCTTGGCCACCGTCCCCGTAATGAGGGGCTTAATGAACGCCGAACCCAGGACGAGAATCACCAGGAAAATGCATACCGTTATTTTATTGTGCGAAACCCCAAGCAATGCATAACCGCAGGTAAGCAACGAAAACGCAAGTATCATGGCACGACGAAAACCGATGCGGTCTGCAATGATCCCCATAAATGGCGGCAGTAAATAGAGGGCACCCGAAAAAATACCCGAAATAATGCCTGCCTCGATGTCGCTAAAACCTACGACCGTCGAAAGATACATCGTGATGAGAATAAAAAAGCCATAGTAAGCTGCACGCTCACATAGTTCCATAGAATTGGCGAACCAAAATGTTTTTGGAAATCGCCAGGTGGATTTGGGCTGTTGTTCGTCCATAAATCATCCTTTTTTAAAGCAATATAAAGACACATCCTGACATTCATGAACAAGCATCACAATTCATGAAACGTCTCATCCAAGAATGCCAAACTTGCTTCTATAAGCATATAAAAAAAATCGACACTCCAAGTGTAACAATTGGATTTTGACTGGCATTATTAAGAGTGAAAGACAAGTGGTTGTCTCAAATGAACTCAACTGTAAAGGGAGGTCTCTTATGTCTCACACTCTGATGAATTTGTTTGCCGTATGGATGATTACAGCCGGAACGCCCGCGGACATGGATTTTGCCAACGCCTATCCACAGACGGAAACATCCGGTTATATCGTGATTGAACGCATGGATGAAACGATGGTTTCGATCGAGACCGACGCAGGCATTCTCGAACTCCCGCGTGAAGTTTTCCCGCTCGAAGACATACACGAAGGCACAGTCATCGAATGGCGCGTCAATGAAGAGGAAGAAGCCACCCGGCTGGCAGAAGCTCAAGCGCGCATCGATCGCATGCGCAATACGGTCGTTGTGCAAAGAGATAAATAGTTTTTAATTCGTAATTCGTAATTCGTAATTCGTAATTGGGATGCAAAACTAAAGTGTGTTTCTAAAGATAAAGGTGGATGACGTTCCGAATTCGTAATTCGTAATTCGTAATTGGGATGCAAAACTAAAGTGTGTTTCTAAAGATAAAGGTGGATGACGTTCATAATTCGTAATTCGTAATTCGTAATTCGTAATTGGGATGCAAGTCCCCAAACTCTCTCTAAAGCTAAAAAACTTCATTCTTTAGAAATAAAATCGAGAATGCCCCCATTGCTAATTGCTAATTGCTAATTGCTAATTGCTAATTGCTAATTGCTAATTGCTAATTGCTAATTGCTAATTGCTAATTGC
>OCTW013425204.1_pt1 | contig 11262 bp, 6 predicted proteins | sample 1539671 | NCBI WGS metagenome assembly OCTW01 (sample SAMN02144230, study PRJEB22623) | gut metagenome | biome: sheep rumen | host: Ovis aries | place: New Zealand | reverse complement strand
GAGGACTGTTTGAGCGAAGCGAGTTCCGCAGCACAGTTTAAAGAGTCGGATTTGTTCTGACCGGAGCGTGCAACGTGGTCTCTCTTGGTTCATTCTCTCTGCCAAAACAGAGAGAAGAACATTATTAATTATTAATTTTAAATTATCAATTATCAATTATCAATTATTTCCTTTATCTTTGCATTCGGTAAATCAAAGATTTCGAAATATGGAGAAGTATATTGCTGATGACAAACGGTATGATAATGGGATGGAGTATATGCGATGCGGACGGTCGGGCGTGATGCTGCCGAAGGTATCGTTAGGCTTCTGGCATAACTTCGGGGCGGTGGATCCGTACGAGCGAAGCAGGGAGATAACGCATTATGCTTTTGATCACGGTATCACGCATTTTGACCTGGCCAATAACTACGGTCCGCCCTATGGTTCGGCTGAGGAGACGCTGGGACGGTTGATGGATGAGGATTTCCGCAGGTACCGCGATGAGTTGTTCATCTCCACCAAGGCGGGATACGATATGTGGCCGGGTCCTTATGGCAACTGGGGTTCGAGGAAATACCTGATGGCAAGTCTGGATCAGTCGTTGCGAAGGATGCACTTAGACTATGTCGATTTGTTCTACAGTCATCGTTATGACCCGGAGACGCCATTGGAGGAGACCTTGCAGGCACTGGTGGATATCGTGCGTAGCGGAAAGGCGCTGTACGTGGGAATCTCGCGTTGGCCATTGGAGGCTTCGCGCTTTGCTTTCCAGTATTTGAAAGAGCGTGATGTGCCCTGTCTGATCTATCAGGGACGACTGAATATGCTTGATAAAGAGCCGATGGAATCGGGGATTTTGGAGCTTTGCAGGGAGCACGGAGTGGGATTTATCTCGTTCTCTCCGTTGGCACAAGGTCTGCTTACCGACCGTTATCTGAATGGTATCCCTGAGGACTCGAGGATGTCGAAGGAGCATTTCCTGAAGAAGGAGATGTTGACGGATGCGTTGCTTGCACAACTGCGTCAGTGGAATGAGGAGGCGTTGTCGCAGGGCAGGACGTTGGCGGAAAAGGCATTGAGGTGGATTTTGGAGCAGCAGGGTGTCACGTCGGTGCTCGTTGGAGCCAGTTCGGTGAAACAGCTTCAAAGAAACCTTGCTGCGCTACGGTAACAACGTTAACGTTACGTTCTTCTCTCTGTTTCGGCAGAGAGAAGCAACCAAGAGAGACCAAGTTGCACGCTTCGAGACAGACAAAATGTGGTTCTTCACATTGTGCTGCGGGACTCGCTTCGCTCAAACAGGTCCTCGCACCGCCTAAAGGCGCCGTGTTCAGTCACCTCATTTTATACCTGTCTCCTTCGCTATCGCAACAATATAATAGAGTATTGATAATTAACTCGTCTATCGCAAATATAACAGTATGCTGATGCAAAAGCCTCGAAGAGGCGATAGAATATAGGCGGGGGTGTCAACCCCCGTTATATTCGGTAGAATCGTACAACCCCGAAGGGGTGGCAGGTTTAATTGTGTCGCCCACAAGGGGCTAATCTTATATCTGTACATTCTACGGGGGTTACACCCCCGCCTATGCTGTGTCGCCCCTAAAGGGGCTTGATTGGTGCCATACCCTAAAACGGGGCTTGCCTCCGCATATGGTCTGTCAGGACTTTGTCCTTCTTGTGAAACTTAAATAATAATTTATAATTGGACTTATGATTGATTACCAAAAAACGATTGAGAAAATTCATAATGACGTGATGGCTTATGCCAAACTGGGGAAGCAGGCGGACTACATCCCTGCGCTGGCGGCTGTCAACCCCGACCAGTTCGGACTTTGCATACAAACCTTAGAGGGTGGGCGTTATAGCACCGGTCAGTGGGATACCCGTTTCTCCATACAGAGTATCTCGAAGGTCTTCACCCTCGCCATGTGCCTGAGTATCAGGGGTGACGCGCTATGGCAACGCATGGGGAAGGAGCCGTCGGGCAATGCCTTCAACTCGCTCGTACAACTGGAGTATGAGCATGGCATCCCGCGTAACCCGTTTATCAATGCCGGTGCTATCGTCATGGCTGATATCCTGCTGAGCAACCTGAAGAACCCCGAAGAGGAGTATCTTGCCTTTATCCGTTCGATCTCCAACAATCCTACTATCGAATACAATGAGGCGTTGGCTGAGTCGGAGCAGAGTTGCGGATATCTCAATGCCGCCATCGCCAATCTGCTGAAGTACCACCATAACATCGAGAATCACATCCACGATGTGCTGCACTTCTATTTCATGACGTGTTCGGTGGAGATGAGTTGTGAAGAACTGTCGCGTGGATTCCTGCCGTTTGCCAACCATCGTATGCCGTTCTCTTTCGAGGGGTGTACCCTAACGGCATCACAGGTAAAACGTATCAATGCGATCATGCAGACCTGCGGGTTCTACGATGAGGCCGGAGAATTTTCGTATCTGGTCGGTCTTCCGGGTAAGAGTGGAGTGGGCGGAGGTATCGCCGCGATATATCCCTCGCGTTATTCCGTGGCCGTTTGGAGTCCACGGTTGAACGAAAAGGGTAATTCGGTCATGGGGTTAAAGGCGCTTGAGCTGCTTACTTCGGAAACGTCGGAATCGATATTCTGAAGGTTTGGGGATTGTTGTTTGTCGCAGGAGATTGCGGGTCAAGCCCGCAATGAGGTTGGGGATGGGGCTCTTTCACGGGGGCTTACGCGCCCCCGCGGGGGTTCACACCCCCGCCTATGTTGTGTCGCCCCTGCGGGGCTATTTGATTGGTGGCTATTTTACCACGGGGGCTTACGCACCCTCACGGGGGGTCACACCCCCGCCTATGCTGTGTCGCCCCTGCGGGGCTGATGTTAATTCTTCATCTTCATTACGGGGGTTGACACCCCCGCCTATGCTGTGTCGCCCCTACGGGGCTGATCATATCCCTGTACATCACCCTTCCTTTCGGGGAGAATAGTGATTGTCGTTCTTGCAGCACGCTCTGATTTAAGAATAGTAGCTAGCATGTAAAGTCCTCTCTCTGTAAATGCGGTAGGCTGTACTGTGCTGAATTTCAATTTGTTAAGGTGGTCAAAACTTTTGACCACCTCTTCTTTTTCATATTTGTCGAGAATAAAGATATACCCATATGGAAACTTATTCGGATTATTCTTTACTGCTTGATTAATAACTTTTGTTTGAACGCCATAGAGTTCAGCTACATCACTGTCAATAAGTACTCTTTGATTGCGAAGGGTAATAATATGATCTTCATAGTCTGCCTATGCTGTGTTGCCCCTACCATTATACATTACATTTATCACGGGGCTGACGCACCTGCCTATGTTCTGACGCATTTTCAGTGCTCTAAATCATCAGCTAAATTATTACCCATACATATTATAAGCCCATGTTATTTACCGAATAACTCATCAAGATACTGGTAGAATTCATTACTCTCACCCTTGATAATCTTGAGGATCTTTCCATCGGGAGCGATGACGATCTTTGTGGGAAAGCCACTGACGGCATAAAGGGCAGATACCTCAGGCTGTCCCTCGCTGAGGACGTTCAACCAAGGCAGCTCATACTTGTCCAATGCTTTTAGCCAGTTTTCTTTCTTATCACGGCAGGCGACACCTAATATCTCAAACTTACCCTTGTATTTTTCATAATACTTCTTCATGTCGGGCACGCCTTTGATGCACCATACGCACCAACTGCCCCAGAAGTCGAGAACAACATATTTACCACGAAGTGAGGATAGCGATAATTCCTTGTCATGACGGTCCTTTTTGGTAAAGTCCGGGGCCATGGATCCTTCCACGACTTTTCCTTCTGCATTCTCTGCTACAAGATCATTGCGTAAAACTTCTATATAGTCTTTATACAAGTTGCGCATGATACCATTCTTTACGGAAGGTGATAATAGGAGATCAGCCTCTTCCACACGGCGGCCTACATAATTAAGCAGCAATACAGACATCTCATCATCCGGATGGTTACGGATATATTCCACAGCGTCGGCCTCACCGACAGCGCGAGCGATCTGTATCTGCTGCTGGAACTCCTCTTCGGCTTTTTCTTTAGGAACCCCTGCCTTTATATCCTGTTCTTTTTTCGCCTCGGCTTTCTCATACATTACACTGGCTCTGGAATCGGCATAATATGTTGAATCGATTCTCTTATGAAAAGCGCTACTAACAATGGGCTTGTCGATAGTCCCAGAAACCTCAACATCCTCACCCGGACAAGTGTAAACGAAGATATATTTTCTATTTCCAGGATTATTTTTGTCTGAATAGTAAGGACGGAATACCAGATGTTTCACCACGTTGTCGTTAATGGGGAAGATGGTTGTTTTGCCTTCTTTCCATGGAATCTTTCCCAAAGGGGTAGTACGGAAATGCCCATCAAGCTCCGTCACAGACAAAGAATCCGTTCCTTGAACACCTGACACATTGATTCTTATATAATTTCTCTGTGCCTGGACAGACAAAGCGAGCATTGTCAGTAACAATAAACAGATTTTTCTCATAACTATTATATTGCCTTATTAATGAGCACCACCTGTATTTTCCCAAAAGTAGAAGAGAAGAATACAGGTGGTAGAGTCATGTAATAATTAATTTGTCATGGAGTAACAATAACGCTGAGAGAGGTCGGTATTACGGTAGTTAGGTCCGACATAACGTACCATCTTCACCTTTCCTGTTCCCTGTACTATCTTGAAGGGAGCGCCGCTCGGAGTACCACCAACCATCTCGTAGAAGTACAGCTTATAGGTGTTTCCACTCTGTGTACCCACAATTAGGTAGTTGAACTGTGTGCCGATACCTAAACGTGAATACCAGAATTGGTTGACAATATAGTTGATGGTCTCACCGGATGGTATGCCCAGCGGGGTTATCTCCACCTCATCAAGGTTTTCACTGTTCGTCACACAGGCATAGATCTTACCGCCGTCGATACAATAGATATAGGCAGCCGTCCGGCAGTTGGTTGCATAGAAGTCTGTCTTAGACATGTGGGAACCGGCAGCAAACACGGCACTCTTGGTAAGGCTCTTACCAGAGAGGGTTCCTTTAATCATATACAGATGACGCTCACCGGTATTACGGTCACGTAAGATGAACTTACCTTCGGAATTCGATGCCGTATTCGACAACTGACTATATCCGCAATACAAGCACTCGTAGGAGGTAAGATTACTTGTTACATCGGAAACGAGACTCTGCTTCTGGCTGCGGTCTGCCCAAACAATGCTATGAGAACTACTGTCCCATAAACCTCCACCACCGTAAGAGGCGGGGTCGTAATAATAATAGGTAGAGAAACTGCCTTCAATTTTGGGCATACCCATGATTCCTGTTGATCCCGAACCTGAATTAGCATAAACTCCCTTCGTCGTGATCAAGATTGTTTGGCTCATCAGATCAGGATGCATTCCGAGAGCCACCTCATCAGCGGGAGCCGGTTCAAAGAACAGCGTATTCCGGTCGAAGACGGTAGCCAGGTCGGTAGTCCTCAGCACATAGAACTCATTAGCTTCCGAAGAGACAGTCAGACTGGCACAGGTGGTAGGCTTCAGGGATGTCTCCTCAACATACGGCATGTTATAGTGTGGACAGAGATTCAGCGGCTTGCCCTTCATGGACTGACCCTTTATCTTCTCCAACAGGTCTTCAGAAACCTTTACCTCTTCATCCAGGTTGAAGATATATTTCTCATTCACCATGTCCAACTCCGTATTTCCCTCCGCATTCTCTTTCAGGATATAGAAACCCTGTGAGAGTTCTGTCTGAACAACGAGGACAGCAAACGATGTTGCCGTATAGTTGTTTGTCTTGGAACGTATATATAGACGTACCTGATAGTCGCCTGGAGCCAGGTTTATCTCATAGTCAAGGTTTTTCTCCCTGCAGATAGTGTCTGGCTCTATGGTCTTGCCATGCTCATCTTTTGTACCGGTTTTCCCGTTGACAAGCACCCAGCTATACTCCAGCTCACTGTCGCTATAGCCGGTATCCACCGTTGGATTGATAACAAGGTGTTCCCCCACTAATGATGTGCGGGTATATCTCGAATCCATTCCACTGATGGCAATCGTACCCACTTCCTTTTCCCATGTGGTACTGTCATCGCTGTAGCACGACATGAAGAGGAAAGAGAAGAAGAGAATCGGCAGCACCGGGAATGCATTCAGCCTCATCTTATAATCATTATAATGTTTCATCTTTTTCTCATTTAATAATTATTGTTCTATACTAATCAAAAGGATACTTCTGTACCGTCAGCTTCTTTCAAGACATCAAGCCCTTGTGCCTGACGCTCTGCATTAACCTCTGCCAGCACCTTCCTCATTTTCTTTACCAGGTAGCTGAGATAGTCGTCATTCAGATCCTCTATCATTGTCTTATAGATAAATTCATCATCAAACTTAAGACCTGTATGATCAATGAGGAACTGGTGTTTCACTACGCCATAAGGGCCGAAGTAATCATCTGCGAAACATAAGGTATAGCCGAATTCCGCATAACCGGGATAAGGAAATACATGATTCCAATAGCTCGGCTCACTCAGCATGTCTGTAATAGACAGATAACGATAACTGTATTCAGGATATCCGGGCACGAAATTCTCGTTTGCCCTGATCTCAAGTTTCAGATTTACTATTTCGTTTTTCAGAGAGGGGTCACGCAAGACGATGATAGGAATCTTGGTCTGCGACTTACCGGCGGGCATGACGTAAAGATGAGCAACCGACGGATCGTTAAAAGCTACAAAATGCTTACCGGCAACAGCCTGCGCGCCATCGGTCGGCACCTGCTCTAATTGAATGGCACGATCGTGGTCATACACCTTACCTATCGCCTTCATCTCCAACCATACCGTATCTCTCTGACGGTCGGAGGATCCATAAACAAATGAATAGCTTGTCTTAGACATTTTTTCCTCATACTGGTAGCGACCCAATATGTCATAATAGAAGTTCAGCCAACAGGTGTCTGTGTCATACACTTCCAAGTCTTTCTCACAACTGGTGAGGGCACCTATTGCGCAGCAAGAGCAGAGTATATAATAAATAAACTTTTTCATAATTTCTCGATTTTAAAATCTCAAAATGCTTCGTATTTCAATTACTTTCTGATCAACGCTGGATCATATTCCGTAGCGGGCAGTGGCACGAGATAAGTATCTTCTGTAACCTCTTTCGGAGACCACATCATATCCATGATGCCTCTGCGCTTATAGACATAGAACATTTGACCTTCACCAAAGAACTCACGGCGATACTCATTCACCATCTCTGCACGTGCCAGTTCCAACGAGGCGAATGGCTCATAGAGCTTAAACTCACATGATGTCATATATGTATCATAGAGTTGTTGAGCCTCAGCTAAAGAATTAGATGTCTCGATAGCTATCAGATACATCTCCGACAAACGGATCATCGGGATGATTTGGGATTTAGTCATGAGCGTGTTCGTGGATACCCTGTATGGATCATACCAATATTTCTTCAATGCCGGTGTTACCTCGCTGATGGAGTTCATGATGGTACGGTTCCACTCATACAGATAACGGTTGTGCGATGCGGTGGCTCCGGGGATGCTGGCATACAACTCCTCCAACCGGTCTTCGCGAAGGCCATATTTGCCGGGATTCATGAATCCTCCCGTGAAGATGTCCGAGGCTTGTCCGCCGACCAACAGTTGGGTGGCATAATCGTTGATGTCATACTTGCTGAGGTAGAACAGACACTCTGAAGGTAATCCGTAGAAACCGCCTTTGAGATCTGTATCTCCACTGAGGGTGATAACGGGTGTCTCTGTTCCGGCACGCTTGGCGTTGATAATCTCCATGGCGATGGAATGAGCGGTGGCATTGTCACCGGTATAGAGTGCCATACGGGCATGGAGTGCTCGGACGGCCCAGTAGTTCAATCGCGACTGGCGGTAATAATATAACTCATTTACTCCGTCTGGTGCACTATTTAAATAACTGTATGAATAATCCATGATAGGATCATTCTCCTTCAGCAGACCCTCTGCCTTCTCCAAATCACTTTTCAGGTTGGCCACATATGCGTTGAAATCGAAATACTGCGGCATCTCACTGATTTCCTTGGTGTATGAATAAGGCAGTTTCACCTGTTTCGTCCCGCCCTGCGGCATTTGTCCGAACAGACGGAGCACATCCAACTGACAATAGGCACGGATGGCATAAGTCTCACCTAACATTACTTTCCGGGCTCTTTCATCACCCACGTTAGCGGCATTCTCCTCTAAGTTCGCCATCAGCACATTGGCAGAAGAGATGGTCTTGAACAGTCCTCCGTATATGGTCTTGATGGCAGCTTGCGAATAATCCTGGTTATAATCATGCTCATTAAGATACACCATAGTCCAGTTATTACTTCCGACCAAGGTTCCGACATACCAGAGGCACGCAAGGTTCTCAATATCTGTCATCGTCATTTTCTCACCGTAGATGTTGCGACTGGCCATGGTCATGTAACAACCATCCAACGCATCGCGGAAACCACGGTATTCCGTGTACTGATCTTGTTCCTTCACGATATTCTCACCTTTCACGTCAAGCCAGTCGTCACAAGAAGTGAACGTGCTCAGTGTAAGTGTGAGAAGAATAGCAGGAAGCAACCAGCCACATTTCTTATAAATATATATCGTATTCATAATTTCCAATTTTCAATTATCAATTATCAATTAAAACAACAGTTTCACACTTGCCTGGATGTTACGTGCGAACGGATAACTTGTACCGCGCTCCATCCTGATGCTGCCCCAGTGGAACAGACTGTTAGCATTGATTCCAAAGATAATACTCTGAAGCTTAAACGTATTCTCTAAATAAGCGTTGTGCAGCTTGTACTGCAGGCTGACACTCTGGAGCTCTAATACGTTATTGTCCATCACATAGCGGCTGGTGGCCTTCGTACTCTTGTCATTCAGTTTCTTGAAGAAGACCATGTCACCGACCTCAAACCAACGGCTGGTAAACACACGCTCGTCCACGTTCTGACGGGTGATGGTGGTTAATGTCACCTCTACACGGTCACGAAGCGTCGCGTTGTACATCTGCCCGCCCCAGTAGTATCCGAAGGATGCGTTGAATGTCAGGTTCTTCCACTGCAGCATCGTATTCAGGTTACCACGGTATTTCGGATCTGTCGTTCCGCAATATACTTTGTTCGACTCCTTCCATACATCTGTGATGTTTCCATCGCGATCGAGATAAATCTCTTCACCGGAGCCTGGGTCGATACCTAAGGAGCGTACGGCATAGATGGAGTTCTGGGGATAACCCTCATAGAACAGGTTCTGGATACCACTGCCTGTCTCCTGATTCTCCTTCATGGCATCCGAGAGCATATATGCCTCGGTCTGGGCCTTGATGGCATCCGAAAGTTTGGTAATCTTGTTCTTGTTATATACCAGCTGACCACCGATCAACCAATTGAACTGACGGGCACGGTCACGAATGACATAAGCCTGAAGTGATGCCTCCCAACCATTGTTTTTCACTTCACCGACATTGGCACGGTAGGAGGAGAATCCCATGGAGAGTGGAATATCCATTGAAGACAACAGATTGTTCGTGTTCTTGATATAATACTCGAAGGTTCCACGTACACGGTTGTCCCACAGACCGAACTCTGTGCCGATGTTGAACTCCTTGGTGAGCTGCCAGGTCAGGTCCGGGTTTCCGAATCCTCCGAGGATGGCTCCCGACCTTGCCATATAACGGTTGTTGGTGGTATAGTCGTAATACGTATAGGCATCTGTCTGTAAGGCACCTGTAGCGGCACCCGTCTCACCATAGCTGGCTTTCAGACGGAGCATGTTGATGGTCTCGTTTCCTTTGAGGAAGGCTTCGTTATGCAGGTTCCATCCGATACCGCCACTGTAGAAAGAGCTGTATTTTTTCCTACTTCCGTAGGTGGAGTTACCATCCATACGATAGGAGAGATCCACATAGTATTTACCGCCATAGGTATAGTTAATGTTCCCTGTCAGACCGAACGAACGGCTCTTGGTATTGCTTCCGTAAGGTATTTCGTTCTGGGCATACATACGGGCATTACCGATCTTTGCCTGACTGGCATTGGTGATACCCTCGTAGGCATTGGTAAAGTCATCATAGTTACTTTGGCGCATTGACCAGTTAGCACCTACATAAAGGGAGTGGACTTCCTGGAATACCTTGTTGTAACTGAGCGTCACGTCAGCATTGTATGACAGTGTTTTGCCGTTGGTATAACGGTAGTAACCCCGTCGTGCGAAACCGTCTCCGCTACTGTACAAGTCTTTGACATCCTCTCGCTCATAGTAAGGATCATCGGCCGTGCGGAAATAGTCGTATTCTGCATCGTGCCTGGTGATACCGAACTGTCCGCGTAATGTCAGTTCGGGCAGGATGTTCCAGTCAACGGCAAAGTTGTTGGTCAACTCCAGATAGTTACTCTTGTCAAAACCTCCCAATAAAGCTCTGTAGAGCGGATTCTCAATAATGTCCGGATAGTTGTAGAAAATAGGGAATGTCTTACGTATCACACCCTCCCTGTCATAAGGAGAGTTATAGGGTTGCTGCTTCACGTAATCACTGAAAGTGCCGTAGGGACTCTCATTCGAACCGTTAATGCCTACTGCGGTATAGTTACGGAAAGTCAGGTTCTTATATTTATATAATAAGGTGATGCCACCATTAAATACCTGACGCTTACTGCCTTTCATCGCACCTTCCGTATCCTTGTACTGTGCATCGGCACTCCAGCGGAATTCTTTGCTACCGCCCTCCAGTCGGAGGTTGTAACGCTGTCCTACACCAGTACGCAAAGGCTTTGCCAACCAGTCCACATCAAGGCCCTCCATGATATCGTGAAGACGGTCATTGTAGAGATTGAAGAAGTTCAAGTCGAAGGAACTGATATTGATATTCATCTCATAGGGCCTGTTGTAGATACCTGCTTTACGCTCCAGCTCCAGTTTATCAGCTGCATTCAGCAGATGGTAGCTGGTCAGGTCGGGAACTTCCAATGTCAGACCGGCCTCAAAATTCACCTTCAGCTTTCCTGCTTCCGGCTGTCTTGATACCACGACAATAACACCGTTTGCACCACGGCTACCGTAGATAGCTGTTGCAGCAGCATCTTTCAGAATATTGATACTCTCGATCTCCTCATCGTTGTAGTCCATCAATTTCTGCAGTGATATCTCAAAGCCATCCATGATGATAAGTGGTGTGTTGGGGTTGCTGGCCTCA
>OCTW011562371.1_pt1 | contig 11262 bp, 10 predicted proteins | sample 1539671 | NCBI WGS metagenome assembly OCTW01 (sample SAMN02144230, study PRJEB22623) | gut metagenome | biome: sheep rumen | host: Ovis aries | place: New Zealand | reverse complement strand
CCATATCTTTGAGCTGGATACGGAGTTTCACTTTTTGTTTTACTCAATAGATAAAAAGGACTATGCGTTTGAATACGCCGGAATGAATGAAATCAACTATTTCCGCGCCAGACTCCTGACACTCAAAGCCGAATCCAAAACAAATATGGTATCTCAGCATGAGTCTATTGTTGACGCAATCAATCGGGATGACAGGGGCGCATTGAATGTAGCTTTGGTACAGCACTTCCGGAACGTTACGAACGTCATGCAGTGCAATACATTCAAGACGAGTGCGGGGGAGCCATACTTCCGGGGTGAGCCACTTATCTGATATCGTAGCCCCAAAACTTTTAAATGTTTTGCGAAATTATAAGTAAAATCAACAGCCAAATGACCCACCTTAGTTTATTAAGGTGGGTCATTTTAAAATCAAAGAACAACTCCGTCCTTAAAAATAGAGATTCCCCGGAATCCGTTCACCTCATTCTTGGTTTTTTCACCGCTTGCTATCTGCAGCACATATTCCAGTAATTGCCTTCCTGCCTCGTCTAAGCTCTCACCTTCAACAACCGTTCCTGCATTGAAATCAATCCAATCCGCTTTCTTCTCAAAAAGCTGAGTATTAGATGAGATCTTCATGGTAGGCACAGGAGCGCCGAAAGGAGTTCCTCGTCCCGTAGTAAAGAGGATCATATTGGCTCCGGCAGCTGTCAAGGCAGTCGCAGAAACCAGGTCATTTCCTGGTCCATATAATAGATTAAGCCCCTTTACACTAACCTGGTCTGCATAACCTATTACATCCGAAATCGGTGCTGTTCCACCTTTCTGAACGCATCCGCAGCTTTTATCTTCCAGTGTAGTAATACCGCCTTGTTTATTACCAGGGCTTGGATTATCATATACAACTTCGTTATGAGAGATAAAATAGTCCTTGAATCCGTTCAGCATCATGCAGGCTTTTTGAAATACTGCTTCACTGGTACAACGTCCCAGCAGCATATCTTCTGCGCCAAACATTTCCGGAACCTCTGTCAGCACAGTTGTACCACCCATCGCAACTAAAAGATCACTGAAGCGACCAACTACCGGATTTGCAGTTAATCCTGATAATCCGTCCGATCCACCACATTTCATGCCAATAACAAGCTTGTCTGCAGAAATCGGCTGTCTCTTGAATGATCCCGCAAAAGAGGCAAGCTTCTGAAGAATTTTTCTTCCCTCCGCAAACTCATCTTTTACTTCTTGACACGTTAGAAACATTATCCGATCCGGATCATATTCTCCCAGTTCTTTCACAAACTGTTCGTGAGTCAAATTTTCACAGCCCAAGCTTAAGATTAATACAGCCCCTGCATTAGGATGATGTGCCAACGCTGCTAACAGTTTCCGCGTCTGCGCATGGTCGGCACCTGTTTGTGAGCAACCAAATGGATGTGTAAATGCATACAATCCGTCGATGCTATCATTTACTAAATCCTGATTCTCCCGCACAAGCTTATTAGCAACATCATTAACGCAGCCAACCGTGGGGATAATCCAGATTTCATTTCGGATTCCGACCCTGCCATCTTTTCGTAGATATCCATTGAATACGGCAGGATTTATATGTTGCAAATTGTTTTTTTCCGGGGAATAGGTGTACTGAATTTCTCCAGACAAATTAGTTTTCATATTATGGGTATGAACCCACATACCTGCACTAATATCTTCCGTGGCATGACCAATTGATGTTCCATATTTAATGATATTCTCGCCACGTGCTATCGCACTAATCGCAATTTTATGGCCCTGTGGAATATCATCAATTACTGTAACAGCTCCATTGCCCACATCTATGACGGAACCCTTTGCAATTGGTTTGACGGCAACCGCCACATTATCTTTTGATGTTATATATATGGTATTGCGTGTTTCGTTATTCATCACAGTACACTCAAATATGCATTTTCAGCGCCTTGTTCACGGATCATCTTCAAACTATCAACAACAGTATTCTCCAAATCCGGAATGTCTGTCAGATCTCTGTCCCACATCTTCGTATTCTTTAACACATCATGTACCAATGCCTCAGGCTCTGCGTCTCTGTGATCCCAGTAGAAATCCAGTACCCAGTCATCATCCTGAATACTATATTCATTACCTGCCGGTCGTTTTCCTATAAGACAGTTTTCTTCTCTCCGTTGAAGATCATTACTATAAAACGCAATGTATGCCGCAAATCCCATGCATAATGCCTTCGGGAGTGTCCCAAACTTATCAAAATATTCTAAGAGCGACGGTAAATCTCTTGCTTTCCATTTAGAGGTCGAATTTAGCGATATGCTCATCAGCTGATGATCGACAAACGGATTATTAAAACGATCTGTTACAGCAGCCGCAAAATTCTCACAGTCCTTTTTATCCAACGGCAGAATAGGGATAACCTCGTCAAACAGCAGTTTGTTCATAAATTTATGAATTGTCTCATCCTGCATGCATTCCCGTACAATATTCTTTCCCGCAAGATAAGCTCCAAGTACAAAGCCTGTATGCGCTCCGTTAAGAATTCTTACTTTTCTTTTCTTATATGGAGCAACCTCTGGAACTACATGTACATTCAATCCTGCTTTTTTAAAGGGTAATTTGTTTTCCAGTTCTTTTGGCCCTTCTATGTACCATACACCAAAAACCTCGCCTACATCTTTCAGATTATCTCTATATCCGTTTAGTTCATCGAGATGCTGGTCTTCTTCTTTGTCTCTAATGCGTCCAGGTACGATCCGATCTACAAGTGTTGAACAAAACAGACAGTCTTTATCAACATATTCATCAAATCCGTCATTCCATCCCCATTCTTTTGCATAGCGACGAATGATCTTCTTCAATTCCTGGCCATTGTTGTCAATTAATTCGCATGAAAGGAAAACAATTCCAGGTTTCTTCTTAAGAAATCTTTCATGTAACAAAACAGCCGCTTTAGCAGGAAATGAAACTGGAGGAACCATATCAGGCAGATCACCCTCAACGTAGGCAATGCCTGCTTCTGTCGTATTCGAAGCCATGTACTCAAGGTCATCTGAGCAGGCAATTCTCTTAATAATTTCCCAGTCAGCAGCATCGTATGGATTATAGCAAGCGTCAACTACCGAGATTACTCTCTTTCTGTCGACTTTTTCCCCATTTTCCGCACCTCGCAGATACAATGTGTACAAGCCTTCCTGATCATTAATCATGGTTGTAAGGCCCTGTGCTATCGGCTGCACAAGTGCTGCCTTACCGTGCCAGTCTGCCTTTTCATTTGCCATGTCAAACCAGTAATCCACAAATGCTCTGAGAAAATTGCCCTCTCCAAATTGGAGCAGTTTTACCGGGGCTGCCTCTTTGTCGAGAATATATCCCTTATATCCAGTATTCCGAAGTGTTGCATAATTCAATGATTCCATCTTATATTTCCTTCCCAGTGCAGAATGTTTTATTTTCCTGAGAGATTTTCTCTTAAATTACCAATGACTTATATTACTTTACCGATGCATAGTCGAACGTATCTAAGTCAACCGGATCTCCTATATGAAGACTTACTTTTAACATGTCTCCAGTATTATTTGCGAAATCAAGAAATGCCTTTGCAGCATCATCCATTTCATATTCATTGGTAATGATCTTTTCCAGCGGTGCCTTACCGGCATTTACCAGATCAATCAATTCAAGGAAGTCTTTTTTCTCTGAATTTCTGGAGCCAAAGACGCTCAGCTCTTTCTTCTGGATAATATTAAATGCAAAGTCCAATGATCTATTAGCTACTCCTATCAGGACCATACGTCCTCCATAGCATGCAGCATCGATACAGTTCTGGAAAGTTGACGGAAGTCCTACGGCTTCAATCGTTACGTCAAAGCCATTCGGAACATGTTGTCTGTTTCCTCCGCCATCGATGAAGTCTTCGTAACCGGTTATCTCTCCAACTTGTTCCATGAAACTTTCAGGTCGATTAAGGTCATTAAATATTACGCCATCAACAACACCGATTTTCTTGGCAATCTCAAGCTTTCCCTGCATTGCGTCCGAGATATACACCTCTGCTCCTAAAGCATGTGCAGCAGTTGCCGCCAGAATTCCAATTGTACCGGCACCAACGACAAGTACTCTGTCCCCAGCTTTAACATTTGCCCGGCTCACACCATGGTAAGCAATACAGAACGGTTCAATGGCTGCCAGAAGTTTAGCATCCATTCCTTTTCCATCGTAGCATCTTTCAACGGGCATAGTAAAATACTCTCGGAATGCGCCATCGCGCTGACATCCCAGTGTTTGATTATTCATGCAAGCATTAACCGTTCCATGTTTGCATGAATAGCAGGTCCCGCAGTTCATATATGGATTGCAGGTTACGATCATTCCCTTTTTAATTCCATATTCGTTATCCTCATCTACATCAATGACCTGCGCTGAAAATTCATGCCCCGGTATCAGTGGATAATTTGCATATGCAAAAGTTCCTTTAAAAGATCCATTATCACTGCCGCAGATGCCGCCATATAAAATCTTCAGCAATGCTTCACCTGGTTTTCTTACAGGTTTCTCGATATCATCAATATTCACGTACCCCTCAACAACTTTTCTTTTATTAGAAGGGTCAAAAGTACAAGGTTTAATAATTCTAATTGCTTTCATCTAATATATCCTCATCCTGTAAAGGTATTGAAAGAAATCAAATTCCTAATCTATCAGTCTTTGTCCCCAAAGCCTTTAGTTTTTTGATTCTCCTTCTTATTACCTTCACTATTATTATTCGCAACTTTGATAGCTGTAATGAACAATATAATAAATGCAGCTAATGCTGCAATATGAACAACAATATCCGCTATGCTCACTTTAATGCTCCTCTTCGTAATCGTCCAATTTATAATGCCATCAAAACAGATTTCCATCCTTATCGAATATCATTTCTTCAGGCTCCGACATGATGGTAATCCCCTTGACATTTTTTACTTCATCATAATAACTTTCCGACAGGAGAATATCCTGCAGATGTAGGCTGTTAGGGATTCGAACTAAACGCGGATTCGATTTGTCAATCATGTTGCAGCTCTTAATACAGCACTGTATGCATTCTCTGTCATTTCGAAGGACGATAGGAATTCTCACACCGCCTAATACGGTACAAGTAATGGCATTGGGATACATTGATGACAAATCCAGCTGATTGTATACCCGAGCGGTAGTTGCGCTTGCATAACCAAGTCCAATCCCATTTCCATGAGATTCCGGACTAACATTTAGAACCGCAACACGTTGTGCATCAATACCGCCTGATGCATATGGAGTACAGAACGTCCCTGTTATATTCGGATCCATACCATCCCCACTGAAATTCTTTCCAATGGCATCTACAATCAAAACATCGCAGCTGTCCGCCAGAATTCTCGGCATATATGTAAATGCCTCTTTCAATAAAGCAGGTTCCTCTTTCTCGATGTCCTCGGCTGCAACGGCAACTATTTTACAAGTCTCATCATAAGCATTTTCTATTGTAGGAACGCCAAACAAGATCGGTGCGTTTTTAATGATGCATTTTCCAAACAGCGGAACATTCTTATGCATCTGTCCAAACCCCTGCTCATGACAAGCCTCGGCGCCATACTGTTTTCCAAGGCCAATCGCCATCATTTTCATCAATCCGCTTTCATATGGACCACGAAATGCTGTATGAGGTTTAATTCTACAGCCTAAAATAATGCCGTCAGACTCATATGCATTTTTATCAATAAAGACGTCCCTTGGGTGCTCTTCTTCCGTTTGTCCGATTTTTACAGTCTCCATGGACGATATAATCGGGCACCCCATACGCTCCTCAGTAATTCCATATCCTGCCAGAATCTGAGCCTGTCCTTCCGCTGTAGCACCTCCATGACTGCCCATTGCGGGGACAATGAACGGCTTTGCGCCTCTTGATTTAACCCAGTCAGCAATTGTCTTTGTTGTCAGATCATTATTTGCAATTCCTCTAGAGCCTGCAGTAATGGCAATCCTCATTCCGGGCTTTACTCGCGAAGCAAACTTTTCTTCATTGAGAAGGTTAAAAATAATGTCAGGTATATCCTCTCTATTAATACGTGGTCTGGGGAATTCTTGTCTAACATGAAACATTTTTGGAATAAAGGTATCTTCCAAATATTTACTTTCATCAGGTATTTGCGGAGCTCCCATTATTATCCTTTCTTCTGCTGTAATCACTTTCTAATACTATGTTCTACTAATTAATAAACTAAATTAACCAGGAACGTAGAAAGAGGCGGGAAGTATGTAAGTAAAATAATATCCGCCGCGAATAGTATGTAAAAAGGTACTGACTCTTTAATAAATTCCTTCGTCGGGCATTTTGTAATTCCACATGTTACAAATATCAGTGTCCCCATCGGAGGTGTAAACGCACCAATAGTGCAGTTAAAGATATAGACCATTGCGAAATGAATCGGATCTATACCAAATGCAACTGCAACCGGATGAAGAAGAGGTCCGAGGACAATCATTGAGGCGTTTCCTTCGATAAACATACCAACAATAATCAGGAAAATATTCACAACCAATAAGAAAATATATTTGTCATGAATCACTGAAATCATCCAGTTTGCAAAGCTTTGCGGCACCTGTTCTTTCGTTAAAATCCATGAAAAGCAAGATGCTGCTGCAACAATTATCATAATAGAGCTTGTAGTAGTAACCGTCTCCTTGCATCCCTTAAAGAAGTCGGACACCTTCATTTCATGATAAACAATACCAAGAATCAAAGAATAAACAATGGCTACCGTACCTGCTTCATTAGCTGTAAATACGCCAATTCTGACACCACCAATAATAATAATTGGAAGAAGTAACGGCGGAATTGCAGGAACAATCGCATGGACTTTTTCTTTTGCGGAAATCTTTGTTGTACGCTCCGGATAATATCCATGGGCTTTAGAATAAAAACGGACAAAGATCATCAGCGTTACAGTCATGAAAAGGCCTGGTCCAATTCCGGCCACAAAGAGCTTTCCGACTGAAAGATTGTTAATGCACGCGTAAATAATCAAGCCAGTTCCCGGCGGGATTAACGGAACGATCATTCCGGACGCTGCAGTAATAACGGATGAGAAAGCATTAGAATAGCCATGGGCTCTCATTGACGGAACAAGCATCTTGGATTCCATCGCTGCATCTGCCAGCGACGAGCCAGATAAGCCGCCCATCAATGTAGACAGCAGTACATTAACCTGAGCAAGTCCGCCATACATTCTTGCAGTCAGCACAGAGCACATGTCCATGATCCTGCGCGTTACGCCTGTATAATTCATGAATACACCAGCCATAACAAAAAACGGGATAGCAAGAAGTGCCAGGCCTTGAGATCCGGTAAGTACTTGCTGAGCAAAAATAACCGGGCTTGATGCCGGGTTTGTTATAAAATAGATTACACAGGCAGCCATTACAGAAATATATACTGGCACCTTAATAAACAGCATAACCAAAAGAAGTATGCATATGATTCCAATACTCATTTTCCTTCTGCCGCCTCCTTCTTAGCATTTTCCATATCTTCGTCCGTGATTTCCTCAATAGAGACTGCTTCTGAATAATGAAAGAAATTAACAAGTATAAAATTAAATACTTGAAGAACGCAGGATACAGGAACAATTGAATAGATCAAAACATAAGATATATGCAGTACGGGTGTAGTACGACCGCTCTTCACAAAAACCTGGATATACTGAATGACATAATATCCTAAATATGCGAGTACAACTATCGTGATAATAAGAATGATCACATTGAGTACTTTTTTCACCGCATTCGGGAACATTTCATAAAAAACTTCAATCGCAGCATGATTAGCCGTTCGAAAGGCTGCACCTGCAGCGCCGAAAATAGTCCACACAATCATAGACGCCTGTATTTCTTCAATCCAGGTAAAAGGCTGTCCTACTATATATCGAGCAATAACTCCTGCGAATGTTAACCCAACTAATATGCACATAGAAGCTGAAGCTATAACTACGTCCAAATTTAAGAGAATATACTTCCAGTTTGGTTTCTTACCTTTCATAGAGTTCTCCGTCAGTGAATACAATAAAATGATATCATTTCAAAATAGCATGACGGTGACAGACCGGATGCGGTTTGTCACCGTCATGAGCTTGTTAAAATGAATTACTTGCCATCAGCAATAGCATGTACAGTGCTGTACAAATCTGCTGTCCATCCCATCGTTTTGTCTGCTGTCTCAAAGAACGGCTGAGCTGCATCAATCCACTCTTTCTTTTCCGCATCGGTAGGAGTGTAGATTGTAACACCCGCATCAGTCATACCTTTTTCAGCTTCTGTCGTTGCATCTTCATAGAGGTCATTATTATAGAGTCCGGCCTCATCAGCAGCCTCGCACAGCCATTTCTGCTGTTCTTCGGTTAAAGTACTGTAAAAGCTTTCTCCGCAAATCCACATGGAAGTTGCCAGGATATGTTCATCCTTGCACAGATACTTGCCTACCTCCTGGAAGGACCGATTATATAAAGAAGTAATCGGATTTTCTACAGCGTCAATTGTCTTTCCACTCATAGCCTGATATACATCCGACATATCCATTCCTACAGGCGTGGCTCCAAGGCTTTCAAAGCTCTTAACAGAAAGGTCATTTGAAGATACTCTAAGTTTAAGGCCCTTAAGATCTGCAGGTGTCTTTACCTGTTTTGTAGAGAGAATATCTCTTGCACCATAGATCCAGTTGGAAGAAACCACGCGGATGCCGCCAGCCTGTGCAAGCTTATCTTTCAAATCAGAATACCAATCGCTGTCAAGAACAGTCCAAAGCTGATCCCAATTATCAAATGCATAAGGCGCATAGAAGAAGCCGAAGTCTTTTACTCCATAATCAGCGAGGAACGCGCCATCAGCAACAGTGATAACATTCTGTCCAAGAAGCATCTGATCAATCAGATCATTCTTCTTTCCCAGTGTTGAATTAGGGAACAATTCAAGATCAATAGTGCCACCGGATTTCTCCGCTACCAGTTCTTTCCATTTTTCTGCTGCCTTTGCAGCAGGTTCAGTAACTGCATTTTCGTAACCAACGTTAATTACGACAGCATTATCCGCATACTTGATCTCTGAACTAGATGTCCCCGTTTCAGCAACTGCCGCATTCTCGGCACTTTCCGTAGTAGCATCCGTAGTGGAAGCAGCCGCAGTTGCTTTTTCAGTTGAGACAGTGTTCTGATTAGAACTGCCGCATGCCACCAGCCCTACAGACATCATTCCTGCAAGAACTACTGATAGAACCTTCTTTTTCATTTTTTCCCCTTTCACCCTTGTGGTTATAAAATATTACCTTCGCGTTATCCAGTTTGATAAGCGCTCAAATTAGAGAACTAACAAAAATGCAATTTACCATCATCTCCTTTAGTAGCGCTGATACTTGCAACCAGAGACAATTTAATGCATGCATTTGTTGATGCCTTTTTCGTGATGTTCTCTCTAACTTGTAATGATTGTATTGTTGAATAGCTGTTCTTGTCAATATTCTTTGTACTTCATTTGCATTTTTGTATGTTATTCCAATATTGTTATATTAATTTAGTGCAATATTTAATCTTGTGTATTCATGGTTTATCAATTATGATGTATGCATCATTTTTAATTGCTATTATTATGCTATAAAGGTATATACTTATATCTGTTAGGATTTATTAGGTATCGTGCCGTACTAATTGATGAAAGTGTAGAACAGGATGAAGAACTTACTTACACAAAAAATGAAAAACGTCGATAAAGAGTCATATTATTATAAATATATGATGCAATCATATCGTTTTGAGGCTATTGGCATAGTTTTAGTTGTAGTTTCTATTATTACAAACGAACTTCTTAAGCGTGCAAATTTCTTGCTAATCATTATTTTGGCGATAATCGGATGCGTTCTTCTTGTATTCGGTGGTTCAAGTTCTCGCCCTGCAAATGTTATCCGATCATTTGCCCAGCTGCTTTCTCATGCTCCGGATTCCAAGACTGCCGAAGAATTTATTTATGCTCTCGAAAATTTAAAAATGGTCAGTCTTTCTCTAGCTTCACGGAACCTTGTTAATACAGCCGTAATATCGTATTCTAAATGTAGTGATTGTAATCCCGATGTGCTTGAGCGTCTCAATACAGCCGTAAGCACGCACACCAAAAAACAAGTATTCTAAATGTTTTTGCTTTCTTTTTAGTCGCGATAAGACAAGAAGCGTTCTGGAAAGGAGGTGTAACGAGAAATACAGAATGGATATTGATCAAATGTCTAATGAGAATTTAAACGAAAGAGCTTATCGTATATTATTAGATCGTATCGTGACCATAGACTATGAGCCCGGGACTCTTTTAAATGAAGTAAGTCTTGTTTCAGACTTAGGTATTAGCAGAACACCTATTCATAGTGCCTGCATTCGGCTTGCACGTGAAAATCTTGTCGATTTCATCTTCAAAAAAGGATTTCGTGTTACAGAAATTGACGCACAATCTATTCGTGATATTCATGATATTCGAGATCTCATAGAGCCTTATGCTATTCATACTGCAGGAAGGCAATTAGACAAATCAAGATTAATGAATTATCTTGAAGTTTTTCGCAACGAAAGCTCGCCTCGTAGTTTACTGTACGAAACAGATACTCTGATGCATCAGGATTTTGTCAAGCAGACCGGAAACCGCTTGTTGATAGATTATTATCAATCCATGCAAAGTCACTTTGCAAGAATTTCTAACATTTGTGGTAAACGAGATAAGAACCGGGTTTATGAATCTAACCACGAACATGTAGAATTGCTTGAAGCATTGTTGGTGGACGATATCGAAGGTGCAGAGATTGCACTCAAAAAACATTTAAAGCTGTCTCGTACGGCAGCATATAATTTATTGATACTGAACAATAAGCGTTTGAGCGCATCTTCGGTATAAGCTATAGTGCTTATAATAGCAGAGGGCCTGTCATTAATCAAATAAAATAGCACACGTTTAGTCTCGTGTATAAAATTCACATATTCAGTGACAGGCAGCTCTGCTCATATCATTATTTCTTATTATTCAAAGTTATTCAAAGTTAACCTTTACATCCATTCTTGAAAAAAATTATCCCATTTTGATGTTGCTATGCAACACATCATCAATGCAACCCCTGAAGAGCAAAGCCAAAAAAGCAGAGTTAAAATCCAGCTATAATTTGATATTAATGCAACTATATAAACCGAAAGCGCTGCACCAATATATGCTAGCGAATTAAATGCGCCAGATACC
>OCTW013429781.1_pt1 | contig 11267 bp, 13 predicted proteins | sample 1539671 | NCBI WGS metagenome assembly OCTW01 (sample SAMN02144230, study PRJEB22623) | gut metagenome | biome: sheep rumen | host: Ovis aries | place: New Zealand | reverse complement strand
TTTTCATCACGCGAGAAGATACGAATCTCCCCAATGTCTGTTCTCAAAAAACGGTTCAGCACGGCATTGCCGAACGAACCTGTACCGCCAGTTATCAGCAGCGTTTTGTTTTTAAATACTGACATAATTATATCTTAATTTACTTTAACTTCCACTTCTGGTTTTCAACTTTCCTATATATCTTCCACATGGATTCTGATGGAAATATTGATGCCAATTTCATCAGTCGATAAACATCTGTTAATCCTCTTACGATATATCCTTTTTTCCTGCTCTTATACCTTTCGTCATAATGACCGAAGTTACCTCCTTTCATCATCTCTTTCAAGATAACGCGACCTCTTCTTTCATCCGACTCTACCAAAAGATATTGATCTTCAAGCCCGAGACACTCTTTCTCTATCCACATCGCCCCTCCAGCAAATCTTAACAGCCCAAAGTCCTTAAAAAGATTCGCTATATCTGTGTGATTCGTGTTCGCCTTAAGAACATAATAATAATCCACAAAGTGTCTCAATCCAATACCTTCTATAAAGAAATGTATCATGATATGAGCCATTTGGAATACAGCATTAAATTCAGCTGTTGGAACTGCAATTCTACCTGCACTTTCAGGTAATTCCACCTCATTCCCCATCTGTATGGACTTAATGGTATTACACCATCTCAAGAAGTTCCTATTAGCAGAACCACTTAACAATGTACATGGCTTGTAGTGAACTTCAACCTCTACATCCTTGAATATAGGAAATTCTATATGGTGCTCTTGTTCAAAGGTATCAGGACAACGGTTTCTGACAAACTTGTTGATGTTATCACGAGTCCCATCCACCCATATATCAATATCCCCAGACATACGGCAAAAGGGGTTGTCATACATCAACGCATTCCCTTGTCCCTTTAGGATGCAACTCTTGAAACCTGCATCAGCAAACATTCTGCTGATTTCCACTGACCTCTTATTCGCTATCTGGTTCTGTATCTTTATCTGCTCACATGTTCCAATCCATTCAAACAGCAAAGCTTGTGATGGCCATTGTTCTTTGGGAAGTTTCTGCACTCCTTCAAAAGCAATGCCCACCACAGATTGCTTCTGCGCATCAAGAAATAAATTCTCCCACTCCTCCTTAGAAGGATTATGTGACAGTCTATCTTTATTTCCTAATGCAATCTGAATTAGTTCAAACAGCAAATTCTCCAATTCTTGACCTTAAACTCCTTAACCCATGTGCTTAACAATAGCATTATAGGTATGTTCTACGAGATAATTGTTCTTCAAGAACTCATACCCTTTTTCTCCCATCGCTTTCCTGTCCGATGCAAGCATCTTATCTACCAGTGCTGTAAAGTCCTCCGGCTTCACGCTCTCGCACCAGTATCCATACCCATTCTCTTCCGCTATCTTGCCTATATCCGTATTCACATCCGTAGCACACACCACCGGCATTTTATATTCCAGATAACTCAGCAAACGCGAAGGATAATTCGGAATAGTGAATCGATGGTCAAGGAATATCATTCCCACATCACATGTCCGTACCAACGTGTCATACTCCGACTTAGGCAAGGCCTTCATCAACGTGACGGAGAGTTGAGAGTCTTTATTAGATGAACCATTCTCTAATTCTCTAATTCTTGACAAATTAGAATCATACCACTCTTGAAGTTTCGGTAATTCCGTTCCAGTCCCGACCACCATAAAATGGCAGTCCATCCTATTCTTGTTCGCATCCAAACATTTAATCAAGAAGTCAATCCCTTGCGGTTTTCCAAGGTTACCACCATAGATAAACACTGGCTTATCCAACGGCAAATCATACTTCCTCCTAATATAATACCGAGCCGCTTTCAACTGCTCTGGATCATTATTCAGAACATCGCCAGTTCCCTTCAGTTCAATAGAGTTAGGCGCCACCTCAACACTCTTCGCATCAACCTCCGAATTGTGTTTCAGCAAAAACTCCACATTTGCCGGACTCATACACCCGATATAATCCGAGTAGGCATACAGTTTCTTCTCCTTCCAACGAAAATACTTATATAGCAGTCCTTTTGCACCAGTCGTTGTCATCATACCAATATCTACGGCGTTCTGCGGGAAAATATCCTTCAACTGCAGATATGACAACGCTCCAGGATTCTCCTTCTTCAGATACTTCACCACATTGGTAAACGTAATAGGAGGCGTACTGTAGGTAATCAGGTCGAACTTCACGTCACCCAGATACTTCTTGATAGCCGCCTTAAACTGGCTCTCTATCAGAAGCGTACCAATTCCTTTCTCCACGATGTTCGTTTTCTGAACATTCAGTGTCTTCACATTCAGAATCTTCACACCGTGACTTTCGACTAACGAAGTCTCCTGCCCCAGCCTCCGCTCAGTGGCTGTAACAATGTAAACATTGTGATTCTCATTTCGGAACTTTCGCATCAAATCTTGGTAGATGCCCCGTTCCTCAATGTCGGTAATTCGTACTAGTGTAAGGAATATAACGTTCATTACAAAAACTAAGCACCAATTTCAATAACCCCCAGATTCTTCATCCCCTTCAGACTCAAATCTGCAATGCCTGAAGCCAGACCAGCTCCCATACCAATCATAAAGATATGGTCAGATCCGTCCTGCAATTCAGAAGAAATAGTCAGAGGAATAGATACAGAACTGGTATTACCATACTTATCCATACATACCGGCATCTGGGTCTTGTGGTTGAACCCAATAGCCTTGGCCAGTTTTTTCAGCATAAAGTGATTGGCCTGATGAAGCACCAGTTTGTCATATTCCTCACCGCTGGTCTCCAACTCATCCATAAAGGCATTGGCAATCTCCGGAACCACATCCACCACATAGTCGAACACGGCACGTCCGTTCATCTGCATATCAATGAAACGACGTTTACCACCGTCTTCCCAGGTCTTGTACTCCAAGTACTCTTCCTTGATGGGATAGCGCATACCCAAACGCACCATGATGGCCTCACGGTTGCTGCCGTCACTCATAAAGGTGAAGTGCCAATCGGGAGCACTGGCATCAGGACTCACCACTGTGGCCGTACCGGCATCTCCAAAGAGCAGTGCAGTACTCTTGTCCCAAGGTGAAACATACTTGCTGTTGATGTCACCATCCAGCAACAGCACTTTCTTCTGCATATTCTGGGCAATCAGTGTGGCATTCCACAGACCAAACACATAGCCGGGGCAGGCATGGTTGATATCGAGTGTTGCCACATCCTTACTCAAACCCAACAGATGCTGAGCATAGGTGGAGTTGTTAGGCATCAGGCAGTCAGGGGTCAGTGTCACAAAGATGACAGCACCGATTTCCTCTTTCTTCACACCGCCTTCTGCAAAGATCTTCTCAGCAGCGGCAATACAGAAGTCCATCGAAGTGGTCTCTTCCTTCACAGCCACATGACGCTCCTTTACGCCAAGTGCCTTCAAGGTGGCTTCCATATCCTCCTCGAAGTGTGTCTTGGCAAACTCCAGATTATCTACTTTATGCTCTGGTACGCATCCGCATATAGCCTCTATGCGTACACCTTTTACTGTACTTATATTCATCTTTCTATAACCGTTAACCATTAACCTTTAACCATTCGTCAATGTCCTGTGTCTTGATGATACCGTCCTTCTTGATCAAGGTGATATCCACACCCTTCTCCTCTGCGTAGGCAATGGCTTTCTTCGAGGCATTCACAGAGGCGAGTTTCTTGGCCTTTGCCTTGGCTTCCTTGATTTCCTCGTTCTTGGCCTTGGCATCTTCCAGACTCTTGAAAATCATACCGGCACTCTTGCCCACTTCCACTTCGTCCATATCCTCAACATACAGCACCACATATCCGGCAAAGTCTGCCTTGTATTCCTCTGTGGCCTTGGAGGTTTCAACACTGTAGAGCACTTCTCCTTCTTCGATGTACTCCAGATTCTCTTTACGAATGTCGCTGATGGTAACTTTCGTGTCGTTCACATTGATTGTGGGAATGATTAAATCTTTGAATTCCATATAACTATAAACTTTTAATTTTTAACTCTTAACTATTTTGCTTGGTGTATTGCAATTTGTATTATCTCATTCAATGTCGGGTGAGCATGGATGATGTCTGCCGCAACATCTATGGTCACGTTCAGGTTCATCATCGTCACCACTTCCTGTATCAAGTCGGAAGCGTGACTGCCCATGATATGGCATCCCAGTATGGTTCTGCGCTCATTGTCAATAATCAACTTGCAGAATCCATCTGTTTCACCCATTGCCACAGCTTTTCCAACTGCGCCAAAGGGCACTTTGATGCTCTTGTAATCCAGTTCTTCATCATCACATTGGGCTTCTGTCAGTCCAACGGATGCTAGTTCAGGTTCGGCAAACACGGCAGAGGGCACCAAGTCAAAACGTATCTTGTCCTCCCTGCCCTGTATATGGTTCAAGGCTCGGTAGCCTTGGAAGGTGGCGACGTGCGCCAGCATCATCTTGCCGTTCACATCACCTATGGCATAGATATGCGGAATATTGGTCTGCATGTTCTTATCCGTCTCTATGCCTTTCTTGCCGCAGACTATGCCCGCAGCTTCTAAATTCAGGCCATCGGTATTGGGCTTTCTTCCTACAGCCATCAACACCTTGTCGCAGACCACATCAAAGGTCTTGTCTCCCTTCTGGTAGGTCACAAAGCCTTCTTCATCAATGGCAGTCACACGGGCATCTGTCTCTATCTTGATGCCTTGCCTGCCCATCAGTTGCTTCATCCGCTTGGCAATCTCCGCATCATAGTTGGGCAGTATCTGCGGAGCATATTCCAATACGGTCACTTCCACACCAAAACGGTGCATATAACTAGCCATCTCCAGTCCTATCACTCCTCCGCCTATCACACAGATGCTTTCTGGCACTTCTTTCAGGTTCAGCACATAGGTTGAGTCCAGCACAAAAGGCAGGTCTGCTCCGGGAATGGGCAGAGAGACCGGCTTGGAACCCGTCGCAATGATGATGTCCTTTGCCGTATATTCAGCATCGCCAACGGTCACGGTATGTGCATCCTTGAAAGCTGCCTTTCCCTCAACAAGCGTGATGTTGGGATTCTTCAGCAGATAGGCCACACCATTTCTCAGTTGGTTCACTACCGCTTCTTTCTTGGTTGCCACCACAGAAAAATCTTCTTTCCCTGCAAAGTGACAGAATGTCTTGGTGGGAATACAGCCTTCATTAAGACATACGCCACCCAAAGGCCCATCATTGATGACTGTCACTTTCATGCCCCGTTTGGCAGCCTCCACAGCGGTCTCATAACCACCCGGACCTGCACCTATAATAATCAAGTCTTCCATTATTTCCTTCTGATAAATTCAGGGTCCAGGTATTCCTTTTCTATCTCCTCAATACTTGTTACTTCTTCCTGCGTCAATACCCGTTTCTGGTTTCCACAGAAATAGTTGGCCAGATAGTCTTTTAGTTCTTCTACCGTGAGCGCCAATCCCAATTCCTTTAGATTGGCTACTCGCTGCCACACGGATTCAATTCCGTGTTTCTCTAGTTTCTGCTTGGGTGGCGTGATGGCTTTCTGCATGGTTTCCAAGTCCTCGTCGTACAGCAGTGTTCCGTGTACAATACTGGCACGTTCTTTCTGGAAGAGAGCATTCCCGGAAACTTTCCTCCCATCTATAAGCACATCGTTATGCTCTGTTTTGACGGCAGGCAGTCCCAGCTTCCGCAGTGCGTCAGCCAGTTTATCCAAAAAAGCAGCAAAGGCTTCATCTGCCATCATCTTGGGCGTGATGTAGGAAAGCATCACGTTCCCTTTATCAGCATACACGCAACCACCACCGCTTTTTCTTCTGTAATACTGAATACCGTTCTGCTCACAGTATGCGACATTCACCTCTGCCTCCAACACCTGATTGCGCCCGAAGATGACCGTAGGCTCTACCTGCCACAGGAAGAAGACTTCTTCCTCACAGTGGTCTGCCAGGTACTCTTCCATCGCAAGATAGAAGACGAGCCTACGCTGTTCTTCGTCGGGTAGCGTAATATACTTCATCAGTGACTGATACAGTATTGATAAACGCGTTCTATCTCTGCGGCCACGTTTTCTTCCACTTCCTTCACGTCAGCCTCGGAGAGTTGTTTAGCAACGCTCTTCATACAGTCGTGCTCGTGCCAGTACTCATCACGCTCCTTGGGTATATAGGCCCGCTTGTCACTCTTGCTGTGTCCGCAGAAACGGTGGGTCAGTACTTCAACAAACTGAGGTTCTCTGGTCTCACGGACTTTCTTCACTGCCGTTTCCAGTACACTGTAGAGGTTGTCAAAGTCACTGGCCTCCACACGGGTATAAGGCAGCGCAAATCCCTTCACTCGGTCTTCAAACACCACAAACGGATTGGCGGTCTCAACGGGTGTACTCATGGCATAGCCGTTGTTCTCCAGAATATAGAGCGCGGGCAGTTTCATCTCAGCAGCCAGATTAAAGGCTTCCAACACGTAACCCTCGTTCATGGCACCGTCACCAAAGTCCACCACCGAGATGGCATCAGTCTTTTCCTGTTTCAAGGCAAACGCGATTCCCGTTGCAACAGTAGCCATACCGCCTGTGATACCGTTGGTGAAGTAGTTCTTGTAGTACACGTGCTGACTACCGCCAAGTCCTTTGGCCATACCGAAGGGTTTGCCCATAATCTCACCGAGCAGCATCTCCGGCTTCATGGTCATCATCATCGACAGACCGTGGGCACGGTGTCCACTGCACAGGTAGTCGCGGTCAATATTCAGCAGGTAACTCATGGCCACCGGCACACCTTCCTGTCCAATGCAGCAGTGGGTTGTACCGCGAAGCAGTCCCTGGGAAAACAGTGATTCAATCTTGTGCTCCATCTCACGGATGAGCATCATTCTGTACAATATTTCTTTCTTGTCCATTGTCCTCCCTCCTTTACCAATTTAAAATGGTTTCCTGAATATCTTCCATCTGCGGCAGTGCCATGGCCTCTGCCTCCTTGGATGTTCCAATGATGTGTTGCTTGGCTCCAATGGTCTTGTACTGGGCCTGCAGACCTCGCTGTACCATCTGTGAAATCACAGTGTCTCCAATGCCAAACGGAATGTGACCTTCCTCTACGGTCAATATCTTCTTACTGTCTTTCAACAGCGAATGCAACAGGTCAAAGTCCATGGGACTCAAACCAGATACATCCAGCAGCCTAACGGCCACTTCCTCTTCCATATAGAGGTCGTACATCATCTGGAGCAGCGGGTGAATCAGACCGCCATAGCTCACAATGGTGACTTCTGCTTCCTCATCGGGGAAGGTGACTTCTGCAATGGGGAAATTTCCACCGTGATACTGGATGTCAAACGCACTGGCTATCTTCTCTGCCTTGAACATCTTGCGGGTATAGTCCAGCTTGTTCTCAGCAAAGATAACCGGCACGCCCAGTCCCATGGCTTTCACCAGCAGGTCACCCGGCTCATGCAGCACCGAGGGTGAGATAACCGCTATGTTGGGCAAGCCCACATAGAGTTTCTCCAGACTCTGACTGTGCGTTGCACCATATCCACGGTAGCCGCCCATCGGGTCGCGTACCACCAGGTGGAGTTTCTTCTCAAAGCCCTCGACAAACTTCGATGCGTGATTCAGTATCTGATCCATAATCAGCGTACTGAAGTCACCAAACATGATTTCTATCATGGGCTTGTACCCTGCCAATGCCATTCCTACGCCAAGACCGGTGAAGCCCTGCTCCGACATCGGGGTATTGATAATCTTTCCGGGGAACTTGGCAGACATCCCTTTGGTGAGCGTGTAGGCTCCACCGTACGGGTCTGCTATGTCCTCGCCCAAGAGGAAACACTTCGGGTCTGCGAGAAGTCGTTCAAGACCCGAAATGATTGATTCTTTGTATGTGTCCATAATCTAAGTTTATTGCAGCGAGAAACCGCCGTCAATTAAAAGATTCGTACCTGTCATCCACTTGGTGGCATCCGACAGCAAGAACACGATGGCACTTGCTATCTCGTCCGGACGACCATAGCGTCCAAGTGGATAACGTTTCATTTCTTCATCCAACTGTTCCTGAGTGATAGAGGTATTGTTGTAGATATTGGTCTGTGTAATGCCCGGATTCACGGTGTTCACACGGATCTTGCGAGGTGCAAGTTCCAGTGCCAACGACTTCACAAAACCCACCAATGCAGATTTGGATGCACCATACAGTCCGTTACCGATGGCTCCATTGTACACGCCCGCCATGGAACTGGTATATACCAAAGCGGCCTCTTTATTGAAGCGTTTGTTCTGCAGCAGAATTTGTGTCAAACGTATAGGTGCCACCGTATTGATGCCTAGGATCTTCTCCACATCAGCACGCTCACCAAACTGCGTCAAGATGGTCTTGATGATTCCTGCATTGCTGACAAAACCGTCAAGTTTAGGTAGTTTTCCCACCAATTCTTGCAAGGCAGCATCGTTGGTTAGGTTAGCCACATACATCTGGTGTCCTTCCCCTTCGAGCATCCCTAGCGTTTCCGCCAAGGATGCTTCGTTGAGGTCGGTGATGTATACGGTGGCCCCAAGTCCTGCACACTGGACGGCTGTCGCCCGTCCGATACCAGAACCAGCACCAGTGATGAAGATGGTCTTACCTGTTAATGAAAATGGATTCTCCATTATTTTTTCTTTTCTATGGTTTCAAACAGGTTCTGAACAGTGGTAGCATGACGCAACTCGTCAAATGTGAGAGTCACACCACAACTCTTCTCGACCATATTGAGTACGGAAAGGCCAATCATTGATGACCATTCATCCAAATCATGAAACTCGGTTTCTGCTTTAATCTCACTGGGATCAGTATCATCAAACTGGTCCGCAAAATGCTTGACAAATTCTTCTATTGACATAATATGATAAATTAAAAGTTACTTTCTTTCTGCGGGTATTCCGAAATAAAGATTATCTGATTTGGCATTTCTCATCAGCAGGCTGCAAGCACCTATTTTAACTCTGTCGCCCACTTTTAGATACTGGAGAATGGTTGACTTTACGCCAAACAAGTTGCCACTACCTATCGCTACCCCACCAGAAATATTTACATTGGGCATCATTACATTGTAATCCCTAAAACTGGCATCGTGTCCAACACCAACAGCTACATTAAGCAGGTTAAAGCTACCAAACTTTACGTTTGTGCTGATAGTGCTTCGCATACATATTACATTGCCCTCACCCATCTCCACTTTCTCTTTGTCCATAAACTCCACATTGGGATCAATCAGATTCGGATATATGATATTAGGGTTATGTATCTTTCCAACTATTTGTTCCAATACCTGCGGATTTCCTATGGCAATGACAATGTTCAGTGGTTTCGACCAACTGTTGAGGACATCCATACCTCCTATCACCTTTCCATAATCATTCCATGTCCCTTTTATCGTTTCGTCATCATCAAAAAAGCCAATAAAACTCCAGAAATTGGGTTCTTTCTCATTGATTCTTTTTATCAGACAGGCAATCTCTCTTCCGAAACCGCCCGCACCAAATATTGCAATATCCTTTGCCATATTCTCTAATTCTTGATAAATTTTTATTAGAATTTTGATACATTTTGAGCACAGCGACCCTTAATTGTGGCCATTAAACGCTTCCATCGTAGCTTGTCCAGCCTCATTGATGTCTGCTCGTTTAATCACCTTCATGATGGTAATCCAAATCACCTTCAAGTCCGTCATCAGACTAACATGATCCACATACCACACATCCAGTTTGAACTTCTCCGTCCAGCTGATGGCATTGCGTCCGTGGCATTGAGCCCAGCCGCTGATGCCTGGTCTCACCTCGTGCCTGCGTGCCTGCTCTGGCGAGTACAAAGGAAGATACTGCGGCAGCAGCGGGCGTGGTCCTATCAATGCCATATCTCCCTTCAGCACATTGATGAGCTGTGGCAACTCGTCAATTGATGTCGAGCGCACGAACTTCCCGACCTTCGTCAGCCGCTGTTCGTCCGGTAGCAGATTCCCCTCCGCATCCCGCTCGTCCGTCATCGTCTTGAACTTAATCACTTTGAATATCTTCGCATCCTTCCCGGGGCGCTCCTGAAAGAAAAACGCACCTGCTCCCTTGTTAGCAAAGTGCAGCCAGATGGTAATCACCAGCAATATCGGACTGATGATAATCAATGCCACCAGCGCAATACAAAAATCAAATAATCTCTTAAAGAAATGTTTATACATAATAAAAACTTATTATTCATTCATCACCTTCCACCCCTTCACCTTCATCTCCAGAAAATTCAATATCGAAAGCGGAGTGTCATCTCTCCGCAAATACGATGTGGGTATCACTTCCGATGTCAGTTATAGTTAATTGCGAAAAGATTGTATTTACAATTGTCCTTTCAGCTCTTCAAGTTCTTTGGTGTATTTCTTCAAACTATCAAGCTTCTGACTTTCTACATGCTGGATATCTCCACCATGCATTATAAGATTCCGCAAACGAGTCAGTCCAAACATCTCATCAACATCACGTGCATCCAGAAGCCGTCGATACTTCAATTCTTTGAGCATTTCTGTAACCGTAGGCTGCTTGTCACCTTGTTGCACGTAGAAAATAGGAAGTGCTCGCAAGGCCTTCTCCATTTCTATAAATGCCATCAGGTAGTCTTTTACATCCACATCGCCTTCCCGCTCTAAGTCAGACAACTGTTTTACAGTCTTTGAGAAAAAATCAGGACTCGCCACTTTGATAATAAAGCAGAGTGAGTATATCAAAGTTATCACATTCAACAACAAGATGATTCCAGCTACTGCCAGATAAGGTGAGAACCATCCATCAAAAGAGAATGTCAAACCCTCTTGTATAGGGTTCAGAGCCAAAAGCACCAAATCTGCAATGATTGACACACCACTTAGCTGAAAAAGCAATTTCATATCAGAGTGAATCTGCCTTTTCATGGCCATAAGAATGTCCTCGCTCGTCGCATCTTGCCTCATCTGCTTGTCTATAGCCCCAACGATAAAGGCGACGCCTGCAAATATCAATCCCACTAAGGCAGCAAGGGCTTGTGGTGCTGTTGAAAACAACCAGTCTAATGCATTCCTATCCATAAATTATTTGTGCTATCCGTGTTCGATTAACCGAAAACCTTCCAGTTCTGCAATTTCTTGCAAGTCCTGTGGGTTGTCGTCAGATTGTCGTTGGTGAACAAAGTGGATGACCCAATCCGAAAGGTCTAACCGATTACGGATGTTCTTGTTCATTTCAAGAAATATCGTTAAGGTT
>OCTW011559445.1_pt1 | contig 11269 bp, 15 predicted proteins | sample 1539671 | NCBI WGS metagenome assembly OCTW01 (sample SAMN02144230, study PRJEB22623) | gut metagenome | biome: sheep rumen | host: Ovis aries | place: New Zealand | reverse complement strand
CGCCTTACACCTAAAGGCTATGGTGAGAGTCAGCCCAAACGCATCAAGCGACGTGTAGCCGAAAAATACCTGTTCCTCAAGGAGGGCGATACACTCACAGACGAGTTTATCAACGCACTACCAGAGGAACAGCAAGAGCAATGCCACCAGATGAACCGACGCACAGAGTTCAGAGTGTTGCGGACAACTTACGGAATGTTTGATAAGGCAGGAAAACTAATACAAAGCCCAGCAACAGTACCACCATCCAAGGAGTCTAATTACAGCCTAGACACCAATAATTGACACTGATTTTCATTATTAAACAAAACTATTTTGGCACAACTTATAAATGTACTAATTACGCATATGAATATCTTATAAATGTACCACCAAACGTTTCTGTAAACGATGCAGCAAAATCTGAAAAGAAGTTTGTGCCCCAGACAACATTTGCAAATACTAGTCCTTTACTTTCTATCACTTCATAATTGGGTTGTGAAGTAGCAGTTGTGAATAACACTTCCTTTTTCATATAGCAATCGAGTTTTTAGCCATTACAGTGGCTATGATAACCCCAAAAAACGTTAGGAGTATCATTTTTCAATATTAAAAAGTGAAATTTATATAAATTTTTGAGTAATATTTGTTATCTTTGCCATCAAAATCCAATATACTGAGTTTGAACTGATTTATCATATTATCGCATGACCTATAACGAATTGTTGAATCAGAAGGAATGGTGGAGCAAATGCAATGAGATTCTACAAAGAGACCATTACACTTGCAAGGATTGTGGAAGTGTTGGCTTTCATAATGGAGGTAGTTTCATTAAACTAGACCATATCGAGGAATTGGATTCAATCCTCAAAGGCTGGCTTTTCAACGGAACAATATTCTCAAAGTTCTGGGCAGATATTCCATACAGCACACCATATCCAATAGAAAAAATACCGTTTAAAGCGGAATGTTGTGAAGAAGATTTGACTGTATATAATTTGAATCTCTTTGTCACTAGAAACATTCTTTTCAAGTCTTTATGGTCAACTCCAGAAAAGATAATAGCCGTATCAAAAAAAAGAATAGAGCATCTTGATGCAACTGCATATTCCTTCCGAAGCATATCTAAGAATGTTAATTCGCAGGATGCTGTAGGGTCGGCTTACTTATTCGAGTTTCCGTGTATTATTTCTGATGACATTTATGTAAATATTGAGTATTCACGACCCTTTATTATTGACAGAGTACTCTATGATAAAAACATAATCAATATTACAAGTGGAAATCGGGTGCTCTCTTTGAGATATAGTACATGGAACTTCCAAATGAAGGGGTTAAACATTCATCATACGTACTATATTAAAGGAAAAAAGCCTTGGGAATATGAAGATGATGCACTTGTGACTCTTTGTGAGAACTGCCACAAGAAGAGACATGAGACATCACAAGTCCCATACTATGACCATAAAATGAGACTCATAGGCAATCTTGTTACTTGTGACAGATGCGGTGGAAGTGGTTATCTGCCTCAATACAGTCACGTTGAGCATGGAATATGCTTCAAATGTGGTGGTGAAGGTGTAATAATAAACGACTGATACATTAAAAAATATGAATTATAAAGAAGTGTATGCTCATAATGCATTCGAATGCAAGGTATGGTTTGGTTTCAAAAAGCCGAAATCGAGGTGTCTACTGAAAGAAGACATAAGGACTGTGTAGTATGTGCTGTAGATAAAACAAAGGAAACTCATTTTCCTTCTGATGATTTGCCATTTTAATAATGATTGAGTATGAGAAGAAGCAAGAAAAAACTTATCCCAAAGCATCAAGAGTTTGTTGACAAGTATGTTTGTTCATACTATGAGCCTAACAAACTGTATGGTAAGGTATATTTCTGTGAGGATGAAGATATTGCTTTTGTAAAGCAGAACTCGGATTACGACAAATCAGAGGCATGGGGCTGTGTCAACATGGCTCACCAACTTTTAGTTCCTTTCAAATACAAGAGGGTGTTTGACTATGGTAGGTTTCTAATCGGATTGAAGTCTAGCGGTCTATTTCTATACAATAAGAAGGGGCAATTCTTATATAAAGTAGGCATGGTAAGAAAAACCGAGCATCGAGCATATAGCAAAATCTACTGTGAAGGTGATGAGTGGGGAGCGTTCAGATTATGCATAAGAAAAATGGCAATCTCTAAAGTTGTGTACCACAACCTCCTAATTATGGAAAACGGTTTGACTTTCCTTAAAAACGAAAATGATAAAGTAGGAGCCATCCTTTTCTCTAAGCTAAAATTACCATTCGAGTATGCGGCACTTTCAGAGCCACAAAACGGTTACATGCTTGCCATAAAATTCAATAGCGAGACAAAAGGTTATGACTGTCTATTAGTTAAAGTAAAGTCTAAAATCAAAGAAGAAGATTCTATACATCCTACAGGAATTACGCTCTTTACAAACAAAACATGGGATGAGGTCACTACATATTTTGAGGAAAAGGAACTGTTTGAAAACGAAGTGAATTCAATCGTGTGCTATAATCAGCAAGTTTGTTTTAGAGCAGACACACTTAATTTCTTCCCTCCTTATATTGGGCTACCTCAACAGCCAACAGACGAAGATGAAGAGGAAGAAGAAAAAGATGACTACAACCCTTGGAGCCGAGAAAACTATTCATATGAGGAAGCTTTGTATGACGCTTTGGGCGGAGAAATGGAAGCGATATGGAACATTGATTAATATTATATGATATGGCTAAGAATGATTATATACCGTTTGATTACTTTTCAACGAACATGTTTTATGTCAACATAGATTATTCAGATGTTGATAACTACGGTATTACTCAAGAAGAAGTAGAACTATTTCTGGAGGTAATGGAAAAGGACAGAAAGTATTGGGAAAAGAAAAGAGATTCTATTGACAATTGGGCTTGGGTGTTACAATTATTAGTAAGCGGTATTTTTATTCCATTTGTCGCATTAATGTTGTCATCTTATATGGGTCACAATTATGATATGGATGATTTTATCCCAAGTACAATCTTTGGCATGCTCTTGTTCGTAATTATTGGCATGGAAGTCCTAATATGGACAAAATGCAAAATAACAGATTTCGTAGAAGAGTGGGGAAAACTTCATTATAAAAGAAAAAGCCAATACAAGCCAAAGATTGAGAAGTTCATTGAGGATTGCCTGTGGAATCAATGGCAAAAACACCACTCAAAAGAATAGTTGTCACGACTTGTAAAACAAGAATAGTCTATTATTACGACTAAATATACACCGAATATGATAAGAGAGCATATAGACCAAACGATTAAGAGTGGTAGCTGTATAACGATTACCAAGGATAATTATAATGACTATGAGTTACTTGATGTGGTTGCAATATCTATTGCATCAGGTGGTGCAATGGGAGACCCTGGTGCAATAGAGATTATAACATCTAATGGAAAAGTATACTATGCGAATCCATCTTATAAAAACATTACTATGGAGCAGCTTATGTCAGTATGCCCTATTCTTCTTGAAATAGATTCTAAATTCTCAGAGCGTATTAAGAATCCTATAGGATGGGAATACATATATTTGGGTTATGGTAATTATCTATATATCAAAGAGTCTATTCATGCTCCTTTTCAAATTGGCATAAAACAAAAAGAAGAACAAATAAAAGGAAGCCTATTATATAACAGCTGGAAAGAAATTGTTTTAGATTGTCTTGATGGAACAATCAATATGAATGAAAGAATTAATAGACTCAAGGGGGTTATATATGGGCAAGCTATTGGAGATGCTCTTGGTTTAGGAACAGAGTTCATGGATGATAGAGAAATGGCTCAAAAATGTCCAAATGGAGTAAGTGACTATAGCGACATCTATCAAGATGCTCATAGAAGCAGATGGAAAGTTGGAGAATGGACAGATGATACGGACATGATGCTGTGTATCGCCAATGCTCTTGTAGAGGATAAGAGAGTTGACTTGTCACATATCGCTAGCAACTTCAAGCAATGGGCAGAAGGCGAACCAATGGGTATTGGACAGCATACCTACAAGGTGCTGATGATTGGTGACTACGTGGATAAGCCACAAGATGTATCGAAGCTTGTTTGGGAAATGAGCAGAGGAAAATCCGCTGCAAATGGTGGCTTAATGCGTACTTCCATTGTCGGAGCTTTACCTAATGATGTGGAAAAGTCAGCAGCAGACATTTGCAGACTGACACATTATGACCCTAGATGTGTTGGTTCCTGCGTGATTGTCTCAGAGCTTATCCATTCGCTCATATACGACTCACATCCCATTACATATCAGCAGATGATTGAGATTGCGGATAGGTATGATGAGCGTATCAAGAGGTACATTTCACAGTCTAGAGAAGCTGATATAAGAGCTTTGGAGCTGCAAGACGAGCAATCGATGGGTTATACCCTTAAGACTCTCTCTGTAGCTTTATGGGCTTACTGGAACGCCTCTTCATTCAAGGAAGGGCTGCTTGCAGTGGTGAATGCAGGTGGTGATGCAGATACTAATGCAGCAGTAGCTTGTGCCATTCTAGGAGCGAAATACGGTTACAGTGCTATTCCTCAAGAATACATTGATGGTTTGCTCCATAAGAATGAGCTAGACATCATAGTGGATGGAATCTCTAATTATTTAGGACTTCAAATGACGGTAGGATTATGATAAGAGAATTTATAGACCAAGCTATAAAGAGTGATAGCTGCATAACTATTACCTATTCAAAGGATGGAAAGACTTCAAGTCTCTTCCATTTGAAACACATTTCTTACTCTCCGCAATATGGTAATAATTATATTGTGGGTTTCTGTTATGAATCCGATTCTGAGCTTACCTTCAAGGTTGATAGGATTGCAAATGCAGAAGATGAATGGATAGATGTAACGAACGACAATCCATATAAACCCAATTGTATGCAGCTTTTGGTTTATCTTGCGGATAGTTACTATGGCTATGCACTGAAACATTATAAACAATATGAGTGGACAAGCCAACTGATGAAAGTTTTGCAACAAAATGATGTTTATGCGATTCACTATATTCCTTATCTTGATAAATATTCAATCGGCAAATGGATAGCCTATAAAAATGACAACAAGATATTGCATGCTGGCATTTATACTTTTGCTTATAGGATTTTGGATACAAAAAAGAGAGAAGAGAATGAGATTATTGATTATGAATGGAAGAAAATGGGACATAATGCGATTTACTATAAAGCTGTTTCTATTACCTCAACAAAAACTATCGACATGCTCATTTTTCCAAAGAATCTAGAGATAATGGCTTATCATTATAGCCCATATTATCATGATTTGCTAGGATTTACCTAAAAAAGTCAGATAAATATAAAACATATTATACTATGAGCGAGTTACAGTTGCTATATTTCGCAGTTCAAGCAATTATGCTGTTTGTTGTGGCTGTTCCCATGCTGTTGCTGATTCTATGGGGTGTTAACAAATGGATATTGAAGGGGAAGATAAGGTTGCTTTACAGAATACTGTTGTCAATTGGTCTGCCTCTTGCGTTCATCGGATTCATCTATGCCGACATACACCATGCAACCTACAATACTTCTAACATGGATAACCGCTTGAAAAATATAGGAGTTGAGATAACGTTACCTCCTTATGAGATAACGGAGTACAAGAACGAGCATGTAATAGCAGATGATTTCAGAGATACCTATCAGATGGTGTTCCAGGATGCTAGCATCAAATCAATGAAGCCAACCCTAGACAGCTTATGCGATGCAAGTGACAAGTGGGCAAAGAGAGGTGGAGAGTACATATTCAACTCTATCACCTTCGAGAGCGAACTGAACGATTCTCTCATCATCCGTCCAGACAAGGGAACGGCTACTTTTATACGTTATATGTGGTAATGGATTAATTAAATACAACTATGACAAAGATTGATTATACTCCATTTGACTACTTCAATACAGAATGTGAAGAACTGATTCTCAATTGGACAAATGTTGGCAAATATGGTGTTACGGAGGATGATGTACAAAGATTCCTTCAAATAATGAAACAAGAAAGGGACACATTCAATAAAAGAAAAGGAGATATTGAAAATTGGGTATTAGCCATCCAAATCATGTTAGGGCTAATAACACTCCCACTAACTGTGATATGCATATATATAGCTTTTAGAATAAATGATTCAGGAGTCTTCTATTTATTGCTATTTTTATCTATATGTGTAGAATATCTTATATGGTCAAACCGCTTCTTTATTGAAAAGAAGGTAGAATCTCACTACAAAAGAGACAGACAATCTAACATAAAGATAGAAAAATACCTTGAAGATTGTCACTGGGAATGGTGGAAACAGAATAAGGAATAAAAAATAAGGTTATGGAAGTTATAATTGTCATAGGATTCATATTCCTATTTCTGCTCTATCAGTTGTACAAGGAGCAGCAAGAGAGCAAGGAAAAGGATGAGGAAATGCAGAGGTTAAAGGCTTTGCAAGAGGAGAAAGACCAAATCAATAGGGAGAAGGAAGAAATAAAGGACATCCCCACAAGAGCCTTGCTCATAAAAATCCTAGAGGAAATGGATAGTCAGCCAGAGGTGGATGAAGATGGTAGGATAAGGTTCCAATATCAAGGGGTTACGTTTTTGGCAGAAGCGACCAATGAAACTAGATTCGTTAGCATAATCTGGCCTTGGTGTCATCGTGTTCCCTTGCTAGACATTGAAGAATTTTCGAGAGTGCGCAGAGTACTTAATGACTTGAATGATTTAAGCGGCTGTGCCCTTTTCTATCAAGAGTATAAAGATGTAGAAGAAAGAGGCATTCATATTAGGAAACACTTCATATTCACTTCTGATATTCCAAGGATAAGTGAATATCTCAGAGCCATGATTGGCATGCTTTTCAGGACTCAGAACGAGTTGGAGATAAGGGTTGAGAAGTTGAGATTGAGAGAAGGAGAAAGCCTTATTTAAGTGATACAACTTGAAGAATTATGTGTAATAATGAATAAAGGTATTTGTGATGGGAATAAAACCGTATTTTGAGAAGATTGAAGACGTTATCATTGAGGATATAAAGTCTTCTAAGCAGCAACTATTGATTGCTGTAGCCTGGTTCACAAACCACAAAATCTTTGATGCTCTTATCGAGAAGTTGGATGGAAACGACGGTTTTACTGCCAAGCTCATTGTCATCAATGACAACATCAATCATCGACCTGGAGGCTTGGATTTCCAAAGATTCGTGGCTGCTGGTGGCTGCTTATACTTCGCCGAGAAGAATATACCCATGCATAATAAATACATGGTCATTGACTCCGACATCGTGATTACAGGCTCTTATAACTATACTTATTACGCTGAAACTCTTAATGATGAGAACATTGTCCGTATAAATGGAGATAACAACCTGGTACAGTCATATATTAAGAATTTTAACAGTCTGGTATCAAAGAAACCAACGGTTGCCTGTGTAAGCGAATATCTTTGTGTGACACCTCCTGCTGTCGATATGTTCTCATACAATAATTATGCGTTAAAGGATATATCACTTCAAACAGAATACTACAGGCAGACAAACTGTAAGGTTGAAGAACAAAAGCTGGTGGAGAAATTAGAGCAGGCAAGAACCACTGACAGGCACGATTATTTCGTTATTAATAACGTAATCTATAAGCAGTAGAAGAGTAATTTCTTCATTGACAAAATTGAAGTGAGAAAAGATATTATTACGATATTCTTTAGGAGTGCCATTCCTGCTGGAGGAGGACTATTTTCACCAGAAACCAAAAAGGCTTGGATTATTCAGTCTTCATCTGATATGAATAATTTCTCCAGGCGTCTCACAATCACCAATGTTCGTATTAATGGTGAAATGGTCATAGATAAAGCAAAAAACGGCACAGAATACGATTTATATGTTGAAGAAAGCACAAAAGAACCCCCAAATGACACAGAGACGGTTAAATACATAGGTATTCCTAAGAATGTCATTCTCACTTGTGAAATATCATTCAAGGCAGATAATCTGGAGTTGATAGATGGTACTATCGACCTAGTTGAAGGAAGATTCTACCACAATAACCCATTTCATTGGAATGCTTTGAATATACAGATGAATGTAAACAGAGAGTGGTTATAGTTAATGTACGAGATATTTGACTGTGATAACTGCGACGTGAACTGTGAGCATGTTTTCGTCCAGACTTGGAGGGAAAGGCTGATGTATTTGCAAATGCCATCAAGCATGACCTCAAGAGCAATAATCCGACTACAAGATAGAGTGACATAATCATATTAAAATGATAATAATCCCTCCAATTATTTTGTAGTTTATTTATTTATTTGTAACTTTGTATTTAAATAATTAAAGAATGTTTGAATATGGCTTCAGAAAATGAAATTTACGGAAATATTTACAAACTTAACATATCAGATAATTTCCGACGTAGCTTTAACTTGCTACCAATCAACAGCTCACCTGGTGAATATACTTATGCAGTCTATGCAAAAGAAAGACATTCGTGGGTATCAGATAGTTTCTGCTGGGGAAGTAAATTGATAGATTGTAATGGTAAGATAGTAAATACAAAAGAAACAACTTTAAAATATGATTATGAAGTACGTAAGTGTGCTTTTATTGCGGAACTGATAAACTATGGTTGCAAATTTGATTTATGGGATAAGGAAAACTTCTTTTCCTTTAAACATTCATTGGGGGCATTCAAATTGTCAAACTATAATTTAGGTGAATCTTTATTTGAATCTAATTTTAAAATTGAAGCAGGTTTTGACCATTTAACTTTTGACTGGTGTTTAGATACATTCAAATCTTTAGGTATAGATACAGACATAAATAATTCCTACTATTCATATAAATGGGAAATCACAAATTCTTATGCCAAACTATTATATAATAATCAATGTATATATAATCATCCAGACTCTAAATATGTTTTAGCTCATATGGGATGGTATGTACGCAGAGAAGCATATTAATTTTTCTTGAGTAGTGCCATTTCTATGTAGTTGTATAGCTAGCATTCTATCATAATGGGTAAAAAGACACAGTATTTTGCACTTATGTTGCTTGCAGTTCTTTCATTGACCGCTTGCAAGAATGGGACACAGAAGGTTGTGTCTCAAGAGGTAGAAGTGGACTCCACTGATATTGTATCAAGCAGTCCAATATACCATCAACTGCTTGAGGAACTTGATTCTACAGAGATATACGATGATTCCATCTTGTATGGCTATTGGTTCAAGCCACATGAGGCATGTGATGTGAACATATTCTTTCATAAGAACGGTAGGTTTGAGTTTAAATACTACATTGTGGAGAATGATACAACCGTCATTGGTGTGGTAAAGAAAGGTACGTTCAAAATCGGTGAAGCCGATGTAAACAAGGCTAGAGTGGTCACAATGGTTGCGGATGACGGATGGGATGGTAATGTATTCAATGGAATAATACATTATAGATGTAATAGAACCCACTACTACCTAGAAGATAAGAATAGTGGGCTATATATGGTGAAAGGCAGTGATTAAACTATGAATATGGTAGGTTATGAGTAGAAAGTACTATGCTATATGGTTCACCATATTCTCTCTCTTGCAGTGGACATACGCTTCTTTAGGGAACTATGGCAGCATTGATTTGATATTATCAATGGCCATCATGGCTGTAATGTTCTCAAATGTCTTTGGCATCGCCTTTGTTGGCTATATGTTTTGGGGGAAAGGTAGAGAATTTTGGCTGTATTTCCATAACAAGACCCAATGGATTGATGAATTCGGCTCTGATTTCGTACGAGAGGGAGCGAGTTTTGGTTTTTCATTCTGGGTACATGAGCTTATACCCTTAGTCTTTGCCTTAATTGTCCTTTTGCATCATTACTTCTGTTACAAGCGTTGCAGAGACATTGGTATAAGTGCATGGTGGATTTTGGTTCCATTATACAATCCGATTATGCTACTTCTCAAGAAGTCTAAGGCAGATAGTGAAGAAATAGTTCATAATTAGTATTAACTCAAAAACACAATTCAGTATGAATTTGAATCAACAAAGAATGGCATCCTTCCACTTTGAAAGAGATAATAAGGATTATACACTGCCTATTATATCTTCGAAATGTGTATGTAATAAATGGTCTTTGTATATAATTCGTATTGCACGAGGTATTCCTAATAATGATAATATACTTAGTACTTGTTGGGGAGTCTGTTTGTTAGATGGGAAGGACTCTTATACTGTATTAGTTCCATTTAAGTATTCACAAATAGAAGTTTTTGCATTTGATATCAATTCTTTTGATTGTGATACGACAATCTATTTTTTTGCAAAAGATAAAGATGTATATTCATTGTATTGTGTTCGTGATTTTTTAGATGTAGAGTGCCTTATTGACTATTTTGAAGAAATAGAAATTGATAGATATCACATGTTATTCATATACGATGTCGTGGGTGCTTTAGCCGTAATTCGAAAAGGAGAAGAAGAAATAACACCTAGGTTCCAGCACATTTATCCATATTGGTATAGGAATGATAAGGAAATGCAAATTCTTTATGTTGTGGGCAATATAAAAGATGAATATGGAATTATTCTTGATAAAAAACTTGTGCTTGAACCTAGTGATTATGTTATATGGGTGAACGAAGGTACTGATGATATTATCATATTGAAAGATGATGTTTTCTATTGGGGAATTTATGATAACACTATGAAACAAATGCAATTAACTGAGGCAGAAATAGAACAAGACGGAATAATTGAAAGCTCCAGTTCAAGTTTTGACACAAAGAGGTGTCAATTCATATAGCGAGAACATTCACTTAGTACAGAAGTGAAATTGACAAAATCGCCTGGAGTGTCTGTAAAATAACGGACTCCAGGCGATTTTCTATATCTCAGTCTTATTGACCATATTCACTTGTTGCTGTCATCCGATATATGTGTACGTTTTTTCAAACGTCCTAGAGAATTTCCTGGGTACACACTTACCACCAGTATTTTCCTTGTAAATTTCACAAAATACGGCAGCATTACTTACTGTCATAGACCTCAATCACCCGAAATGGAAGGCAAAATCCCTTACAAGGTATTACACTTATATAAATGTAACAACAGATGTAACAAAGATAACACCAATTACTTATCTATCTGATTTTCAATATATTTAAAGTGTTGCGGACAACTTACGGAATGTTTGATAAGGCAGGAAAACTAATACAAAGCCCAGCAGCAGTACCACCATCCAAGGATTAA
>OCTW011270644.1_pt1 | contig 11269 bp, 16 predicted proteins | sample 1539671 | NCBI WGS metagenome assembly OCTW01 (sample SAMN02144230, study PRJEB22623) | gut metagenome | biome: sheep rumen | host: Ovis aries | place: New Zealand | reverse complement strand
AATGCCAAAGCATTTGAAAGATTACTGCAAAGAAGCCTCCCACTGTCACATAAGGGCTTCATGAATATTCAACATAATCCACTTGAAGAATGCAATATAAACACGGATATATCTTTCAGGCTTGATGATTACTGGTTTGAAAAACCAGTTCACACGGGTGCAGACCATTATACAATCCTCTGTGACAAGCTCATAGAACCCAACATGACATACTTGTTTAGGGTGACATTCATCAATGAAAGCATCGACACTGACACTACTGATGGGATAAGTGATTTGTACATAGACACAAGGATAATATTCCTTGACAGTGACAACAACCCAGTAACCAGTGATGATGTTGATGAGAGAATACAATGCAATAAAAAAGCCACATTAACCCAGAACCTGACATGTCCCCTTGGAGCATCAAAACTTCAAATAATATTCAGTTCAACCACTGATTTCACCTATAAGAATTTAAGATTGAAAAGGAATGAAGACATACCACTAATGGAGATAATAACATGAAGATAATTGGAGAATACTCTTTCATTATCACTTTCACAAACATGTTCATCAACCACACCACAACAGTAACATATAAGAACATGATAACCGAGAGAGGATTGGAACACTTCGCCAAAAAAATACTGGAAACCGAGAAAGGAACATTCAAGCACATAATATTCGGCACAAGCACTGAAGAAAACAAGCCAGATTACAAGATTAAAGACTTCAAAAACCCGTATATTGTTGAAACAGACAGTTACACCGACGGCAACAAGATAATACTGGTCCAATCAAATATCGAAGGACAGAACATTGACGGAACCACGGAAATAGGAACAACAATAGAACTTGAAGACACTGGCGAGGAAATACTTGTAAGCAGAAACAAGCATTCTCCAATAAACATACCAGTGACAAGCACAATGACAATGAATTACACATTCACACTACAAGGAGAGTGAGGAAAGAATTGACTGATTGCGACAAAGGAACAGGAAACTGTCCTCCACAATACAAAAACATACGAAGCGAAAGTTTCGGAAACAAAAGAAGAGTCACCAGTGAAATGCTTTACCAGTTCTGCAAGAATGATGCTTATTTGTATGAACAGGTAAAGCTCTTATGGGACAAATCCGACCCGGAACACCGTAAAAGATTTTATCCGCCCTATTACATGGATATCAACAAGTCTTATGGTGTTGAACCCACCGTCTTTGAAACATTATCCAATAACGACAAGGCACTCATAAGACCTTTGACAAGTGCTTATCATTTAAGCAACACCAAAAGGGAAGAATACCTTATCGACTTCGATTACAAGACCGACAACAACACCATGGCAGTTGATAGCAATGGCGAATGGAATCGTATGAAAATCAACAACGATAGCATAATCGAAGAAGACAGTACACTTGAAATAGTAACAGGTGTTGATGATAAAGGAAACATCACCCATACAGTCTTGCCAGTGCCAGTAAGCACTACTATTGAAGCGAAAATACCTTTCACCACCTACACTACTAAAACAGTAACCACCACAACCAAAAAGACCAAGAAGACAAAAGTAAAAACCAAGGAAGATGTCTACGGCAAACTGACACTTGATGCCCACTGCTCAGGACCTTACAAAAACTGGAACAACAACAGTGTATGGTACATAGGCTACAACCGTCATAAGAACTACAACATCAAGAACAAATGGAAAAAGAATCCGGACGACACCACAATCCCCGCAGTATGCCGGGCTCAAACATTCAAGGCAGAGCATACTGGCAAGTTGAGAAAATGCACCTTTTTGATGAGAGGAAGCAAGAAAAGTGTCAGTCCATGCATACTTGAAGTAAGAACAACCAAGAAGGGCAAGCCAAGTAGAAAGGTGCTTGCAAGAACAGAGCAGAAATTCAACCACACCACCAAAAGCATGGTCAATTTCACATTTAAAAAGCCTTGCAAGGTGAAAAAGGGTGAAACATATGCACTTGTCTTCAGAAGCCCGTTATCCAATTTCGAGCATTGCTATTGGCTTGGGGGATGGGCAAGCACTTGTTTCAGTAATACCCGTAAGAGAGCCTACTATGGTGGAGACACTTTTTTAAGCGAGGATAATGGGAAAACTTGGACATTGCACGGAACAAGGGAAAAATGCTACGGCAGTCATTACTACGACTGGGGATTTGCAGAAGCACCAGTGAACTTCGGTTTCGAGGTTTACATTGCTCCGAAGACTGGAACCAAGACCAAAAAAAGAACAGTCCCTAAAACAACAACTCAAACAGTAACACAAAATGTGATTGTTCCCCACCCACAAAAGTATCTTGCCAGTGCCATGATTAATTATTATCCGAAGGGTGATTATTACTTGAATTTCAAGGCTTTCAAGGGAAACCTTTACACGAAAGTGGATTGCAAAATCAATCCTAATAGTCTTGAAACTTTCAGTGGGGATGATTACACATGGGAAATCTACAATACTGACATAAAGGACTGGCAATCCTTTGATGATTTCGATTACAAGACCAGTAATACTTTTTCAACCATTGAATTCTCCAAGGCATTGTCTTATGTGAAACTTCGACTCAAACTGCACTTGAATGACAACATCATAAGCGATGACATAGTGTATAATGACCTTAAAAGAGTATTGGGGGAGATAGAAGCACAATCAGATGCAGAGTGGAACGAGAACAAGATAAACCAATGGCAAACTAAGGTGTTGTCCCAATTCGCTTGGACTAATGACTTATCCAAACCCGCAGAGATTGAAACAGTGAACTCCTTGGAGATAAACTTGGACAAGAAACCTTCACATGAGGGCTATTTGAGAAGTGTTGAGTACGAGCCAGTGCAAGAAGGAATGTTGCCCGCTTGCATATGGTCAGAAGTGAACACTGAAGCAGTCACCAAGGGTGATGGAGAAGTCAAGATAGATATAGTGCATGAAATGAACAGTATCTACCGTGTACTGTTTTTCACTGCCGACAGTCTTGAACTGGAACCTTATATTCTTGATTATTATGAACTGCATGGGAATACTGTGACAATCAATTCTAATGAGGATGTGTTGAACATAACCACCAATACATCTACTTGGGAGCCTAATGAAGAGTTTGTGGCTTACTTGCAAGAACAGACTCCAAAATGCTACATCATACCATACAAGCAAGCACATACTAAAACAGTGAAAATCGATGGAACTGACACTACTGTGGAAGAAGATTATGTGTATTACTTCGGCAATGAAGAGTATGCTCCAGTAGTGCTTGCAGATTATCCCGCCTACCCAATGAACAGTATCAGTGTGGGAATGGAAGACATAAGCATCAACTTGAAAGACCAAATAAGCCAATTCACCAAGAAGGACAACAATTACATAACTTACACCCATGACAAGGATTTGACTGACAAGGTAGACAGTATTGAAATCAATTATTCACATATCCTTGAAGACAATCCGACTGAAATAGTTGTGGACACCATCCGTCTTGTGGAGAACAGAGATTGGAGTGTTGACGGCGACACAATCATATTCAACCTAACACAGAACTACAAGGACGAGGACGGTGAAACAATAGATGATGATGACCTTGGAAAACCTTTATTATCCACTTTCCTCCGTTTCAATGGAGGGGCTATAGAGCCAGTGGCGAACCAGTACCTTGACAACAACAACATTATCATGTATGTGAAGATGAAAGGCTTCAATTACAATGAATTCCAAGACTACATTGTTGACTATGACAACAAAACATTGAACCTATGGAACCCTCACAATCTCGTTGAAGGAGAACTGAAAATACAATACAATCCGTTATGGGTAAGGGACTTGACCGTGGATGATTTCCCACTCAAAATGGACTTATGGACAGAATACTACCAAGTAAGGATAAATGATGACACTGGAACCGTCTATTTCGACAAGTGCAAGATAGGACCTTGTGGAAAAATAATACCTAACACTGACAAGGACGGAGACACTTTCATGAGGACAAGTGTTCCTCCACTGGACAACCTACGGGTTGTTGAAATACAGGACATGGAAGGGAATACTGTTGAAACCAAGAAGGTCATTGAAGACATAGACTTCACAGTTGACTACATCAATAGCATAATCACTTGGGTCACACTCAACAAGCTCGAAGACGGCGATGTGATTATGGTCAAATACACCCCAAACCTCACCGACACTGGATTAAGCATAGCCTACCGCATGAAAAGACCATTATACGAATCAGTCAATTCAACCAGTATCGTTGAAGACGACACAATCACAGACACCTACACCCATGTAAGAACAAACGAGGACGATGTGTTCGCACTCAACAATTATTTCACAACAAGAACATGACTGAATATTATATTAACATAACCAAAGAAGAAATAGAGGGATACGATGCCATCACTGTTTCAGTTACTGATGAGGACAGTATGACTATCGTGTCCAGTACGGAATTTCAAAGATTAAGCGACATACTCAACTTGATGGATGAGGATATGGACAGATTCATACTTGACAACATCCAACAAGTGATTGATGATTTGACCACTGGGACATATGTGTTGAATTACAGTACAAACAGTACCAACTTAATCAATGATGATGAGACACTGACATTTGAGATGGTGAAGGATGCAGTGGGCTTGTTTGACATGTTGAAGGAAATAAATGATGATTTTGAAACTTTTTCAGAGGAATAGATAATGATAACGATAAATGAACTGTACACTGAATTGAATGCTTTTGTGATGAATGTGTTCAACAGAGAAACCAAAAAAATCACCCCCTTGATAAGGGGTGACACTTCTCAATATAATGAATATGAAATAACAAGCAATAGAGGAAATCTTGGATTCGTGGATATGGATGGTGATTTCATTGAAGATGAATTCGTAAAACTGACCTTCAACGGAACAGACACCACACTAATAACCCAAGTGCAGACAGACAATGGAAACAGTGATGGTGACATATATCTTATTGATTCTCCAAGAAGTTTCATCGGCAACGGACAACAAACCTTGTACGGACAAGTCAAAGAGAACAAAATCATCGACACTGGCTACAACAACCTCGACCAAATATATCCAGTTGGAAGCATTTACATGAGTGTTAATACTGTTTCACCATCACTTCTTTTCGGAGGAACATGGGAGAAACTTCAAAATGTTTTCCTATTAGGTGCGAACAACACCAACCTCGGAGCCACTGGTGGAGAGCAGACACACATTTTGTCAGTGAATGAAATGCCGAAGCACACACATATACAAGAAACCCACAATCATACACAGAACAGTCATGGTCACAGTCCTGGCAGTGGAAGAAGTTACCTAACTGCTCCGACTGGAAGTGGTTGGGGTGAAGAAGCAGGGGAAAAGATAAGTGGAACTGGGAAATATTTCGTTTACTCCAATTCAAGCAGTCACAATGTCTATGTTGCAGGCAGTGGAAACACCACTGCAACAAACCAGTCAAGTGTGGCAAAAAACAAGGATACTGGGGGAGGATTAGCACATAACAACATGCCACCATACTTGGCAGTGAACATATGGAAAAGAACACAATGAAAACCAAAAAGAAATCAATACTAATAGAAGCAGAGCAAATCAAAGAGTATTATGAGAAGAATAGGAAGATGCCCTTGCATTGCACATTGGATACTGGCAGAATCATCGACATCTATGACATGAGTTATTTGATGGCGAAACTTATTCAAAAGTTCAATTCTGAAGATGTCAGTGGGTGGAAAATTGTAACTTCCTATAATACCAAAAAATATGTTGACAAGATTAACAATTTGAAAGTATACAAGGTCACATATATGGATATGGTTGGTCGTTTTCTCAAGTATGTTGAGAAAAACAACCGAGTTCCATCAAATATCATAGTGACTGGTGAGCATGGAAGTGCAAGTTTCGAATTATTCACCTATTGCATGGCAAAAATCCTGACTTATTTAAAGGAAAATGGTACTTATCCCAACTACTGCTTGTTTAATAAGGCAGATATTCAACCTACTGGAAAGGTTGTTCAAGGTGGTAAAAAATCAACAGTTACATCTACATCAAACAGTACCAAAAAGGGTGATTGTGATGACCCATATTTGAGCAAACCACACCTAACAACAACAATCAATGGACTTGGTCAGGACACATCCTACAATTGTGCACCGAACAGTCTGCAACAAGCACTTTATAAATTGCTTCGTGTGAAAATCAGTGAAAAAACACTTGCAAGTTGGGCGGGAACAAGCACCCAAGGCACAGACCACCAAGGAATACTCACTGCAATCGCACAAGCAAGCCGAAAATACAACAAGAAACTGTCCGCCGAATGGAAATATTTCAGTGACCTTGAAGATACCACGGATGAAAGATTCAAAAAACTCGGACAACTCATATGCCAACCAAATATTGCAGTCATCACACACATCGGCTATGCAAACAGTGGTGAAAGAGCAATACAGACTGGTGACAAGGTGTTCGGACATTACGAAGTCATCGACAAAATCAATACCAAGACACGGTACGTCCGGGCATTGAATAGCCTCGGCTCAAGAAAAAGTAATGGTTCATATTACGGACATCTGCAGGACAGACCATTCAATGTTGAAGCAAGTTATTTAAGGAACACACCATTCAACCAAAAAGCAATACTCATAATCAAAAGACAATGATAGCAAGAAAACTACAAGAACACATAACAAGAAAATACAATGAAAAAGGATTGACTGACAAGGTCTTGACAGAACAATTGATTCTGAACAAGTTAATCAACATGTTCAACATAAAAACTGAAAAGGAGGAATTCAAACAATGAAAAGCCTGAAGCCGTATAGCCGAATCATCACTGCCGTGAGTTTCATAATCACCATACTCGCATTCATTAGTGTTGAGGCTTGGGAAACCGTGCTTCCATCAAATATGGTTGTTTATGCTCCCACTATCGTGGCAGTTGTCGGTTACTTGGCAACACAATTAAGCGAAGAGCAAAGAGTTGTCAGAGCAGAAGAAATGAAAGTTGCAGAATTAAAAGATAATGAAGGTTGTTAATCTAATTGAATGAAAAACAACAAGCACCAGTGGAATACCCGCCTCATTTAACCCCTACAAACCATCCAACTCATACTGCTTCAAAGTCCTTGCAGGCTCATGATGTCTGCCGAAAGGAAGCGGAGATAACAAGATTGGAGGAAAGGGTCAAAACATTGTTCAGTGAGTATCAGAAACTCAATGAAACACTGACTCTTATTAATCAGACCCAAATTGAACTCTTGACACAGATAACCAATTTGAACAGTATAATCAATACTTTGAAATGGACTTTGACCATCATGGTTGCAGTGTTCGGTGGATTGTTTGTTTTCGTATTCAGTGAGGTAATTAAAATTATACATTAATTTTTTTCTCTTTTTTTTTCATTTATGATATGTTCCAAAAATCTTCTATTTTTTTTTAAACCATAATAAACCGAAAGATTTATATACTATAATATACATATATTATAATAGGAAGTAAATAGGAGATGACAACAATGGATGAAAGAATAATCAAAGGCACAATAATGGGAACCAAGTTTCTTGTAATGAGTGAAAAATTAGCATTCGGAATGTGTGCAATATTCAATGGAGATTTCAATTTCCTGATGAGCGAATATGTTCTATTCGGAGATGAGGACTTGTTGAAAGTATACAGACCATCTGCAGTAGTGGAGTTGTTTCCTGAATTGATTCAGAGAATCAACACCTACTTGGACATGGGTCTGACTGATGAGAAGTTTATGGTTGTCATATAGATAACCGAAAGATTTATATATAAGGATATACAAATATTAATATAGGAAGTAAATAGGAGATGATACAAATGATAGAAATAACTGATTTACAAGCACTTGCAAAAAGAGTTGTAGAAATGGAAAAAGCCCTTAACAAGGCGAAAATCACATTGAAAAAGGAACAAACCGAACTGTTCCTCACTACAACCGATGAAGAAATCATGAAAATGACAGGGAAAAACAAGACTACTCAAAAAGAACGAGAAATGTTTGTTGACTTGAAGACCCTTGGATTAGTTGAAAGAGTGAACACTTGTACAGAAAACCTTAAAGAAGTCAAATGCGACTTCGAACTGGCACTCCTCGAGTTCAAACAATCCAGTAGCAATGTGGAGTTAATGAAAGCCCTCTTAAAATAAGGGGGATTTTTTTTCTTCCATACGAGGGGGAAAATAGGAATGTACTCACTCAAAGTAATTGAAAAAGACATAAGAAGAATCATAGGAAAAAGGAGCAAACTAACAAAAATAACCAAAAGGAATACAGTGGAATATCAGACTGATAGCAAAGCACATCTTAAAATATTAAAATACATGGATGAACATCCAAGAAGCAGATTGGCGAAAAGCAACATACAAGGATTAACCTACAAATATGGTGGACGATAAAAATGGAAAACACTGAACAGGAAATACAAAGAATAAGGGAAATCATCAGAGACTTTGCAAGAAAAGACTTATACAGTGCAAACTGTATAGAAGTCAAAATGTTATACCGAAGGTTGAGAGAACTGGAGAACAGACCTCAACCCAAGGAAGAGGATTACAGTGAAAAGTGGATTGATGGGTCCGATGTACCCGTCAATGGGAGGTACGAGTAATGAGAAAAGAAGACTTTAAAAACCCAATCAATTGGATTATATATAAAGTAAATGGCGAAGTGAAGAATGACAAGCCCCAACAACAAAGATACGATTTAAGATTTTACCATGACACTGATGACCGTTGCAGTGTATGGTACAACAAGAAATATGTCTGCATGTGTGACAAACATGACAAGACCAAGGTGGAAAAAGAATTCAATAAGATTTACAATGGAAGAAACTTCACCAAAACACAACAATATATGAAAAAGAGTTTCAACAAATCAACAAGACACAGAAAAAGAAAGTCCGACATTTCCTTCATCAAGCAGAAGACTGGAAGAATGCATGTCAGAGCAAGGAAAGGAAGAAAAAGGATGAATCTGTGCAGTTGCGAGCCATCTCAAAAAGATGAGATACTTGCAAGATACAATCAGATGAAAAAAGATGGATTAACATTTGATGAAATCAGAACCATCTTCCAAAACGAATACAATCTCAAAAGAGTAAGGAGGAAGGACGAACATACTTTCAAAGTCAGTAATAATGGAACAGTCTACAAAGACGGCTCATTCATAAAAGTGGACAAGAAAGTTTATGACCTAATTGAAAAGGAGATTATGAAATGTTAAACTACAGTTTTATGAGCAAACATAGTGATTGCAGTAAGGAAGAAGCAATTGAATTGATTAAAACAACAAACAAGCAGATATTATATACACACGGTTTAGGATACAGGAATCCTACAATAAACAAGGTTCCAGTATCCAAGGAAAAAGCACTTGAACATGCCAGTAACTCACTGGTTGATATAACCGAATATGAAGACTACATACATGTCAATACATATTCAGGAAATGATTTATTTTAAGGAGGATTACATTTATGAGAATGCCAAGCAGAAATGAAATAGAAAGACTTCGAATGGAATATCCTGAAGGAACAGAGATAATAGTGAACCATATCGAAGACCCATACAGTACAGTGAAAAGAGGAACTACTGGAAAAGTCATACACGTGGATGACATAGGTCAAATCCACTGGACAGGAAGCGGATTGGCATTGATTCCTGGAGTTGACAGTTTCCATAAAAAAGGATAATGATGGGGGATTAATTATTTAATCCTCTTCATTGGGTGGTTTTTTTTATGAATAAGATAGAGGAAGATTTGAAGAATATTGTTGGAAGAATCACATGGAAAGCAACAGAAGAATTAATGGGAATGATTTGCATAGAAGATGGTAGGGTGCTTGACTATTCCAAACTGCCAGTCACTTATCAGATGAGAATATTCGAGCATATGGAAAAGCATCCGCATTCAATCTTATCAAAGAATCATATTGAAGGCATGAAATTCAGAAGGGTGTGAAAAATGATTATTCATGGTTTTTCATCATATTTTCCACTGGAAAAACACGAATTAACAAAATCACCCCCCCTTTTCTATGTTTACAATAAAATTTCACCTGATATCGTCTCTTATTAAGGAAGTGGAAAAAATTGATGAAATGTTGTGGAAAAAATCATGGTTATTGGTTTGAATCCAATCACACCCATAAATTTTAAGTTATATGGTGGGAAACTGCCAAAAAGTTTTCCATCATTAACTTTTTTTACTATTTTTTTTTTATAATGTGTATGGTGGGGTGTTTTTTTTATGAAAAACTCAAAAAAGACAATAAGGTCTTCTTTTTTTAATTAAAGATTTTTAAGCCGAGAAAGTGTTAAAAGTTGGGTCGGTTTACTAAAATATGGGTATGGTTTACTAAAAAATGGGTCATGTTTTTTAAAAAATGGGTATGGTTTTTTAAAATATGGGTATGGTTTACTAAAAAAAGGGTACAATTGACCGAAAGATTTAAATACTAAAATATACATAAATAGTATTAAGGAAAAACAAGATTCCTTAGGAGATGAACAAGAAAAATGATGATAAAAGAAGCAATGGAAAAAGGACTTCCAATAGAACTATTCAGAAGCCAAACAAACTATGATGAATCCACAATAACACTCGAACACGATGGGAAATATGTGAAAGCCCATAAAGACACAGACAACTATGTCGACTACTGGTACGACCTGCAAGAAGAAACATTCATAGCACACTACAGCACAACAAGACCAGACAGGAAAGTTGAAACAGAAAACATCACAAGATGGTTCACCGAATGCAAAGTCATTACACATGATTACAAGTTCGCGAAACTCATACTGTTCAACACAACTCAAAACGAGTTTATGATTTTTTCAAACCCTGCAAGATTCATACAAGGACTTTCCAATCCGAAATGTGCAAGATACGAACAATGGGATTCACTGGGAATAAAAATAGAAGAAGCAGAAGCCTTATTGAACAATCCCAATATAGGGAAAACATTAAGCAGGAGATGGTATGACAGGGAAAGAATATCCACAATAAACAAAGCACCTAACCAAGTAAACAAGGAAATGCTTAAAATGATATGTGAGAATTATGAAATAATCTCCGTGTCAGAATTGAACAGTCTTTGCAACCAGTATGACTTCACACCCGAGAAGTACAAGGTGCTTATGAAACTGGAAGAATACGAAGAGGAATATCCCGACCTGTTCATAATAGAAGAATACAGTTATTCAAAGAGAAGATTCAAAACAGAGAACATAATCA
>OCTW011601244.1_pt1 | contig 11270 bp, 18 predicted proteins | sample 1539671 | NCBI WGS metagenome assembly OCTW01 (sample SAMN02144230, study PRJEB22623) | gut metagenome | biome: sheep rumen | host: Ovis aries | place: New Zealand | reverse complement strand
CTTTTCGAATCCTTCGGAAACGCCGACGACCATGTTGTGCAGGAGGGCGCGATAGAGACCGCTCTTGGCACGGCCATCGGTATCGAGCTGTTTGAGATCGATGAGGGCATGGCCATTTTCGACCTTGACTTCAACGCAGTCACCGAAGGTTTTGGAGATATTGCCTTTGGGGCCTTTGACATTGACTGTGTTTCCGGAGACGGTCACAACGACACCCTGGGGGAGGGCAACCGGAGCTTTACCGATACGTGATTTCTTAAATGTTTCGTTCATATCCGTGCTCCTAGTAAACCGTGCAAATCAGCTCACCGCCGAGGCGTTTTTCGCGAGCTTCTTTTCCGGACATGACACCGCGGGAGGTGCTAACAATGCAGAGGCCGAGACCGCCGAGAACTTCGGGGATAGCCTGGTGTTTCACATAGACACGACGACCGGGTTTGGATTCACGGGTAATATTTTTAATGACAGGTGCATTGTCGAAATATTTCAGTGAAATCTCAGCAACCGCGATCGGGTCTTTCGTCACGGTATAATCAGCAATATAACCTTCGTCCTTGAGGATGCGAAGGATTTCGCTGCGAAAACGCGACGTCTTAACTGTAACTGTATCGTGTTTTGCCAATTGAGCATTACGAATTCGCGTCAGCAAATCCGCGATAGGATCGGTCATCATAATATGTAATCTCCTATAGCTTACCAGCTGGCTTTCGTAACGCCGGGAAGCTCGCCTTCGAGAGCGAGTTTACGGAAACAAATACGGCAAAGACCAAACTTTCTTAAATATGCATGTGAACGTCCACAGACAGAGCAACGCGTATAGTTGCGAACGGCGTATTTCTGTTTGCTCTGCTGCTTCATAATCATAGCTTTACGAGCCACCGCGTACCTCCTACTTCTTAAAAGGCATACCTAAATATTTTAACAATGCGCGAGCTTCATCATCCGTTTTGGCGCTCGTCACAACACAAATATTCAACCCGTAAACCTTCTCGATCTTGTCGATAGCGATTTCGGGGAAAATGATGTGTTCCTTAATCCCAAGTGCATAGTTTCCTTTGCCGTCGAAGGCTTTCGGACTTACGCCTCTAAAGTCGCGCACGCGGGGCAGAGCAACATTCATCAGTCGATCTAAGAATTCATACATACGATCACGGCGCAGTGTTACCATGACACCGATCGGCATACCCTGACGAAGTTTGAAGGAAGCGATGGACTTCTTCGCTTTCGTCACGACTGCTTTCTGTCCCGTGATTGCAGCAACTTCATTTGAAACAACCTCAATGAGCTTGGCATTGCTGACAGCATCGCCCAGACCAACATTGAGCACTACTTTCTCGATACGAGGAATTTCCATTGGATTGGTGTAACCGAACTCTTTTTTGAGTGCCGGAATTGCCTCGTTCGTATAACGATCGTATAGCCGAGTCACAGACTCCTCCTGCCTATTCAATACAAACTATTTAAAAATTTCGCCGGTTTTAACACAATAACGCACTTTGGCGACATGTTTGACCGGATCACTGAAACTGTCCATTGCTTCACGTTTTGACGTGTAAAGCTTGTCGTCCTGACCGACATAACGGGAGCAGACTCGCACACCGCGTTTGAGTTTTTCACTGTAAAGCGCGACGTTGCTTACATGCACACTTGCTTCTTTGCTAATGATACCAGCTTCCTGACCAAGTGCATTCGCCTTGCGATGGACCTTAACGATATTACGGCCTTCAACAAAAACACGATCACTCTTAGTATCAACGCGCAGAACGCGTCCCTGCATGCCCCGCTCTTTACCCGATAGAATGATGACAACATCATTTCTTTTGATCTTCATATCATACCTCGTTTTAAAGAACTTCTGGAGCAAGCGAAATGATCTTCACGTAGCTCTTGGCACGCAGCTCACGGGCAACCGGCCCAAAAATACGCGTACCAATAGGATTCTTCTGCGCATCGATTAAAACAGCTGCATTGCCGTCAAAACGGATAAAGCTGCCATCTTTGCGGGCGATTTCCTTAGCCGTACGAACGACGACTGCATGGTGAACATCACCTTTCTTGACTTTAGAATTTGGAAGAGCTTCTTTGACGGAAACAACAATCACATCGCCAATTCCGGCATATTTGCGCTTTGAACCGCCAATTACCTTAATACACTGAACTTTTTTGGCTCCCGAATTATCAGCAACTGAGAGCACTGACTGCATCTGAATCACGGCTATTTCCCCTTAAACAGAATTCGCTGTTTATAAAACAGGTGCGCGGCGAATGATTTCTTTTAAGCGCCAGCACTTATTCTTAGAGATCGGTCGCGTCTCCTCAATCATGACATGATCGCCGATACGGGCGGTATTCTCGCTGTCCTGAGCCATGTAGCGCGAACGACTTTTGACATACTTCTTATAAACTGGATGCAACACACGGCGTTCTACAACGACGACGATGGTTTTTTCCATTTTGTCACTGACGACGGTTCCAACGCGCGTTTTACGGTTACCACGCTTTACATTTTCCATATTACCCTCTCACGCGCTCGCGAATCACGGTATTCAATCTCGCAATGTCTTTGCGAAGTTTAACCATATCTGATACTTTTTCGAGCTGACCCGTTGCCTGACGCATTTTCAGCCGAAAATACTCTCTGCGGCTTTCCTCGAGCATCGACTCAAGCTCTGCCTGGCTCTTTTCTTTCAATTCTGACGCTTTCATTAGATCTGCTCCCGACAAACGAATTTTGTTTTCAAAGGCAGTTTATTGGACGCGAGGCGGAAGGCTTCACGGGCTACATCCTCGGGAACTCCATCCATCTCATAGAGAATTCTGCCTGGCTGAACAACGGCTACCCAGTATTCCGGATTACCTTTACCTTTACCCATACGGGTGTCGGCTGGCTTCTGCGTAATCGGCTTATCGGGGAAAATGCGAATCCAAATATTACCACCACGCTTGGCGTAACGTGTCATGGCAACACGGGCAGCCTCGATCTGGCGTGCGGTAATGCGCGACGGCTCTATGGCCATCAAACCATACTCACCAAAGCTCACATCAGAACCACGCATGGCTTTGCCACGCATACGGCCCTTCTGGACTTTTCTCCATTGTACTTTCTTAGGACTTAACATTGCCTACTCCTGCGAATGATCCCTCATTCGATTCTTTATGTATTGTGCAATTATACCCCACGCTCGTACGACCCTATTTTTTTAGAGCCCTCACAAGGCGCACACACATACACCTACTCTAACTAAATGTCAAAGCAGAAAAACAGGTAATGCAAAAAAAATGCATTACCTGATGGCGATATTATTGTGCGTTGACACGAAGGGGGTCACCGAGGATTTCACCTTTGAAAATCCAAACCTTAATACCAATGATGCCGTATGCGGTTTTGGCTTCTGCAAAACCGTAATCGATGTCAGCACGGAGCGTGTGAAGAGGTACACGACCTTCACGATACCACTCTGTGCGGCTCATCTCTGCACCACCGAGACGTCCGGCGCAATTGACGCGAATGCCTTTCGCTCCGAGCTTAAGCGCGGATTGAACGCTCTTCTTCATGGCACGCCTAAAGCTCACACGGTGCTCAAGATTGCGGGCTACGCCTTCGGCAACCAGCTGGGCATCCATCTCTGCTTTGCGAAGTTCCTGGATGTTCAGGAATACTTCACTGCCGCTCATCTTGCGGAGTTTTTCCTTAAGAACTTCGACGTCTTTGCCTTTTTTTCCAATAATGATACCCGGTTTCGCAGTGTAGACACTGACTTTGACCTTGTTCGCAGCTCGTTCAATCTCGATGCGATTGATCCCCGTGTGACCATATTCGTCTTTTATAAATTTCTTTATGCGAAGGTCTTCTTTGAGCCACTTCGCATAATTGCCCTCTTCATACCATTTGGACGACCAGGTTCTGATCACGCCGATGCGGAGACCTGTCGGATTACTTTTCTGACCCAAGGAAACCTCCCACTAGTCTTCGGCTGCGGCTTTTTGACCGCGCTCGTTGCTGTTAAGTTCAATATGAATGTGGCATGTCCTCTTGCGGATACGCGTGGCACGACCCTGGGCACGAGGCATGTAACGACGAAGCGTCGGACCCTCATTCACCCATGCACGGCTCACTTTTAATGAATCCACATCCTGATCACCTTTCTTCTCAATATTGCTCAGGGCTGATTCAATCAGCTTCTCAATGATGATGGCACCACGCTTGTTCGTATAACGGAGCACACTCAAGGCATCGATCACCTCAAGACCACGAATCATGTCTACGATGATTCTAGCCTTGCGAGGCGCTAGACGCACACTCATTGCACTCACGCGATTGACGCTGTGATGCTCACTCTTTAATGAAGGCTTGCTCATTTGCTATTCTCCATTTTGCGTTCCAGCGCGAACTACTTCTTGGCTACTTTACGATCGGCCGCATGTCCACGGAACGTACGGGTCATCGAAAATTCACCCAGTTTGTGACCAACCATGTTTTCGGTTACGAAAACAGGAATAAATGCTTTACCGTTATGAACCGCAAACGTCATTCCTACCATCTCCGGTAAGATCATGCTGCGGCGTGACCATGTCTTAATGACTTTTTTTGCTGTCCCTTCATTAGCCTCGACTTTCTTGGCAAGGTGTTCATCGATGAAAGGACCTTTTTTAATGGATCGTGGCATTGAATAGTCTCCTCAACTATTTGCTGCGTCGTTTGACGATGAATTTGCTACTGACTTTATTATGACGCGTCTTCTTACCTTTTGTCGGGATACCCCACGGAGTGACTGGATGACGGCCACCACTGGTACGGCCTTCACCACCACCGTGCGGGTGATCGACTGGGTTCATAACGACGCCACGGACCGACGGACGAACGCCCAACCAACGTTTGCGACCGGCTTTGCCGAGTGAAACATTGGAATGATCGCTCAAACCTACGCGACCGATGGTTGCGCGGCATTCAACATGGATTTTGCGGAGTTCACCGGAGGGCAGACGAACGAGCGCATAATTGCCTTCGCGAGCCATGAGCTGAGCGGCAACACCAGCACTGCGGACGAGCTGACCGCCTTTGCCTGGATGCATTTCAACATTGTGAATTTCGGTGCCGAGGGGGATGTATTTCAGTTTGAGGCAGTTGCCAACTTTGATATCGGCATGAGCACTCGAAATGACTTCCAATCCAACTTCGAGACCATCCGGGCACAAAATATAACGCTTGTCGCCGTCGGCATAGCATACCAAAGCAATGCGGCAAGTTCTGTTGGGATCGTATTCTACCGAAACAACGCGACCGGGAATGCCGACCTTGTTGCGACGGAAATCGACGATACGATAACGACGTTTGTGACCGCCACCGTGATGACGGCATGTAATTCTACCGAGATTGTTGCGGCCGCCATTCTTCGTCAGCTTGGCAACAAGTTTGCGTTCCGGTTTGTCTGTGGTGACATCTTCGTGGCTCAAAACCGTCATGAAACGACGGCTAGCCGATGTCGGTTTAAAACTCTTAAGCGTCATTTTTCACCTCTTAATGCTTAATCGCTGAAACCTAGGCTTCTGCCGTTTCTGCGGCTTCTTCGGCTTTGTCAAAGAAGTCAATTTCCTGTCCTGCTGCCAACGTCACGACGGCTTTTTTCCATTTGCCGACATGGCCAATGTGGCGGCCAAAACGTTTGTCTTTTCCTGGCATGACCAGCGTGTTGACAGAGGCAACCTTCACGTTGAAAAGTGTCGAAATTGCTTCGCTGATTTCCTGCTTGTTCGCTTTCAAATCAACTGCAAATACATACTGGTTGCCAAATCTACGGCATAATGTCGACTTCTCATTGATGATCGGGCGACGAATCACATCTTCTATACGCTTCATCCTTTTAACCTCGCTTCCAATTTTTCAAGGCCTTCACGCGTCACAACGACACCGCCATAGTGCAGAACATCGTAAACATTGACACCTTCCGGACGAAGATATTTGTAATTCTGGAGATTACGAACACTCAGACGAAGATTTTCATTGTTGAGCGTCGTGTACTGCTGATCACCAGCCTTGCAGTCAACAACGAGTGCGCGTTCCACATTGAGGGTATTTAATGTAGAAGCAACGGCTTTCGTTTTAATTTCTGCAACATCAAAATTATCGACAACTTTAATTTTACCCTCGCTCACAACCATGCTCAGAACGCTGCAGAGTGCCGCACGGCATTTCTTCTTGTTCAGGGAATAGCTGTAATCACGATTGCGCTTGGCAAATGCCCAGCCGCCGCCGACCATGTGCGGGGAACGGCTTGTACCCTGGCGGGCATGGCCTGTACCTTTCTGTTTGAACGGCTTCTTACCACCACCGCTCACTTCTGCTCTCGTCTTGCCTTTATGAGTTCCGCGGCGACGATTCGCCAGCTGCATCTTCACCACTTCGTGGAAAAGATGCGGACGAACATCTGCACCGAATACCTCATCAGACACTTCCACCTCACCGATCTTTTCATTGGTCAGGTTGTATAAGTCCAATTTCATCTCGATTCTCCGTTCCTTTCGCAGCTTCTCAATGTTCTGCGTATCCTTCAATTAGTCGCGAAGGCGAATCTTGATATCCACGCCTGCCGACAAATCCAATTTCATCAATGCATCCACCGTCTGCTCGTTCGTTTCAATGTCGATCAGACGCTTGTGGGTACGAATCTCAAACTGCTCACGGCTCTTCTTGTCAACGTGCGGGCTTCTCAATACTGTGAAGCGGCTCACTTGCGTAGGAAGAGGAATCGGGCCGGCAATCTTGGCACCCGTTCGCTGTGCTGCACTGATAATTTCCTGAACTGAGGCATCTAACAGTCTGTGATCGTATGCCTTCAGCTTAATACGAATTCTATCGCCCATTTTTGAGGCTCTCCTTTATGAAATCTGAATTCTTACGAATTCACTCTCGCACCAAAACGCTCTATCAGCTCCTCCGACAATGCTGCCGGAAGCGGCTCATAACACTTGAACTGCATTGTATAGCTCGCCCGACCCTGTGTTGCCGAACGAAGCGATGTCGCATAACCAAACATTTCAGACAAAGGCACCGCTGCACGAATCGCTTGCACGCCCTTGCGCGGCTCCAAATCCTGGATGCGACCACGACGACTGTTCAAGTCGCCAATGACGTCGCCTGTATACTCCTCTGGCGTGATAACCTCAACATCAAAAACGGGTTCTAGCAGCTGAGCACCACTTTTTTTACACCCATCCTTAAATGCCATCGATCCCGCTACCTGAAATGCCATCTCACTCGAGTCTACCTCGTGGAACGATCCATCGATCAAATCCACATGCACATCCACTACAGGATAACCAGCCAAGACACCCGTCTCCGCTGCACTGCGTATGCCTTTCTCTACTGCAGGCCAGTATTCACGAGGAACAACACCACCCACAATCTTAGACTCAAATGTGATCCCTTTGCCCGGTTCATTCGGTGTCAATACCAATTTTACATGGCCATATTGACCACGACCACCAGACTGACGCACAAAACGACATTCCGATTCGCGCGTTTTGGTAATGGTCTCACGATACGCTACCTGAGGTCGTCCAACTTTGGCATTGACACCAAATTCGCGCTTCAGACGCGATGCAATGATGTCAAGGTGTAATTCACCCATTCCGCCAATGACTGTCTGACCTGTTTCCTTGTCTGTGCTCACTTTGAATGAAGGATCTTCTGCCGCCAGCTTCTGCAGCGCAATGCCAAGACGATTCACATCGTCCTGAGTGTCGGGTTCAATCGACATGCTGATCACCGGCGCAGGGAATGTCATCGATTCCAATACGACATCCAGCCCTTCTTCACAAAGCGTGTCACCCGTTACCGTACTCTTTAACCCAAGTACCGCAACAATTTCTCCTGCAAATGCCTCATCAATATCCTCACGTTTATTTGCGTGCATTCTCAACAGGCGGCCAATTCTCTCGCGTCTGTGTTTGTTCGTATTGAACACAGATTCACCAGAAACCAACTTGCCTGAATAGACACGCACAAACGTTAGTTGCCCGACATACGGATCGGCCATGAGTTTGAAGGCGAGGCCAGCAAACTGTCCATTATCGGAGACCTTCAATTCGAATTTTTCCTCATCCGTTACGTCGCCTTCTTCACGCTCCTGACGCGAATAGGCTTCGTAAGGGGCAACCATGGGACCAGGGATCTCAATCGGACTCGGCAGATAGTCAACCACACCGTCGAGTACTCGCTGCACACCCTTATTCTTGAATGCTGAACCGCAGAACACAGGAACGATCCCCTGCGCAATACAGCCTTTACGAAGTGCTGCGCGAATCTCTTCCGCATCCACTTCTTCACCATTGAGATAACGCTCCATCAGATTCTCATCGAAATCCGATGCCTTCACAATCAGCGTCTCACGGTATTCGGCGATTTCGTCGGCCATGTCGGCAGGCATCTCGCCCTCTTCCGTGTCGAGCGTCTCTTCATTAAAATAAAGCGCCTTGTTCTCTACGAGATCAATTACGCCCGTGAAATTATCTTCCGAGCCTATGGGCAGCTGCACAGCTACCGGATTCGCGCTCAAACGGGATTCCATCTGCGATAAGACTGCTTTGAAATCCGCACCGACGCGGTCCATCTTGTTGACAAACGCAATTCTTGGTACGTGGTATTTATCTGCCTGACGCCATACCGTTTCACTCTGCGGCTGTACACCGCCTACGGCACAAAAAACAGCTACCGCACCATCCAATACACGAAGGCAGCGCTCTACTTCAATCGTAAAGTCGACATGGCCCGGCGTATCTATTATATTGATACGATGCTTGCCCCTTCGATTCCAATAGCAAACAGTCGCCGCGCTCGTAATGGTTATGCCGCGCTCCTGCTCCTCTGCCATCCAGTCCATCGTCGCTGCACCATCATGGACTTCGCCTATCCGGTGCGTGCGCCCCGTAAAATACAGAATGCGCTCCGATGTCGTCGTCTTGCCTGCGTCTATGTGCGCCATAATGCCTATGTTGCGCACTCGACTTAATTCTACATCACGTCCCACGTTATGCTCTCGTAAACAAATATCGCACGCTTCTCAGCAGCCATACCTGACCTCGCGGCCTTTGCGGCTTACGTGCCTTAAACACCCAATGAACTTCGGAATACTACTGAGAATTACCAGCGATAGTGAGCAAACGCTTTGTTCGCTTCCGCCATGCGGTGCGTATCCTCTTTCTTCTTAATCGTCGTACCACGATTGTTGTACGCATCCAGTAATTCTGCTGCAAAACGCTCAACCATCGATTTCTCAGGACGCTTGCGGGCATTGCCGATCAACCAGCGAAATGCCAGTGCCGTGCGGCGATCAGCTCTAATCTCGACAGGAACCTGATAGGTCGAACCACCCACGCGGCGGCTCTTGACTTCGACTGTAGGACGCGCATTGTCCACTGCTTTCTTGAAAACATCCAGACTGCTGTCCTCGCCACCTTTCGTTCTCGCACCCAATAAATCCAGCGTGCCGTACATGATGGATTCTGCTGTGCTCTTCTTGCCGTCATACATCAACGCATTGATGCATTTGGCCACCAATTTGTCGTGATACTGCGGATCGGGCAGAATATCGCGTTTTTCGACTTCACGTCGTCTTGGCATTGCTTAACTCCTCTCTTACTTAGGACGCTTCGCACCGTATTTCGAACGGCCCGCACGTCTTGCATTGACACCCATTGAATCCAGCGTACCACGGATAATGTGATAACGCACACCGGGGAGGTCCTTCACACGGCCACCACGAATCAGAACAACACTGTGCTCCTGAAGATTGTGGCCTTCACCGGGAATGTAGCTCGAAACTTCCATTCCACTTGTTAAACGAACACGAGCCACTTTACGAAGAGCCGAATTCGGTTTCTTCGGCGTCGTCGTGCTTACACGCACACAGACACCACGGCGCTGCGGGCAGCTCTTTAATGCCGGCGAGTTCGTCTTCGACGTCTTGCGCTCGCGGCCTTTTCTTACCAGCTGATTGATTGTCGGCATTGTATCTCCTCTTTCTTGTAATGCCTTTTAACCCCAAAACAATTCCAGGGCCATTTTAAAACCAAAGCAGTATAGTGATAAAAAATCTATTGTCAAGATATTCCACTTGACACACCTGTAATACTTTGGGCGACATACTGCCACTTCGTGGCCTGTCACCACTTTTCTCCGGTGAGCCTGTGACCTGCAAAAGTCTATCGGCCCACTTTCGGCGCGCGCCTCTACCATTTTTTGTCTCAAAATGCAAGCCGTTTCGTTCTTTTTACGCTCGCTTGCACCTGCGGCGCTACGCTCGCTTTGCGGCCTATTTCGCTTCGCTCAATACGGCCGCATACTTCTTGTCTGGGAGACTGCGTCACGATTATCAAAACAAATCCATGACATTCGGCATTTGGCAACGGGGCTGCCCGATTCGTTTGCCGATTGCCGTTTGCCGCGTCTGTGCGGGCTTAATCATTACATGGCGAGCGATAGTTATGATTCATTTGATATCGGATCGCCGTATTTCAAAAATATCTTTCCCCAATGCACCCTTGAGGACTTTTCCCGGCTCATCCTTTAAAAATGGCTTCAATACATCTTCGTCGAAAGTCAAATCTTTTTTCGCGTACTTTAAATATTTCTCGTATTTAGAATCCACTTTGGGAATGTATTCACTGTACTTTAATGCAGCATTTTGGGCTTTGTCACGCTCTTCTTTTGTCGAGAACTGCAGTTCCATTCTTCGGTGTTTTGTCTCGTACTGCCATGTGTTTTGGTTCAGTGCCAGCTTGCCTTCGTATAATTCTGCCTTTAACCATTCGCCGCATCCGCGTTCACCACAGCCATTCACCGATTTGATGAGCAGCCTTTCGGGATAATAGCCAATCTGGCGGTGATCTTCTCCCGCAAAGATGTAATGTCGGTCTTCGATTTCTGCGTTTTCTCCCCGACAGTCGAGGCCGTCCACCGAGCGTTCATGGTCGCAGTCACTGCCGCTCGTTTTTTTGCTCAGGATGACATGAATCGCCGCTGTGTCGCCAAGTGACTCCGTATACGCGTTGTGGATTTCATATTCAAAAGACTCGTTCCAAAAGTCTATGTTCCCGCAATCCGAATAGACGTCACCTATCCAGTGCACATCGACTTTATCTGTCTCGTGGTCGCGGATATTCAGGAACAAGCCGATGGGATAACCCGTATATCCGTCGGCATCACAGCTTTCCTCTTCGTATTCCCCCTTGTCATCGAGGATTTCGCATTGAACGAGAGCGACCGACAGCGC
>OCTW011522632.1_pt1 | contig 11274 bp, 10 predicted proteins | sample 1539671 | NCBI WGS metagenome assembly OCTW01 (sample SAMN02144230, study PRJEB22623) | gut metagenome | biome: sheep rumen | host: Ovis aries | place: New Zealand | reverse complement strand
AGATTATCCAGATGCACGCGGTGGAAGACCGCTCCTATGAAGAGATAGAGCGCGACACCGGACTCTCGCAAGGCAATATCCGCATCATCGTGATGCGAACGAAAAAGAAACTGAAACAACAATTTGATAAAATCACGAAGACATGGACGAGCTGAATCTGAAAACGTTGGAACAAATCCCCATTCCTGAAGGGCTGGAGGAAAGACTTTCGGCCAAGATAGATGAATGGGAAGACCAACAACCTACGACCCCCTCCATACCTCTCCGAAAGGAGGCTTCCCACACTCATCCATGGGGGAGTTGGAAGTGGGTTGCTGCCGCTGCCTGCTTTGCCCTTGTCTTCGGCGTGGGGGCTCATCTGATGAATCAAGAAGAAAACACGAGCCTGGCCGAACAGGACACTTACCAAGACCCAGTGAAGGCACAACAGGAGGCTGAACGGGCACTCAATATGCTGGCCATGAACCTGAACAAGGGCATGGGACATCTGGAAAAGGCAAAAGCCCTGAGCGACAAGACGGAACAATCATTCTACGATAAACTAAAGGTAATGGAATAACATGAAACAGATGATCATAAAAATCCTCATCGGCATCGTGGTGGCCTCATGCAGCCTCCATGCCAATGCCCAAGTGAAGGCATTTGAGAAATATGCCGACATGAAGAACGTGACGTACGTTTACATCTCGAAATACATGCTCGGCATGGCGGGCAAGAAAGCTGCTCCCTCGGTGCCTGGCGTAGACATCAAGACCCTGGCCGGCAAACTGACGGGCATACAGATCATCAATACCGAGAACAAAGTGGCACAGGCAAAAATGAAAAAAGACGTCAAGGACATTATCGCCAAAGGCAATTACGAGTTGCTGATGCAGATGAACGAGGACGACAGCAAGGTGAACATTTTCCACCACATCGCCAAACAGCAGTCGGCCGTGGTCATGCAGGTAGAAGACAATGAAGAATTAACGCTGATGATCTTCTCGGGAAAGTTCACGCTCGAGGATGTGATGAAGATGACGCAATAGATAATCATTCAAAAAAAATCCCTCTCAAAGGAGTGCCTTTTCAAGTTTTTTTTGCTATATTTGCCGTGTAAAGTCAAGGTTTACTGACTTTTTTCTTCAAAGAAAAGCACAATTTGGTTTGTCATGATGTTTAACCCCAAAATCCATAGTACAATGAGAATCGGTATTCCAAGAGAAATCAAGAACAACGAGAACCGGGTGGGCATGACTCCCGCCGGAGTCTCAGAGCTGGTGGCGCATGGGCATGAGGTATATGTCCAGCATACTGCTGGCGAGGGAAGCGGTTTCCCTGATGAAATGTATGTGAAGGCCGGGGCGCGGATCCTTCCTTCTATTGAGGAGACGTATGAAGTGGCTGATATGATTGTCAAAGTGAAAGAGCCTATCGAACCGGAATATCCGTTGGTGAAACCCGGACAGGTGGTTTTCACTTACTTCCATTTCGCTTGCGATAAGCCCCTTACCGACGCCATGATCGCCAGCGGAGGTGTCTGCATTGCCTATGAGACCGTGCAACTGCCCGACCGCTCACTGCCCCTGCTTATCCCGATGAGTGAGGTGGCCGGACGTATGGCCACGATCAACGGCGCTTATTATCTGCAGAAGACCAAAGGCGGAAAAGGAAAACTCATCTGCGGTGTGCCGGGGGTGAAACCTGCCAAAGTGCTCGTCCTCGGCGGTGGCGTTGTCGGACAGGCTGCTGCTCATGTGGCCGCCGGCATGGGAGCACAGGTCATCATCACGGATATCTCGCTTCCCCTGCTGCGCAGACTCAAGGCCGAGATGCCGGCCAATGTGGTGCCGGTCTACTCCAACCGGCATAACATCGAACGAGAGCTGCATGATGTCGATATCATCGTGGGGTCGGTACTGGTCCCCGGCGACAAGGCTCCGCGGCTGATCACGCGCGACATGCTCAGGATGATGGAACCAGGAACCGTCCTCGTGGATGTGGCCATCGACCAAGGGGGATGTTTCGAGACCTCAAGGCCCACCACGCACTCCGATCCGGTGTATGAGGTCGATGGCATCGTGCATTATGCCGTGGCCAATATCCCTGGGGCTGTGCCCAACACCTCGACCATCGCACTGACGAATGCCACGTTGCGCTATGCCGTGGCTTTGGCCGACAAAGGATGGCAGCAGGCCTGCCGTGATGACCATGCCCTCTATATGGGTCTCAATGTGGTCAATGGGAAAGTCACCTTCAAGGCGGTGGCGGATGTCTTCGGCCTGCCTTATGAGCCCGTGGCTTTGTAGTCGCCGCCTTTGGCCCTGGCTCTTCCGGAGGGATGACCGAAGGGGAAGAATATGAAGAGAGGGTGTGCCTGGCACATCCTCTCTCTATATTTCGGGTTTCTCTAAATGATCCGATGCTTGGGATCTCCTGTGACTATAGCGAATTGTAGTCGCCCGAGAAGGTCGTGGTGTTCATGTCGCCGGTCTGATAGCCGCGCTTCAGCCAGCGCATGCGCTGCTCGGAGGTGCCATGGGTGAATGACTCTGGCTGTGAGTAGCCCTGCGACTGCTCCTGCAGGTAGTTGTCGCCGATATGCTGGGCACAGTTGATGGCTTCACGCATGTCGGTCTCGTCGAGTGAGCCGAAGGCCTCGTCCTCGTAGTGGGCCCATACTCCCGAGTAATAGTCGGCAAGCAGCTCCAGGCGCACACTGATCTGGTTGGCTTGTGTCTGGCTCACGCGGCTCATCTGTGAATGGGCTTTGCCGAGGATGCCAAGCAGGTTCTCCACATGGTGACCCACCTCATGGGCGATCACATAGGCACGGGCGAAGTCACCTCCCGATTTCAATTGACCCTCCATCTGCTTGAAGAAGGCAAGGTCAAGATACAACTTCTGGTCGGCAGAGCAATAGAATGGACCAACGGCTGAGGTGGCACCACCGCAGTTGGTCTGTACGGCGTTCTTGAAGATCACAAGGGTGGGAGGGGTGTACTCGGCATTGAACTTCTGCCTGAAAACAGCCGACCACACGTCCTCGGTGCTGGCAAGGATCTGCTTGCAGAACTTCACTTGCGCTTCCTCCTCGGGCGAGAAGGTCTGAGGGGTGCTCTCCTCTTCAACGCCTGTCATACTGCCCAGGCCGCCTGTCTGTTGAATCACGTCCATCGGGTTGCCACCCATCAGCAGGGTGATCAGACCTATCAGAAGCATACTTCCGATTCCCAAACCGGCTTTCGTGCCAGTACTCATACCACGGCGATCCTCGAAATTCTCGCTCTCTCTTCTTCCATCAAGATTCATAATAATAGCTTTGGTTAATGAATGACCATGGCAGGAATACAGGGGCTCACTGCCATCTTTAGGTGCAATTTTTTGCAAATATACAAAGTTTTTTCCATTCATCTCTTTTTTTGACCATTATTTTGGCGAAAAATGATTCCCGACACTCCTATCTCAGCGTAGATGCAAGTTTATTTGTCGGAAATTGACGCTGAAATTTGCAAATATCACAGTTTTTCACTATCTTCGCAACATAGATGTGAAATTTAATTGCTATACTTATGAACAAACACGAGAAATTTGTCATCACAATCAACCGCCAATTCGGCACTGGCGGGCACGAGGTGGGCGCGGCCATCGCCCAGCGACTCGGCGTGAAACTGCTTGACAAGCAAATCTTGGAGGCCGTGGCCAGAAAGTTTGATATCGCAGCCGATACGGTGGCAAGACTGGAGTCTCGCAATACATCCTGGTGGGATGACTTCACTCAGTTCTACCGATCGTATATTATTGATAACCAGTATCATGACCTGGGACCGGAACTCACCTCCCATCAACTCTTCGAGGCTCAGGCCGCCGTTATCCGGCAGATCGCAGAGGAGGAGTCGTGCGTAGTGGTCGGACGATGCGCTTTCGACATCTTCAAGGACCATCCCAATTCCTTGAAAATCTTCATCCATAGTCCAGAGGAGAAGCGCATCAAGCGCATCATGGAGAAATACGGGGTTTCCAGTGCCGACGCCAAACTGATGATTGTCGACAATGACTACACCCGTGAACTCTATACCAAGACGTTCACCGGGACAGAATGGTATGATGCACGCAATTACGATGTGTCTCTCGATGTGAGCGCCTTCGGACTCAATGGCACCGTGGATTATCTCTTGGCGCTCGTCGGAGACGACTGACCTCCCTTTCACCGTAAACCAGAAACTGGCCCCGCCATGACCCTCTCATGACGGGGCCTGTTCGCATCAACTCATAACGAGATGGACTTATGAAGATTAGATAAGGGCGAGAATCTTTAGTTATTCAGTCTGAAAATTTGGGCATTTACTGATTTTTATGTAATTTTGCACGATTTTTAGAAGATATAACCATTAAGCATAAAACCATCAAGGAATGAATATCTCTTATAAATGGCTGAAAGAGTATGTGGATTTCAGCCTCTCGGCAGAAGAAGTTTGTGCTGCTCTCACCTCTGGCGGCCTCGAAGTGGACGCTCTTGAGGAAGTGCAGAGCATCAAAGGTGGCCTCAAAGGTCTCTACGTCGGACAGGTGCTCACCTGTGAGGCGCATCCCAATTCCGACCACCTGCATGTCACCACAGTCGACCTGGGCAAGGAGACACCATCGCAGATTGTCTGTGGCGCACCCAATGTGGCTGCCGGACAGAAAGTGATCGTGGCTGACCTGGGTTGCGTGCTCTACGACGGCGACAAGGAGTTTGTCATCAAGAAGTCGAAACTCCGCGGCGTGGAGTCGTGCGGCATGATCTGCGCAGAGGATGAGATCGGCGTAGGAACCAGCCATGATGGCATCATCGTGCTGCCTGAAGATGCTGTCGTGGGCACTCCGGCAGCAGAATACTATCATCTCGAGAGCGACTGGCTCATCGAGGTCGACATCACCGCCAACCGCGCCGATGCCTTGTCGCATTGGGGCGTGGCCCGCGACCTCTATGCCTGGCTCAAGCAGAATGGCTACCAGACTGCCCTTCACCGTCCGTCATGCGACGAGTTCAAGGTCGACGACAACAGCCTGCCCATCAAGGTCACTATCGAGAATACCGAGGCATGCCGGAGATACGCTTGTGTCAGCGTGACGGGATGCGAGGTGAAGGAGTCGCCGGAATGGTTGAGAAACAAACTGACGACCGTGGGCTTGAGACCCATCAACAATATCGTGGATATCACCAATTACGTGATGATGGCTTACGGACAGCCGCTGCATACCTTCGATGCCGACATGGTGACCGGGCACCACATCATCGTGAAACCGCAGCCCGAGGGCACGAAATTCGTCACTCTCGATGGTGAGGAGCACGAACTCGGACTTCACGACCTTGCTATCTGCAACGAGGAGGAGCCGATGTGCATCGCCGGTGTCTTCGGCGGAAAGGGCAGCGGTACCTACGAGACCACCCGTAATGTCGTGCTCGAAAGTGCCTATTTCCATCCCACATGGATCAGGAAGAGCGCCCGCCGCCACGGACTGAGCACCGATGCCTCCTACCGCTTCGAGCGGGGCGTCGATCCCAATGGCATCATCTATGCGCTCAAGCAAGCTGCTATCCTCTGCAAACAACTCGCCGGTGGCAAGATCTCCATGGAGATCTGTGATGAATACCCCAGTCCGATCGCCGACAGCGTGGTCGATCTGAAATACGACTACGTCAATTCATTGGTGGGAAAAGTCATTCCTGCTGAGACCGTCAAGAGCATCGTCACAAGCCTCGAGATGGTCGTCGAGAAGGAATCGGAAGAGGGCCTTGTCCTCCGTGTTCCGGCCTACCGTGTCGACGTGCAGCGTCCCTGCGACGTGGTGGAGGACATCCTCCGGATCTATGGCTACAACAACGTCGAGATACCGACACAACTCAAGAGCTCGTTGGTCATCAAAGGCGAAGAGGATATCAAGCACAGACTCCACAACCTCGTGGCTGAGCAATTGGTGGGATGCGGGTTCAATGAGATTATGAACAACTCGCTCACCAAGTCGGCTTATTACGACCACCTCAATACCTATAAGCCCGAGCACCTCGTGAGGATCATGAATCCGCTCAGTAGCGACCTCAATGTCATGCGGCAGTCGCTGGTCTTCGGCGGATTGGAGAGCGTCGCCTATAACATCAACCGCCGTATGCCCAATCTGCGCTTCTTCGAGTTCGGCAACTGCTATCAGTTTGACCCGGAGAAGAAGAATGCCGACGACCCGATGAGGGCCTACCGCGAGGAATACCACCTCGGTATGTGGGTGACTGGCAAGCGCGTCGTCGGAAGTTGGGCTCACCCCAATGAGGACAGCACCTTCTATGAACTGAAGGCTTATGTGGAGAACGTGCTGCTGAGAATGGGAGTGCAGACGAGTGCCGTGGTGCTCAAAAACGGCTCCAACGATATCTTCTCCAAATCGATCGCTATTGAGAACAGGGGTGGAAAGCTCCTCGGCGAGATGGGTATCGTGAGCCAGCAACTGCTCAAGGTGGCAGGCATCGAACAGCCGGTTTATTTCGCTGACCTCAACTGGACGGCACTGATGAAAATCGTCCGCAAGAACAAGGTGCAGTATAGTGAGATCAGCAAGTACCCTGCAGTCAGCCGCGATCTCGCATTGCTGGTCGACAAGAGCGTGGAGTTCACGCAGATCGAGCAGATCGCACGGGCTACGGAGAAAAAACTTCTGAAGAATGTCGAACTCTTCGATGTCTATGAGGGCAAGAACCTGCCTGCTGGCAAGAAGAGCTATGCCGTGAACTTCATCCTCCAGGATGACCAGCACACGCTCAACGACAAACAGATCGAGGCGATTATGAACAAGCTGATTCAGGCTTTGAAAACCAAATTGAGTGCCGAACTGAGATAAAAAACCAATCAATACAACAAAAAAATTACTCCAATGGGAAGAGCATTTGAATACCGCAAAGCGACTAAGCTGAAGAGATGGGGCCACATGGCCAAGACGTTCACGCGTATCGGAAAACAGATCAGCATCGCCGTCAAGGCTGGTGGTCCTGAACCGGAGAACAATCCCACACTGCGCGCTATCATCGCCAATGCGAAGCGCGAGAACATGCCGAAAGATAATATCGAGCGTGCCATCAAGAATGCGATGGGCAAGGACCAAAGCGACTACAAAGAGGTGGCTTATGAGGGATATGGACCTCATGGCGTCGCCATCTTTGTGGATACACTGACCGACAACACCACCCGTACTGTGGGCGATGTGCGCTCAGTGTTCAATAAATTCAACGGCAACTTGGGCACTCAGGGCTCACTGAGTTTCCTCTTCGACTATAAATGTGTGTTCACCTTTAAAAAGAAGGATGGCATCGACATGGATGAACTGATTCTCGACCTCATCGACTACGGCGTGGAGGATGAGTTCGACGAGGATGAGGAGACCAATGAGATCACAATCTATGGCGACCCCAAGAGTTTCGGTGATATCCAGAAGCATCTCGAGAGTGAGGGCTTCGAGGTGACCGGTGCTGAGTTCACCCGCATCCCCAACGACCTGAAGGATGTCACTCCAGAGCAGCGCGAGACCATCGACAAGATGGTGGAGAAACTTGAGGACTTCGACGACGTGCAGACTGTCTACACCAACATGAAGCCTGAGTAAAGTAACAGCTATGGCCCGGAAACGTTTTACCTATAAGACCTCTGGCACGTGCAGCCAGTTCATCGAGGTGGAAATCGACGACGACAACACCTTGCGCGACGTAACCTTCATCGGGGGATGCAATGGCAATCTGCAGGGCATTTCCTCGTTGGTGCGTGGCATGAAGGTCGACGAGATCAAGAAAAGACTCGATGGTATCAGGTGCGGCTATAAGAACACCAGTTGTCCTGACCAGCTTTGCCGCGCACTGGAGGCCGCTCAGAATGCATGAGTTCCAAAGTGTAAGAAATGAAAATCGGGGATGCCACGGCATCCCCGATTTGTTTTGTGTCACTTCTTCGACCGCTGCGGTCTATTGATAGTCCTCCTTGGTGACAATTGCTTGATAGAGGATGACATCCTTGTTGCTTTGCGAGCGGGCGATGAAGCGGAAATTGTAGCCCTCGTCCTTGTACCGCTTCTGGCTGGTGTCGCTCTTGACACCCATCACCAGGTCGTCCTTGAGCTGGGAGTTCATCTGCTGGGCGCGCTCCACGTTGTCTGCGTTTCCCGTGAGGGTCAGGTGCTGGGTGAACGTGTGGGTCGACTTGTCAAAGGTCAGGCTGTCGAGGATGGTGAAATCATTGAGCTTCTGCGGACAGGCTTTCCGGGTGTATTCCACCACCTCCCGGGCAGCACGGTCTTCCAATGACTCCTGACAGCTGGCAAGCAGCAGTAGCAGGGGGGCGAAAAACAGGATCTTCTTCATGATGCTTTTTGTAGATGGGTTGTTATATGGGTTAGGTTTTCACGCTTGGTGTCATTTCAGCAGACTGACTCGATAGATGCCAGGACACATCGTGTCGGAGGAGGCTGTCAGCCTGACGACGAATTTCTTGCCTTTGGCCTTTTTGATGATTTTCTGGGGAATCGCAAACTCCATGTTGAAGAATCCGTTGGCATCTTTCTCTTCCACCCTCATCGGGATGGCGATGTCGGCCACGCGTTCTCCGTTGATGGTCAGCGTGCCTTTCCTCCCGCGGTCAAACTGGTTGAAGCGGAGCATCACGCTGAGGGCCTTGACCTTGCGCTGGTCGTTGAAGAGGGTGTATTGGATGTGGCCGTTGGCCTTGGCGTCGCGGTAGTGCTCCGTGTTGAAATTGCCCGTGCTGGAGTCGCTCGAGTAATCATACTCATGTCCGGCCTCACTTTGTTGCTCTCCAGGAGCCACGAAGTCGATGGTGCGGGCGGCGAGGGCTTCCTTGGCGGCTTCGCTCTTGGCCATGTCGCTCTTCGCGTAATTGTCGGCGGTCTGCTGATACCAGTAGCACATGTAGCGTGCGTGCTGAATCTGGTAGAAGGGCATCAGCTCGAGTTTTTTCCAGGGATAGGAGGCGATGTCGTCGCGGCTCACGTCAATGGAGAATCTCAGGTCATCCGACACTGCCCTTTTGATGCGGTTGAGCACGTCAGCACGCTGTCCGATGAGCATCGGAGCAGAGATAAGGCTCTTCGAGGAACCCTTGCTGCCGGGTGCATGGTCCATGCGGCCGGCTCCGGCATATTCATTCTGCAGTTTCTCGTATGGCAGACCGCTGCTGGCTGCTTCTGCTTCTGAGGCTGCCGTGGTCTTGGCACCCAGGAGGATAGGGCCAAACTTGAAAGCGATGTAGTCTGGATAGTTGGGGCACTCCTCGTAGGTGAGCCGCATGGGAAGGTAAATCCTGATTTTGTCACCTGCATTCCACGTCCTGTGGATCTTGACGTAGCTGGCTTCTCCTGACAAGACGGCGCAGTCTACAGCCTTGCCGTTCACGGTGATCCCGAACTCCTTGCCGGTCCAGGCCGGATGACGGATGGCGATGGTATAGTCGCCTCCCTTGGTGATGGTAAGGTCAGAGGTGGCCGTGTCGGGGGTAGGGATGTTCGAGGCTACCGGATTGATGTTGGGGAAAAGGGTCTCCTGGCGGATGCCGAACGTCTCGTTGTCGAGCACGCTGGGTGTGAAAAGATTGACGTAAAGGGTGCTCTTGCCATCGTGGGTGTAGATGAAGTGGCCGTATTTCGAATGATTCTCCATGCCGGTGCCCACACAGCACCACATGCCTTGGTTCACCTGTGAGTAGATGCGGTAGCCCTGAGGGCGGAGCGTGGTGAAATACACATATCCGCCTGTTTCCGGGTCTTGTGTCGACAGGATGTGGTTCCACATGGTGTTCTCGTAGAAGTCGGCGTAGCGGGCGTCGCCCGTGCGGTCGCTCATCATCTCCGACATCTTGAGCATGTTGTTGGAGTTGCACGACTCCGGTCCGTCGAGCACGTTGATATAGCGGTCGCCGCTCTCTTTCGACAGGAAATGTTCGTTCACGCTGTTTCCGCCGATGCAAACGGTGCGGTTATGGGCCACGTCATCCCAGAAATGCTCGGCTGCTTTCAGGTAGTCTGCGGCAGTAGGGTCTTGCTCGCAGATCCGCTCCATGCCGATATATTTGGGCACCTGGGTGTTGGCGTGCTTCCCGTCGAGGAAGGTGGGATTGACTTGCTGCATGCCGTTGAGCATGGTCTTGTGGGTGTATTTCTTGGCGGCGGCCAGGTATTTGGGATCGCCAGTCAACTGATAGGCATCGAGCATGCTCTCGTTCATGCCGCCATGTTCGGTGTCGAGCACCCGTGTCATGTCCTCGTCTCCCACCTTGCTGACCAAGTCCACGCTCCAGTCAGCCAGCTTCAGAAACAGGGTCTTGGCTTTCTCGCTGTTGCCGTAAAGGTAGGCGTCACGCAGTCCGGCCAGGATCTTGTGCTCACAATAGAAAGGTACCCATCCGCCCCTTCTCTTGTAGGGGGCGATGTCACCTTTGTAGAGGGCGGTCCAGATCTCATTGACGGGCTGTCCGCCGATGAAGCCTCTCATGCCCTCGGTGTTGCTGTCATACTGGTCCTGGCAGTCCTTCATGACATCAAGCATGTATTCCATCTGGTTTTTCAGTTTCACTTTCATGGCCTCGTCTTTGCTGGCGGCATAGGCCAGGGCGAGGGCCGAGAGGTAGTGACCGCCCACATGTCCGTCGAGGTTGAATCCTGCGTCACCTCCCCAGTTGGGAAACGACGGGTGCTTCTTTTCCCACTGATAATAGCGGCTCGATGCATTGTCGGTGGCTGCCAGTCCCGACTGCCGCACGTAAGGCGTGAGCAGACGGTCTACATCGTATTTCAGCAGCACCTGGATGTTGAGTTCCATGGCTTTCTTCATCGGACCATCAAGGAGGGTGATCTCTTCGAGGTTGAAATGTTTGGGGTACAGTTCACACTGAGCGCTGGCCGTCGTCCAGCAGAGGCTCAGCAGGAAAAGGAGCAAATGTGGTTTTCTCATAATGATGATAGTTGATCGTTTCACTGGCAAAGTTACAAATCATCGGGCGAAGTGCCAAATTATATTGGATTAAATCCTGCCATAAGTAACTTTGGCGAAAGTTTACGAACCATAGAGCGAAATGTCGTCGCACCATTAATTACATCGGTATTTGTAATTGTGTTCATCGGGATTTGTCATCGTGTTCATCGGGATTTGTCCGTGTTCATCGGGATTTGTCCGTGTTCATCGGGATTTGCAATCCCGATGCTGTGAGTATAAGGATTTTTAATCCGATAAAAGCGCATTACAAATGCTAATACTCCATGCGG
>OCTW011431190.1_pt1 | contig 11274 bp, 8 predicted proteins | sample 1539671 | NCBI WGS metagenome assembly OCTW01 (sample SAMN02144230, study PRJEB22623) | gut metagenome | biome: sheep rumen | host: Ovis aries | place: New Zealand | reverse complement strand
AAACATTCCCATCGTACCGCTGTATTTCGCGGCGGAGCGACCGGTGGTGGAGCGGGACGGCCAGCTGATCATGGTGGATGATGACCGGATGCGCTTAAAACCGGGAGAAAAGCCGGAAATGAAGATGGTGCGGTTCCGTACCCTGGGCTGTTATCCGCTGTCCGGCGGCATCGAGTCCCAGGCCACAACCATTGACGAAGTCATCGAAGAGACACTGTCCGCAGTGGAATCCGAGCGTACCAGCCGTGTCATCGACCGGGACGGCGGAGCGGCAAGTATGGAAAAACGCAAAAGAGAGGGATATTTTTAAAATATGTTAAACCAGTTCTCAAGAACACAGCTTTTGGTAGGAAAAGACGCCATGGACCGGCTGAAAGAGTCCCGGGTGGCGGTATTCGGAATCGGCGGCGTAGGCGGGTATACCGTGGAAGCCCTGGTGCGAAGCGGCGTGGGGGCCATTGACCTGATTGATGATGACAAGGTGTGCCTGACCAATCTGAACCGTCAGATCATAGCGACCCGGAAGACCATCGGAAGTTACAAGGTGGATGTAGAGGAAGAACGGATCCACGCCATCAATCCGGACTGCGCGGTACGCACCTACAAGACGTTTTATCTGCCGGAAACCGCGGATCAGTTCGATTTTCATGAGTACGACTATGTGGTGGACGCCATTGATACGGTAACCGGCAAACTGCAGCTGATCCAGGCGGCCTATGATGCGGGGACTCCTGTCATCAGTGCCATGGGCGCCGGAAACAAACTGGATCCCACCGCCTTTGAAGTGGCGGACATCTACGAAACATCCGTCTGCCCGCTGGCCCGGGTAATGCGGCGGGAACTGCGCAAACGGGGCATCCCGCATCTGAAAGTAGTTTATTCCAAAGAAAAAGCCACCCGCCCCATTGCGGATGATTCCATCAGCTGCAGAACCCACTGTGTCTGCCCGCCGGGGACGAAACGCACCTGCGCGGAACGGCGGGATGTGCCGGGCAGCGTGGCATTTGTGCCGGCGGTGGCGGGACTGATTATCGGCGGAGAAGTCGTGAAAGACCTGATGGGAGCATCGAAAAATACGGAAAAGTATTGACGCCGGGGAACAGACTGCTATAATAATAGTGACACAGAGATCGGGGATGTAAAGGTTTCGACGGGGTCTCTGAAGCTGGAGAAGCGAGCCGCACGGGATGCGTCAAATTCCACCCTAAATTTAAACGCTAAAGAAGATAATTTCGAATTAGCAATGGCTGCCTAATCGCAGCTGCTTGTCTGCCGGCCTGCACCCATACGGGCTGACCAGGCATCAAACCATGTGGGAAACGACTTATACAAAGCTTTGCGTATAAGGGCGTAACATGAAGCTACTGAAGTCAGTAACCTGTCACCGGGTGCCTGATGGAGGGAATGTCAGAACAGTGACTACGCTCGTAGAAGAACAGCGGATCAGATTTCGGACACGGGTTCGACTCCCGTCATCTCCATGGAAAGTTCCCGCAATGATAGGGGAATGCATTCTGACAGCCGATCTCGGCTGTCTTTTTTTGCCTGGAAACAAGGAGAGGCAGGCAAAAGGATCACAGCATCATAACTGCAGAGTATCCCATCTATATATTTTATATATGGGTAATAACAGCAATACAGCAGGATAAGGAAAAGAGGCCGTTGCAGGCTTTTGTTTGTATTTTATTGTGGACAAAAATGCTCCAATCTGGAAATTATAGACGGAAGGAGTATAATGAACTGCAACTTACAAATGAAAATATTCGTTTTGCGCCGATGAGCCAGAACTGATGACGCAAACGGATGTACCCATGGCATCGAATGATGTTCCATTTTTCCGCTGAAAGAGTATCCTGTGATACACAGGAGAAAATGGAGCATTTCGATATATTTCGATAGAATCGAGCAACTGAGAGAAAGGGAAGGGGAAAGAAAACATGAAGTCGAAAGCAGTTCGCAGATTATTATCAGTCGGAAGTGTTACAGTGACACTTGCCGGGGGAAGTATGCTGCAGCCGGCCATTACCGCGTATGCGGGGGAAACGCCTGCCGGAGCCCAGGAGAAAGCCCAGGAGTCATCCGCCAAAGCCGGAGCAGATACCTCCGACAGCGGACAGACAGAGTCAGCAGGGGCAAGCCGTGGAAAAACAACGAAGATTACCAATCCAGACGGAACCGTCACCACACACCATGAGCATCCGGATGATTATGCGGATGCGGTAGAAGCGGCAGCAAAAGCGCCAGCAGGGGGCACCAAAGAGACAAAAGTATCCGAAGACGGCAAAACCACAACGCATGCACTGCACTGGACGGATGCGGATCAGACAGAACATACGCGAACCGTGCATGACACAGATACCAGTACGGATCCGACCGAACAGACTGTGACAGAGGACGGTTCATCCGTTCAGACAGATTATTCGGAGCCGATATACGATCATACGGATGAAAAAGGCGTAAAGTGGTATCGGGTAGGGGAACGTCTTGTGAAAAACCCGACGACTACCATTACGCGGAATTCCGGAAAGTCAAAGAAGGCAACGGTTAAAGAGACAACCAAAAAAACGGAGACCCATCAGGGACAGTATACAGAGACAGAAACCTATACAGAAAAAGAAAAAGTACAGGTCGGAACCAAGAAGGAGAAAATTAAAGAGCCCATTTCCGGAATTTACGGGAATGACGAAACCCTGGCGGCCATCAAAAGCACACTGGGGGATTATGGCGTAACCGCCGGCGAAGTGAAAGTCGAGAATGACTTTGAGTCCAATGTGCATGCGGGTGTCCTCTTCGCAAACAAGGATATGGGTACAAGCGCGCACTATATATACAGATACCAGCAGGTTCCGAACCAGGCGGACACTGACGGCAAAAACAGTACGGTAGAAGGATTCCGCCAGGACATGGAGCGGCTGCAGTTCCGCCAGGGCGAGGACGCTTCTCTGACCACTGCCTTCGGCAATACTGATACTTCGAAGGAAATGGTAACCAGTGAGAAGTTTAACAGCGATCCGAATGACCACAGGTATAACATTCAAGTAGATGCAGATAAGAACGGGACGGTGGATCAGACAGTGACCGTAAGCAATGTGTCCTCGGTGACGGTAAAAGACGCCTCCTGTAAGGAAGTCGACAAGACCTTGGAAGTGGTGACTGGCCTGGCAACAAAGCTGATGGAGAAGCAGGAGTCAGCAGGCGTGACAAAGGGTACAGCGGATCAGAACAACAGCAGCCTGGATGTAAGAAACGCGGCCGGACAGGCAGGCGGGAAGAACGGTTATGAAGTGGTCTACGCGACGGTTACAGCAGTACCGACCGTCGAACTGGACTGGTCAAACGTAGATCAGGCAAAGCTTGGACAGGATGGATACTGGGGGATGTCTTCTGAGAAACAGGCAGAGTACGTCACTACACACCAGATCGGAAAAGTATCTTATCAGCTGGCCGGATTTACGGGAACAGATACCATGAAGGTTTCCATGAAGGGAAATCAGATCATCGTCATCAATGTGCAAGCGGGCAATGCCTCCGAGATCAAGCTGAATCAGTTCCGGATTTCCGCGGATGAGGATGGAAAGATCAATGAATTCCGTTCCCAGGATCAGGATGCGAACACCTCCAGATACGCCCAGCAGATCGTATTCAACTTCGGGGATTATCAGGGAGATCTTCTGTTTGAAGGATCTCTTGCAGGCACCTTTATCGCGCCGAAAGCCAATGTAACAGTAGCGCATACCTCTACAGGCCAAATTGTTTCAAAGTCTTTCCGGAATACAAATGGAGAATGGCATTATACCGGCAACAGCGCGGGAACCAGGATAACAGAAACAGAAGTGCCGCTGTATGAGGAGCGGGAGGTTACAAAGACCCGTGAAGTGACCAGAACCAGGGACGTAACCAGAGATATCATCGAAAACAAGCTGTATTACCTGACCTGGAAAGACGCGGATGTGATAACGCATACAGGCGGCGAGGAGACGACAGAGTTTATCTTTAAGCCCGAGGCAGAACTGGCAGTTATCCCGAAACCGGACACCCCGTCAGACCAACCGTCGGAACCTGAGCATAACACACCGGACACCCCGTCAGATCAGCCGTCGCAGCCTGGAAATAACACGCCGGAAACCCCGTCGGATCAGCCGTCGAAGCCTGAAAATAACACGCCGGGAACCCCGTCAGACAAACCGACAGTTCCGGATCACCCCACAGACTCGGAAACACCAAAGACTTCAGATTCCGGAAACGGGACCGGTGGGAAAACAACTGCCGGGACTCCGGTTCACCATTCCAGGGAGTCCCAAAAAGGAAACCGTGCTTCCGCAGCCCGGACAGCAACAGCCGTGAAGATCAGAAAAAGTGTGCAGACCGGCGACAGCAGCCACAGCGTATACTATGGGGCGCTGGAACTGATCAGCGTAGGACTGGCAGGAGCAGGAGCCGCCCTGCTGCTGCGGAGAAGAAAGCGCTCATAAGCATACGGACGGGAGCTCAGGGGCTGCCGGAAGTTTTCGAAGTTTTTTCGGCCGGAAAGAACCGGATCAGTCCATTGTACAGATAGGGATAACTCTGGGAAAACCGGTGGTAATGTCCTTTCCATACATGAAACATCAGATTGCCCTTCCCGAAGCCCCGGTCTGTGTATCGAAACTGCTTTGTTTCCTGTTTCAGATACCGGACCTGGCTTTGGGTCGCCCGGTACATAAAGTCTTCCGAACCGGTGGCGGCAAAAACATAATAATCTTTCCTGGAATATTCCAGCCGTTCTGCAGCCTGTGCCATATGCCGGGCTGCAGTTTGGTACTGGGAAAGATCCGCGGCGGCGCTTGGGTAGGCAGGCATGCTCATGGGCAGAAAGTATTTAAAGTAGTTCAGATGGGCTTCAAACGCCTGCCAGGTTTCGAGGCCGCCCATGGAAAAGCCGGCCATTCCCCGGTGTTCGCGGGAAGCGGTCAGATCCTTCTTCTTCACGGATGCGGCATAGGTGGAATACTTACTTTCCGCGGCAAGGATCAGCTCGGTGCCGATCTCATGCTGCAGGCCTTCGATCGCATGGAAATAGTCTTTGTATTCCTCTGTAATATTCATGGCCACGACGATCAGCGGACGGATTTCCTTTTCTTTGATCATATGGTCTAACATGTATTTAAACGGCCGGGGAGACATGGGAGACCCCAGAAATGTCCGGTAACTGGCGCCGCGGCCGTGGGCCAGGTAAAGAATATCGTAGCGTTTTTGGCTGGAGTAGCCTGCCGGCAGATATACCATGGCATGTTTGGTGACGGTGCGCTTTCCTTCGGAAATCATCCGGCTGCGGTAAGTCAGGACTTCCAGACGGCCGCCGTCTTTTACCGCTTGTTCATAGCCTTCCGGAACCGTGCGGATACCCGTCAGGGCGGAGGGTGAGGTATGCATGGAATCCCCGCTGTTTTCCTCCGGGCCGCTTGGCTTTGCTGCCGCGGAGGGGGCAGAAGAGACGGCTTTGGAAGAGGTACGGGCGGGTTCCCGGGGTGTGCCGCAGGCGCAGAGCATCAGCCCCAGAAGCGCGGCAGCCAGACAGGAAAAGATTCGTTTCATAAAAATAAAAAACTCCTTTTTGCAATGCTTTTTCGTATTTTAACATGTGTTTTTTGCACATGTAAGTCTTTTTTTGGTGACCATACGGAATTTTTTCCGCCTGATTTTCCGGTTTTTCCAATGAGAGCGGTGGGGACGGTTGAAAAAAAGTGGATGCATGATGTATAATTTCATTGACGAATCAGTAAACGAGGAGGGATCTGTATGGAAATTACAAAAACAGCGCAGGGAATTTCCATTACCTGCCAGGCAGTATTTGCGGGAGATGATCTGAATCTGACGATTTACGGGGGAGAGCGTCCCCATATTGGCTGTGTGGTACTGAGCATCCCGCGGCCGAGCCTGACCGGCACAGGCACCGGCGTAACATCATCTGTGCTGAACCTCCCGGGACATAAAGAGGAGTCTGTGGCTCGGATGTTTGCCGAATATGCCGCGAAGAAATACGGACGGACGACTTGCTGCACCTGTGGAATTCACATGGATCAGGCAACGAAGGGACAGCTTAAGACCATTGAAGTGATCTGCGGAGATATCCTGAAAGAATTTGATCAGTGGCTTAAGGACAGCAAAGGAAAAGGAGTATAGAACATTGCTGATCACCAGAGAGACAGATTACGCGCTTCGTGTACTGCGCGTGCTAACAGACGGAGAGAGACATACGATGAAAGCGCTGTGCGAAACGGAGGAAATTCCTCAGCAGTTTGCCTACAAGATCATTCGGAAACTGGCAGATGCGGATATGATTTCCTGCACCAGAGGAGTCAACGGCGGCTGTCAGCTGAAAAATGACCTGGCAGAGTATACACTCTATGATCTGATCACAACGATTAACCCGGACCGCTACGTCAATGCGTGCATGGACCCCCATTACAGCTGCGACTGGCGGCAGAAGCATGACGGACACTGCGGACTGCACAACCGCCAGAAGGAAGTGCAGAATGAGATGGAGCATCTGCTTCGGGGGTACCGCCTGAGCGACATGATGCAGGAAGATATCCATGCCAGAGAATCCGGAAAATAATGCAGAAGGACCCGCGGCGGCGGTTTCGGCAGATGGTTCTGCCGAAACCGCTGCCCGCGGGTCTTATTTTTTGTACTCAGAAATATTCTTAGGCGGAAATCCCCGTCCGGTGGGGCAAGTCGTCCCTCCTGGCTTTTCATCCGCCTGGAAGAAATCCCCGGCCGGTGCGGGGTGCGTTTCTTATTCGGAGTCGCGTACAATCTGCTCAATCAGCCGCGCGGTTTCGTCGATGCCGAATTCCCCGCTGTTGATGGAAATATGATAATTCTCCGCGCGTCCCCATTTCTGTCCGGTGTAATAGCGATAGTGGGCGGCCCGTTTGCCGTCCTTTTCTTTAATGCGCCGGGCCGGTTTTTCCCTGGTTTCGCCAAAGCGCGCAACGATCCGTTTGCAGCGGTAGTCCAGATCCGCATGGATGAAAACTTTCAGGACATCCTCCCTGTCTTTCAGCAGGAAGTCTGCGCAGCGGCCGATGATTACACAGGGCCCCTGATCGGCGATTTCCCGTATGACTCGGCATTCCGCGGCCCAGAGGCGATCCGGAATGGAGAGTCCCTGGGGATCCCGTCCCACAAAGTTATATACAAAACGGGAGCGGAGAGGCGCCTCTTCGTCTTCGTCATTTACGATTTCATAGGCGTAGCCGGATTCCTCGGAAATTTTTTCTACCAGTTCCTGGTCATAATACGGAATGCCCAGATCTTCCGCCACTTTCATACCGATGGTGTGGCCGCCGCTGCCGAACTGTCTGCTGATGGTAATAATATTTTTCTTCATAGAACGCTCCTCCTTCTGTTATGACATGATGTAAAACAGTGTGTTCTGTTTGTCTTTATTATATCTGAAAATTAATGAAAAATACCTGGAAAAGTATTGAAAATCATATGCAAATCAGGAATAAGTGCATCTTTTTGGCGAACCGATGGTATTCCAGGTGAGGTTACAGGTTACCAAATGGTAATAATGCACAAAAACTAAGCAAGTTTTTGTGTAATCATACAAAAAGCCGGCCGGTTGAACAAAATTGATTAAAAATGATTGAAAACCCCGGGTAATGCTGATATATTATGACTGAAATTGAAAGAATCCGGAAATAAATGAAAAAGCGCTCGGATCACCCGATGACGGATGACAGGACTGGGCAGAAGGGAGCGATGAATTTTGCTGGCAGAAGAACGAATGAACGCGATCTGTGAGATTGTGAACCGGCAGGGAGCAGCGACTGTGACCGAGCTGGCGGAAGAACTTGACATTTCCGAATCCACCATCCGCAGAGACCTGATTGCGCTGGACGGCAGCAGCCGCCTGCGGAAAGTCAGGGGCGGCGCCACTTCCCTGCGGGATGAATTCATTGGTTTTGAAAAGGATATCGCCACCAAGTCGGAACAGAATATGCCGGAAAAGCGCCGGATCGGTGCTTATGCGGCAAGCCTGGTGTATAACGATGATTTTGTGTTTCTCGATGCGGGAACGACGACCCTGTGTATGGCAGAGGAACTGAGAGATTCCAAAGCCACATTTGTCACCAACGGCCTGCTGCAGGCGGAAGCGCTGAGCAGATTCGGATGCCGGGTGTATCTGCTGGGCGGGGAGCTGAAGGCCACGACAGGAGCCATTGTGGGAATGCAGGCAGTCCGGAGCCTGCAGCAGTATAATTTCACCAAATGCTTTCTGGGTGTGAACGGAATTACACGGAAGCAGGGGGTGACCACTGCGGACCCGGAAGAGGCCATGTTAAAGCGCACCGTATCGGAACAGTCCTTTGTCAGCTACGCGCTGGCAGACAGCACCAAGTTCAATACTGTATACGCGGTACAGATTGTACCGCTGAACAGAGTCTGCATCCTGACGGACCGCCTGACGGAGCCGTCACTTGCGGAACACACTGTAATCAAGGAGGTACCGTAATCTATGATCTATACTGTAACACTGAATCCGGCGCTGGATTATGTAATCAGCCTGGAGGGAGCGCTGACACCGGGCAGCATTAACCGGACAGCCACGGAAGCGATTGTCCTGGGCGGAAAGGGCATCAATGTTTCCACGATTCTCCATAATCTGGGGGAAGATACCAAAGCCCTCGGATTTGTGGCAGGGTTTACCGGGGACGCGCTGGAAAGCGGACTGGCTGCCAAGGGAATTTCCAGTGATTTTATACACCTGGAGCAGGGCATGACCAGGATCAATGTTAAGGTCAAGGCAGACCGGGAAACAGAGATCAACGGCAAGGGGCCTGAGATTCCGGAAGAGGCCCGGGCACAGCTGTTTGAAAAGTTAGAGAAACTGACCTCCGCGGACGTGCTGGTACTGTCCGGCAGCATTCCGAAATCCATGCCTTCGGATATTTATGAACAGATTCTGGCGCATATCCGGGAGAATCAGGTGATGACAGTGGTGGACACTACCGGCGAGATGCTGATGAAGATCCTGAAATATCATCCGTTTCTGATCAAACCGAATCATATTGAGCTGGGGGAACTGTTCGGCGTGACCCTGAAGAGTGAAGAGGAAATCATCGCGTATGCAGGCAGACTGCAGCAGCTGGGCGCCCGGAATGTCCTGGTATCCATGGCGGGAGACGGCGCGATCCTGGTGGATGAGAACGGCGGTCACTGCCGGCAGGCGCCGTGCAGCGGTACCGTGCGCAATTCTGTGGGCGCCGGAGATTCCATGGTGGCCGGTTTCCTAAGCGGATATCTCAGAACCGGGGATTACCGCTATGCGCTGCAGCTGGGCACAGCAGCCGGCGGCGCCACCGCTTTTTCCGTGGGAATCGCGGAGCAGGCGGATATCATGAAACTGCTGAAACAGATTCAGAACTGATTCACACACCGGTTTTGCCGGAGATGGATTACTGATAGAAAAGGAGGAGTTGTCGATGAAAATCAGAGACATCCTGAAGCCGGAGAGTATCCTGCTTCATACATCTGTCCGGGATAAGGCAGATGCGATTGACACGCTGGTGGATCTGCAGGAAAAAGGCGGACATCTGACCGATAAAGACAAATACCGGGAAGCGATTCTTGCCAGGGAAGCGCAGACCAGTACGGCGATTGAAATGGGAATCGCGGTTCCCCACGCCAAGACATCCGCGGTTACAAGCCCCGGACTGGCAGCCATGACACTGGATGAGGGGATTGATTACGAGTCCATGGACGGTCAGCCCTCGGATCTGTTCTTTATGATTGCCGCGCCGGAAGGCGGAGAAGAGCATCTGCAGATCCTGTCCCATATGATGGTCATGCTGATGGATCCTGACTTCTGCGGTAAATTAAGGGCTGCCCAGACCCCGGAAGAGTTCCTTTCCGTCATCAATGCCTTTGAAGCGGAAAAATACCCGGATGAGCCGGAAGAGGAGACAGAGGCTGACACAGCGGATGCCGCAGGAGAAGAGGACCGGATCCGGGTGCTGGCGGTGACCGCATGTCCCACCGGAATCGCCCATACCTATATGGCAGCGGAAGCCCTGGAAAAATCCGCGGAAGCCAAAGGAATTAAGATAAAAGTGGAAACTAACGGCAGCGACGGCGTTAAGCACCAGCTGACCCCGGAGGAAATCGAAGCCTGTGACGGAATTATCGTGGCGGCAGACAAGAAGGTAAATACCGCCCGGTTTGACGGGAAGAAATGCATCATCACAAAGGTGGCAGACGGTATCCACAAACCGGACGAAATGATTGACCGGATTCTGGCCGGCGACGCGCCGGTGCACCACGAAGCCGGCGGCGCTTCAGCCGCAGAGCAGACCGAGGAAAAAGAAAGCGCGGGACGTCAGTTTTACAAGCATCTGATGAACGGTGTCTCCCATATGCTTCCTTTCGTTGTCGGCGGCGGTATCCTGATCGCGCTGTCCTTCCTTCTGGACAACCGTGCCATTGATCCGTCACATTTCGGATCCAATCTGCCGATTGCCCATATGTTCAATGTCATCGGAAACGCGGCCTTCGGCCTGATGCTTCCGGTTCTGGCCGGATTCATCGCCATGTCCATCGCGGACCGTCCGGGTCTTGCCGTGGGTTTTGTGGGCGGTATGCTGGCGAAAGTGGGCAACAGTTTCTGGGATTTTGACGGAAAGGCAGGAATCAGCGCAGGATTTCTCGGCGCGATGGTAGCAGGCTTCCTGGCCGGTTATATTGTGCTTTTACTGAAGCGCTCCACCGCGAAAATGCCCCAGTCGATGCAGGGCCTGCGGCCGATTCTGATCTATCCCCTGGCCGGTATATTCATCATGGGTGTGGTGATGCTTCTGATCAATCCGGTAATGGGAGCGATCAATACAGGAATTTCCAACCTGTTAAATTCCATGAGCGGCGTATCCATTGTCCTTCTGGGCGCGGTGTGCGCGGCTATGATGGCCGTGGATATGGGCGGCCCGATCAACAAGGCGGCGTATCTGTTCGGTACGGGTATGCTGGCCAGCGGAAATTATAAAGTAATGGCAGCGGTAATGATCGGCGGTATGGTGCCTCCGATTGCCATCGCCCTGTGCGCAACCTTCTTCCCGAAGAAATTCACAAAAGGGGAGCGGCAGAGCGGAATTATCAATTATGTCATGGGACTTTGCTTTATTACAGAAGGCGCGATCCCGTTCGCGGCAGCAGATCCGGCCAGAGTGATTCCGGCCAGTGTGGCAGGCGCGGCGGTATCCGGCGGACTGGCTATGAAGTTCGGATGTA
>OCTW013416894.1_pt1 | contig 11275 bp, 20 predicted proteins | sample 1539671 | NCBI WGS metagenome assembly OCTW01 (sample SAMN02144230, study PRJEB22623) | gut metagenome | biome: sheep rumen | host: Ovis aries | place: New Zealand | reverse complement strand
CGCGACGACCTGCCCGACGAGGCCATGAGGGATGCTTATCTCGTGACCATGATGCGAAACCTGTTTGTTGACCAGCGGCGACTGAAACGGCTTGACGCCTCGGCAGAACTGAAGAACGGCGACGATCCGCCCGACGAACAGAGCCTCGACCACCAGATAGACGCGAGAGACGAGGTCAGACAAGTGGAAGGACTCATCCGGGAACTATCCGAAAGAGATGCCAAAATCATCCAGATGCATGTGGTGGACGACCGCTCCTACGAAGAGATAGAGCGCGACACCGGACTCTCGCAAGGCAATATCCGCATCATCGTGATGCGAACAAAAAAGAAACTTAAAGAACAATTTGATAAAATCGCGAAGACATGGACGAAATGAATCTGAAAACGTTGGAACAAATCCCCATTCCTGAAGGTTTGGAGGAACGACTTTCAAAGAAGATTGATGAATGGGGAGCCAAACCAACAACCCCCTCCATACCTCCCCGAGGGGAGGCTTCCAACACTCCCCCTCGGGGGAGATGGAGGGGGGTTGCTGCTGCTGCCTGCCTTGCCCTTGTCTTCGGTTTTGGGATTCAATACCTGCAACGTGAAGAACTCCCCTCCTCTCGGGAGAGGCAGGGGGTGGGCCTTGCCGAACAGGATACTTACCAAGACCCTGTAAAGGCACAACAGGAGGCCGAACGCGCCCTTAACATGCTGGCCATGAACCTGAACAAGGGCATGGGACATCTGGAACGGGCAAAAGCCCTAAGCGAGAAAACGGAACAATCATTCTACGAGAAACTAAAGGTAATGAAATAACATGAAACAGATTATCATAAAATTCCTCATCGGCATCGTGGTGGCCTCGTGCAGCCTCCATGCCAATGCCCAAGTGAAGGCATTCGAAAAATATGCCGACATGAAAAACGTGACCTACGTGTATATCTCGAAATACATGCTCGCCATGGCGGGCAAGAACGCCACGCCTTCGGTGCCCGGTGTTGACATCAGGACCCTGGCCGGCAAACTGACGGGCATTCAGATTATCAATACCGAGAACAAAGCTGCCAAGACGAAACTGAAGAGCGACGTAAAGGCCATTTTAGCCAAAGGCAAGTACGAGTTGCTGATGCAGATGAACGAGGACGACAGCAAGGTGAACATCTACCATTGTATAACTAAACAGCAGTCGGCTGTGGTCATGCAGACAGAAGACAATGAAGAATTATCGCTGATGATATTCTCGGGAAAGTTTACGCTCGAAGATGTGATGAAGATGACGAAATAGACAACGGACATTGGCGGGGTTCAAGAACACAGGGCCGACACCTTCTATTCGTAAGAAAAGTTTTTCCTGTTTTTACTATCACTTCTATCACTTAAATCAGTAAACAATTGGCTGGCTGGAAGTTGCAGGAAAAGAGTTGGTGATAGCACAGGTGATAGCAGTGATAGCAAAATGCCTTTCCGCGAAAAAATCGCCCCCAAACACCCAGATTTTCACTTACGCGCTGTTATCTTCCGCATGACTGCGTACCACTTGCAGCACCACTGTAACCATCCCAATTTCGACGCACCCCCATAACGTTAGCGGTACCACGCCAAAAATGGGTGGTACCGCTAACGTTTGTCTTCCGTGAGGACTTAGCCTTTCCTGATTTCCTTTGCCACCTTGTATGGCAGCAGTTTTTCGTAGTCTTGCTTTGTCATATTCCCATGCAGTCGTGGTAGTATATACTCAAAGTATTTGTATGGCGCGATGCCCAGCAGATTGCAGGAGCCGATGAGCGTCATGTACACGGCGCGTCCTTTGCCGACTCGTCGCTGTCGACGAAGAGCCAGTTCTTGCGTCCGAGGGTGACGGGCCTGATGCTGCGCTCTACGGCATTGTTGTCTATCTCGTAGTAGCCCTCGTCGCAGTAGTGGCACAGGCCGTCCCATCTTTCGAGCGCATAGCCGCAGGCCCTGGCCAGTGCGCTTGCCGGTGTGTCCACGGTTCTGTACTTCTCAAGCATCAGCCTGATGAAGCCGAGTATGGGCACGGCCTTCTCCTGCCGCTGGCGGCGTATCTCGTCATGGTCGGCATTGGCATATCTGAGATTGGCCTCCAGCTCGTAGAGGGTGGCGATGTACTCCAGGACTTTCCGCGCCTCGGGCGACGTGTCCTTGATCTGCTCGAACCTGCGCCGGGCATGGGCCATGCAGTAGAGCGTCACGATGCCCTCCATCTGCGACTTCTCTATGTTCTCATATACTGTATACCCGTCTGACTGTATGGCTGCCTTGCGGTGGAGCAGCTTGGGCCTGATGACATTCCCGCCCCGGGATCCTTTCTCATAAAAGAACACCAGCCCGTACTCCCCCATGCCGTCCACCGCGTCCCAGATGTAGCCCTTGCGCGTGTGGTGCCTCTGGTCGTTTATCGGGATGGTCGTCTCGTCCAGGTGCTGGTACCTGGACGAGAACACCAGCTCCGTCTGCCGCTCGTATATGGGGAGGAGCACGTCTGCCAGGTCATGCTGCCAGCGGTTGATGCTCGTCGTGGAGAGCTTCAGCCCCATGGACCCGAAGCGCTTCACCTGGCGGTACTCGGGAAGGTGGTGGCAGTACTTGTCGGTGATGATGGTGGCCATCGTCTTGTTTCCTGCGATGCAGCCGGGAAGGCAGTTCTGCGACTTCCTGGCCTCGAAGATCTGCGTGTGGGCATCGGTGGGCTTGGCCGACTTCAGCTTGCAGATGGCCTCGCGCTCCACGCGCACCGATAGCTTCGGACCCTCTATCTCAAGGTACTCGTGGGTGTTCCAGCCGATGACCGTCATCGTCTCAGGGTCATAGCCATCGGGATAGAACTCGACAGGATCCTGACGGGGCACCTCGGGGCCGATGCGGTAGGTCTGGCCCTTGCGGGTGCGGGCCGCCCTCTTCTGGGCGCGGCGGCTGTCGGCCTCCTTGTGGACGGCGGCCTTCGTGTCCTCGACGCGCACGGCCTCCTCCTTCAGCTGCTCATCGCTCAGCGGAAGGACCTGCTCCTCGCCGAAGTCCAGGCTCAGCTGGTTGGGGTCCTCAGGACGGAGCCTCTCGCTGCGGCGGCCATATATTTGCCGCTGGAACAGACTCACCTGCCGGCTCAGCTTGGCAATAAGCTCGTCTTTCGAGGCAATAACCACATCCTTGTCGGCAATCACGGCATCCCTGTCGGCAATCACGGCACACAGACCGTCAATCACACCGGCACAGGCCTTCTGCGGGACATCCTTGCCTTGGATGCGCCGCTCCGACTGCGTCAGATGCTGTATGTACTGCTTTTTCGTCATTGCCGGTTTCTACCTGATTGCAAGTGCAAAGGTAATACTTTTTACCGACATGTGCATCAAGGTTCTTTATATTACCAACGATACTTATTCTTGATTTGTTTGAAAACAGGGATGTCCGAAACAGACGCAAAGAGCAGGATACAAGCGCGGAACTTAATGGTGTCAGACCCGAAAATTTCGTAGGCAGAATGCTCGTTGTAGAGAACGGCCTCACAGATTTCCACAAGCCTCTCTTTCAACACAGGATGCTCGATATAGGCCTTTGCCTCTTCACGTCCGTTGATGCCGTAGAACTCAGCCATTTCAGAATGTCCCAGTCCTTTCATCTGCGGGAACACATACCACATCCAATGCCCACGCTTATGTCCAGCCCTGACTTCCTGGAGAGCCTCTTCGTATGTGCCAGTATCATCATAGATACCCCCGTTGTCCTGGGCATGGACAAATCTCAGGAGATTGCGATTACGGGCTTCTTCTTTAGTCATCGATTAGTTTAATATTCTTGTGGGCCTTTACAGCCTCTTCTATTGGCTCAAATGCTATTCCCGGCTGATAGACGGGGCTACTCTAAGGATTTGCATGTCCTGGAAATCAAGATCGTTCCACATTGAGCACACCTTGATGTCCACATAATAGCCGTTCCAATCTGTCAAATCCTCTATAACTCGTTTGCGAATCACATATTCTTCATCTGCAAGACCTGCAGGCACAGTCCTGACTATTACATAATTCTTTGTAGCACCATTGTCAGTCCAGAAGAACATTTGCGGTTCATAGCCCATCATGTCAAACCACTTCGTTTCAGAAAAATCGATTCCATTATGGAGCAGACATTTTGCTACCTCAGTGAGGCCGAAATTATTGTATTCCCACTCCGACCACACTTCTTGTCCCTTCTCATCGGTAATTTCATCTATATCAATAGGTGTTTTCGTGAGAGCGTCCAGCATATGCCATCCATCAAGAATCGGACGTTTGTTAACAACATCTACGGGAAGCACACATGGGGTCAAGTTATACTTCCTGCACTCAGCGATAAGCTCATCAAACTCATGCTCAGACATGATGGCATCATTAGCCCCCTCTACGCCATAGATTGCTAAGATAATAGAGATAACCTTGTTTTTGTATCTGAAACATAGGTGTTGGAACGAGGGTACATCGCCAAACATTTTCATCCAAAGCATGATGTCGGTGAATACGATTCCCTTTGGCTTGAATATTTCACTCAACGCTTGCATGGCAATATCGCATGCAGCAGGTACATTATTCTCATAGGATTCTTCGAAACGACTCCACTTATCTTGTGGAACAATGCAGGTATCTACTTTCATGTTCTTTGTTTGATTGTATTAAGTTATTATTTCATTTGTCCAAGTAAGCAATCTCATCACTGATAATATCCCAAAAAGATGCAGGAAGAGTAACGTTCTCCACATCGCGGCAACATTCAAACAGCGGTGCCACCTCAACAATAGAGTAACCAGCTATGCCACAGCCAATCTCGGTGACAAGAAACCGTTTCTCGGGGTGTGCTTTGGCAAACTCACAGAACTCTTTTACGCGTTCTCCCATCATTCCTAATCCGCTCATCGAATCGATACCATAGCTTTTCCCCTGTAAGCCATTGCCTTGTCCCATGATAGCACCGAAGTTTTTAAATGCTACTTTTGCAGCTCCACCAGAATGGAGTCCCTGCTTGTTGGAACCAAATATAAATACCTCGTTGGGGGCCAAGCGGGTAATCATGTCTGGAGTGATGCGACTTCCAGGATTGTTCGGAGAAGCTTCAAGTTTTGCCAGTTCCTCTGTTTCTACTATTGGTATTTGCTTTTTCCATTCCTCCAAGAAGTCCTTCATGCTGTAGTTCAAATCCTTCAGTTCTTCATTCTTGAACACTCCGCTCTTGGCAACATATTCCTCAATCTTCTTACGGAGTGTTGCCTCTGTCTTATAGACTGCCTTTTTCTTCGGGTCCAGCTTGAAGGTGAACGACTTGCCTGTCTTCTTGCCGTTGACGGTCTCAAACTTGATTGCAGTAATCTGTATTTCCATTTTTATAACTGTCTAAAATAAAAGTTTTCAGGATGTTCGCCATATAAGAAGTGAACGACATTACAAAGCCACACATCTTGTTCAAACCCTTCAAGGTTTTCCACTTGATAGGTGCCTCCGATTTCGTCATGTGCCACCAATCTTAGCCTAATCGGATTGTCTTCCGTTTCTTCCAGACTGACATCAACGGTAACGTACAAACCGTCATCCGTCAGATAATCAAGGAATGTGTCAGCGCCGTCAACCATTTCCAGGTCTTCCTGGTCGCCATCATATTCAGGCAGCACAACAAACCATCTACCGTCTTCCCATTTTTCGAATGTCAATTCCATATTACCAATGATATTTATTAATAACTTGCTTGAAAATCGGTTCATCAGAAACGGAGGCAAACAAGAGCATACATGTGCGTAGTTTAAGCACACCCAAGTTACTGAAGATTTCATGAAGCGGCTTGTCTATTTCCAATAGAACCTGGGCCGCCTTAATGAGTCTTTCTCTTAATATCGGATGTTCGAAGTATGCTTTCGCCTCTTCACGTCCATCAAGACCGTAGAAATCGGTCAGCTGGCTTGTCCCTTTTCTTTTCAGCTGAGGATAGACATACCTGATCCAGCATTCGAATCCAAGTTTACCCTCTTGGATCTCTTTCAATGCCAGTTCATACAAGGTGCAATCACCTCTTTGACCATCTTGTGCCGTTAAGAAACGTTCTAGCCCTACGTTACTGTTGTTTTTTTCTTCTGCCATATTTTTAATGTTTAACCTCGCATAATATATTGCCAGAAACTCAGAAAAGGTAAACAACTGGGATGTTAAAATTCAAGGCGAATGCCTTTTTCTTTCATCTCGCTGTAGCTCTCCGGGTTGAACTTATAGAGGAATGCCACTTTCTTGTTGGGCATTGGGAGCGTTTCGTCAAGCTGGGTCAGAATACCCAGTTTCAGCATCTTGTTGCAGAAGTTGCGCCTGTCGAACTTCACACTGAGGATAGCATCGTAGAGGTGCTGCAGCTGGGTCATGGTGAACTTCTCGGGCAACAGTTCGAAACCTATAGGCTCGAAATGAATCTGACTGCACAGTTCGCGCTTCGCACCCTGCAGGGCTGCCTCATCCTTTTTCAAGAATCCCCCTGGGAAAGCCCAACGTCCCTTGAACGGTTCAATGCCGCGTTCAACCAAAAGGACATTCAGTCGTGTGCCGTCGAACCGCTGCTCTGTCCGGTCATTTCTTCCCCTTGCTTGTCATACTGCTTACGCTTGCCTGTGGGTGGCTCAGTCAACGTTATCTTAACGACCGCAGTCCGCTCCAGACTGCGCTCTATTGCAGCATCAAAAGCATCCATGTGGTGAGGAAGGAAACGCTGGCAGATAAGCCTAAGAGCCTCGACCTTCTCTTCTTTGTCCGTGACAACTTCGGCTGTACCTACAGCCATTGCCGATTTGTACTGGAGGGTAAAACTATTGTCTTTCGGGCCTACTGTAGGGGCACACTTGGTTACGGCAGACAATGCCACCTTGGGATTCTTGCCAATGCAGTCCATCTTCTCACCTTCCATGGCTCCATGGAAATAGAAGGTCTTTTCATCTTTTCGTGCCAATGACAAGGGAACACCATAAGGACTTCCGTCTGGCTTGGTGAAACTGACGGTAATATACGGGGCCTTGTCTAACACTTCCAGGGCGAAGGCCGAATCCATTTCTCTGCTTGCTTTTCTCATAGCGGGAATTTAATAAATGAACACAAAGACTCAGAGGCACAGAGTTTTTTCTCTTTATATGTGGGTTCTATTAATTCGCTTTGTCAGATTTCTGAGCTGTTTTTGCTTTCAGTCTGTAAGTTGAAGAGAGAGTGTAGCGGGCTACACGACTGATGAGACTTACAGAATGGAACAAAAAGAGCCGGAAAAATGACAAAAGGTCAACAACCCCAGCAATATCAAACTTAACCGTGGGAATTAATAGAACCCACCTATATATAAGAACTATGCGTCTTTGTGTCTCTGTGTTCAACATATCAACTATTCAATGTCATTTCCTTTTCTCGTAAAAGATGCCACACACCAGAGTCAGGTACTCGGGAATAAGATTTCCCTGACTCCATTTGATTTCAAGTCCAAGAATTTCTTTTGCCGTCATGTTGATGTCGAATCCGATGGCCTCCAAGGACGGGCGAACTTTGTCGGGATGTCTGCATGGCTGGCCGTTGATTCTGGCACATGGAGCGCCACCGCAATACGGGCAGGTTCCTACGAACCCAAAACACTTACCGTCAAGCATTCTTTCTGTTTCCAACAGTTCCGCGTTCAGCTCACGGATTACCGGCTTCATCAGCTCGTTGGCAGCTTCAAGAGGCAGGCTTCTGTCTTTAGGAATAATCTTGACTCCAATGATCCTGACGCTATTATAGTCTTGGATAGCATCAACAGGATCATGGTCAAACGGAGGACAACCATACCTGCGGCCATAGTTCCCGCATTGCCGGCAGAGCTTGACGAAGTAGTCAGCCTTGCGGTACCTCCCGATATAGGCCTTTGCATCCGTCTCAGCCGTATATCTTTCCGTAGTATATGACAGGTTGTCTTCTCTCATTCAGGCCTCAGTTCATCTTTGTCATGTGATAGCCCATACGTTTCAGCTGGATGCCGGCTCCCATCAGGTAGAGCTGGTGCAGACAGGCAACATAGCCTTTGAAGGCCTCCTTGGTACCTGGCTCGAATCGCTGGTGCATCAAGGCGTTATAGACCCGTGAGGCACATTCGCCGACAAGTTTCTCCAATGCCGTATAGTCAACGCCACGAAGCAGCAGGACATCCTCGCGTATATATTCATCCATGCTGTCATAGCCCCGCTTGTCCCTGATGTAGGCATAGAGGTCGGGCAGCCTGGAATAGATTTGACCTTCGGTCGAGTTCTGTCGCGACTCGGCAGAGTTGATGCACGCATCACTCTGCTCTCGCTGCTCCATCACTTCCCATTCCGTGTCCCACATCTTGGCCACGGCCATGCCGAGATACATCATCCAGCCGAGGGATGCGGACGGATAATCCTGAAACTCACGGATGCCGTCGGGGATGTAGGCCTTGGCTATCTCTTCCCATTTTCCTTCGACATCGGGACAGTCGGGAAACCGTTCATCCACCTCCTTCATCGAGAGAAGAAACTGGTGCAGATCCTGTCGAAGCTTTTCTTCAAATTGTTCCATTATAGCATTTTCTCTAATTGTTCAACAGCAATGGTTATATCCTCTTGAAACCGTCTGTGGTCTCTCAGGAAGTCTGATATTCCCCCTGAAATGGAATTGTACAGTTCCCCATTCATGTCATCGACGTACGACGCGATGGCGTACTCGATATCATCCCTTTGCCAGTCGAGCGTGGAATGGATATAGACGTTCCGTTTCTGGTGCAGGAAACTGTAGGCGGTCTCTATGGTGTCTCGTGTTATCATTCTTTACTGATCGTATCCTATCAGACGGAATTGCCTCTGCTGATCGCTATAGACGAATCCGTGTCCGTACAGATAGTCCTTTATTTCCTTTGGCTCTGTCCCAAAGCTGTAGCATAATGCCTCCAGCGTGTCATATTCCTCGTCACGAAGGAGCATATTCACACTTGAAACCAATATCGCCGGGTCTTTCGGAAGATGGTCCATTTCACAATTCTTATTAAATCTTTCGGCAAAGGTACTCAAAAGTGTTCTTTTTTTCGTAACTTTGCTCATAAATAATCATGCGTTTATGAAAAAAGTGAAGATTACCGTTCTCAAAACGATGCTGAATGAGGAGTTGGCGAAGGAATATGGCATCCCCGGACTGAAGGCGGAACCCACCCCAACCCTCCCGAAGGGAGGGAGTTCAAAGACCCGTGAGGCACATTCGCCAGCTTTCTCCAATGCAGTATAGTCAACGGCACATGGTGCAGACAAAGGGTGGTACCCTCCACGATGTTATCAACATCGCGGATTCCTCCCTTCTATTATGGTGACTGGATCAGGGAACCGGGGGTGGCCATCGTCAGTTGCAACGATGGTCTCCGGCCGGTTATTATGAAGCTGGAGGCAACAGATGAGGACGCAAAGATAGAATATTCTCCTGTGGAAAGATGATAGAGACTGGACTGAAATATACGAGCGAAATGACAGTTACGGAAGATGTAACTGCCATGGTGATAGGTTCTGGCGACATGCCGGTTCTTGCAACCCCTATGATGATGGCACTGATGGAGAATGCCGCCATGCTTGCTGTCAAGGACAAGCTGCCTGAAGGTCAGACGACTGTAGGAGGTCATATAGAATCGTCACACCTCAAGCCGTCAAAGATAGGTGATGTCGTAAGAGCAGAAGCCAAGGTGACTAAAGTGGAAGGCAAGAAGATTGAATTTAGGGTTTCTGCCTATAGTGACAAGACGCTACTGGGTGAGGGCACACACCTGAGATTCATTGTTGACCGGGAGAAATTTATGTCAAGACTTGGATAAAATGATACAGAATTACAAAATAGTAACGCTCTGCGGAAGCACCCGTTTCAAGGAACAGTTCTTGGAAGCTCAGAAACGTCTGACGTTGGAAGGCTGCATTGTCATCAGCGTCGGACTGTTCGGACATTCGGGCGACGATGATGTATGGAAACCCGGTGTGAAGGAGATGCTCGACGATATGCATCTGCGGAAGATAGACCTTGCTGACGAGGTCTTTGTCATCAACGTGGGCGGCTACATCGGCGAGAGTACAAGGCGCGAGATTGCCTACGCCGAGAAAACAGGCAAGACCATCAAATATCTGGAACCATGACACTACGAGAACTCCTGTTGTCGGTGGATGCCGAACGATATGCAGACTCCCAGCTATACCAGGAACTGCTGAAGGTGAAGCCTGAATATGGTTCAAACAGGTCCATCGAAGTGAAACTAATGGAAGGAAAAATTGTTGTGACCAATGTCCATGTGGGTTCCTTTGGAGACATCATCACCTATCGGATAGATGTTGACCCAGAACTGAAGGTGTCAAAGATTCAGCTCCTTGATGCTATCCTCAAAGAAATGTCTTCTGAAGGTTTTAACGAAATGGAGCAGTCGGACTTCTGGACTGAAATGACGAATTTACAGAAATCAAAGATTATCAGATAATGGAGATAGCGTACAAAGACATTCACGAATTCAGGAAAGACGAATTGGAAGACCTGTTCCTTTCCGTTGACTGGTCATCAGGACATTTCCCTGATAAACTTGTAGTAGCCATGCGAAATTTCCAGACGGTCTATTCTGCATGGGACGGAGACAAGCTTGTTGGATTGGTTTGCGCCATGGACGATGGCATCATGACGGCCTATCTGCACTACATGTTGGTTCGCCCGGAATACCATCATCAGGGCATCGGCCATAAGATGCTGGAGCTGATGAAAGAGCACTACCAGTCGTATCTCCGTATCGGTCTGATAGCCTACAACACAGAGCTGGACTTCTATGAGTCTTGCGGATTCAAGAAAGCTGAAAATGCCAGTCCTATGTTCATCACAAGCCTTTGGACATGAAGCATCTGACAAACATAAAAGACATAGAACAGACCATAGCGGACAACCGCCTTTGTCTTTTCTACATCAAGGCTCCCGATTGCGGCGTGTGCAATGTCATGCTTGGCAAAGTGGAAAGACTGGCAGACCTGTTCCCGTCTCTGACTTCATTCTATACTGACATCACGGAAGAGCCTTTGATTGCTGGCCGGTTCCTGGTTTATTCAGGACCGACAGTATTGCTGTTGATGGACGGCAAGGAAGTATATCGCGGTTCTCAGTTCATTGACTTGGAAGAATTAGAATTCAACATCAACCAAATTTCAGACTTATGACACTCCCCAAGTTCATCATCACAATGGACGGTGTGTTTCGCCTCGGCATGGTGAACCAGCATAAGGATTTGCTGAAGCC
>OCTW013421318.1_pt1 | contig 11276 bp, 10 predicted proteins | sample 1539671 | NCBI WGS metagenome assembly OCTW01 (sample SAMN02144230, study PRJEB22623) | gut metagenome | biome: sheep rumen | host: Ovis aries | place: New Zealand | reverse complement strand
GATTTTACCGCTAATGCCACATTAATCTACATCGAAAACAAGCCGGTTTACATAGTTGATATTTATGACTCAGAAGGTTGGTTTGGATACCTGGAAGTAGATGCGGATAATGGGCCAACAGGTAATTCTCAGGAAGGATACTCCTTTAACGGTGGAGCATTCAGAGATGAAGTAAATGATAAAACAAATGTTGAAAATACAGTTAATACTCCTGGCGAAACTCAAAAAAATGGCCTGAATGACACAACAGAACTTTTACCTGAAAATGAAGTTAAGGATCTTCTGGACAAGGAACTTAAAAACAATTATTCCATAGAAAATCCGGATTATACTATTGAAAAATTCAATGAAAACGATACGGACTTCTATAACGTAACTATTGATGCACTTAACCAAAGTTCAAACAACAACATTACAGGTAACGCCACAATAAATGCAAAAACAGGTGAAATTATTTCATTGGACATTACAGAAGTAAGTGAAAAAATCTATTCGGTAGATGAAGCCGGTGATTATGTTGACATAGTATATAAGGGAACACATGTTTCAGTAAGAGAGAATTATCCTTATTACAGTCCACAAAACGACAAGGTATACTATTCCCAGGAAGAAGAGGCAGAGGATTTATATCAGCTAAGCCTTGACATGGAATAAAAACCCTGATTAAACCCCCATATCTTTTTTTCTATTTTTTATTAAGATTTATATTTTCAAAGACTTTTCTATAGAAGCGTACAATATATCCTACAACTATGCCGGCAAATATTGTTCCAAGACCTATTCCACGAAAGCCGCCATATAATAGAAGAGATAATAATCCTCCAATTATAAAGTTTGATGAATCGAATGCTGTCTTTATCTTTCCGAATTCTATGTGGGTGACGTGTCGTACCGCCAGTGAAACTCCCTCCCCAGGCAGCACTATTGCATTGGATTTTACTTCAATATAAACTCCCAGTGCAATGATAAAACAGCTGATTATGCAGAGTATCCATTGTGAAATGTAATCTGTTGGCTCCAATGGAGTTAGAACATACAAAGCTAAGTCTATGAAATAGCCAAAAATTATTGTAACCACTAATTGCATCCATTGTTTTCTTTGAAACTCGTTTTTAAGTATGATTACCTGTATGACTATTAGTAAAACGTTGAAAATTATGGTAATTGTTCCTAAAGAGAGGGGTATTGCATATTTTAATACGTTGGGAATACATGAAATTGGTGTTGTTCCCAGTTCTGATTTTACAGATAATGCAACACCAAATGACATGATAAACAATCCGAAAACGAGTATTGCATAATTTTTCAGCAATTGCTTCCAATTAATTAACTTTGTATCTGAATTATTCTTATTCATGTTATCTAATAATTACTTTTGTCTCTTAAAATATTAAAAAATAATCATTTTATGTCAAATTATGTATTTTTGAACTATTTTTGTCCTGCAATGACAAAATACCTGTAATATTTATAGTACACGTCAACGTTTCTGTATCCTATCCTGTTATACCATTGAATTGTATCTGTTAGTCTGGATGGTTTATCCAGCAGTCGTCTTTTTCTTAAGGTTTCTTTTTCATCCTCTGGCATGTCCTGCATGTTAAGGTGTGTGGAATCCTTTTCTTTGAATATCTGTTCGGTTTCTTGTGTCTGTCCACATACCTGGTCCGCATTTACAAACAGACCTCCCTCATTGAGGATATCATAAATTCTCTTGTACAACAACTTTTTTTCATCATCAGTTAAATGGTGAATGGAAAGTGAAGATACCACCAGATCATATTTTTCATCAAAATCATATGTAAGATAATCTGCCTCTATGTACCTGAAGTTCTTGTGGGCAAACTTTTTTCTTGCCTCATTTAGCATCTGCCCTGACATGTCAAGCAATGTTATCTGTGAGTCCGGATGTTGCTGATGCAAAAGTTGTGTCAATATTCCCGTTCCAGCCCCCAGATCCAGTATCTTTGGATTTTCATAACCCTCTGTTAATTCTATAAGAGTATTATAGTACAGGTCCATGTTTGGTATTGCCTGTTTTCTGTATTTGTCATAATCATCTGATGCCCTGTTGAATGCATCCAGAACCTCCTTGTTTTCCATACTTTTTCACTTCCTTAAACTGCAATTATTAACTTCAACACATAAATTTCAGGTTTTATAACCGATTCAATGAATCTTTCCCTATTGTTGGCATCACGTACCAGATATGTGTTATTTGTATCTGATTTGGTGTGTACATGTATCGTCTGGTTATCGTTTTTTATCAACTGCATTATTTGACTGTTAATACATGTCTTTTGTGTTTGTCCCGTGATGTTATCAGAGTACGTGTTGGATAATATGTACTCAATATTTGAATCTGATAGTAGATAATATTTTGTATTTGAGAGTATGTTTTCATTAACGTTTATTGTGATGCAACTCCATTTATCATCATGTTCATATGGACATGATTCATTGTTTTTAAGAAATGTGCTCTTTAGCTTGTAATCTATAATGACTGTCCTGTTTTTTGCCCTGATTTGCTTTCTGTTGTTGAAAGTACCCCTTTGTGCGATTACTTCCCTTTTATTAGGATTATTTTTTGGATATAACATCAGGACGTAACTGACACCATCAGAAAAGTGATTTTCCAACAGTTGTGGACTGTCCTTTAATCTCATTATCTTATCATAGTCCAACATGTCGGTTTTTGTCTGTTTCAGGCCTATGGTTTCTATTTTGTTGGTGTTTATTTTTTCCCAGTTTTCTGGTTTTCCACTAGTCTTTGTGAGTGTTAAAAGATTATCTTCAAGTAACTTGTTTAGCTGCCTGTGGTTTATACCTGTAACCTGGTAGTCGTTTATTGTTTCTGTTGCATATATTATTACTGATAGAATAATTACAGATAATAATATGTAAAAGAGTAGTTCAGTAATTATTATTTGTCCCTTGTCGTTCATAATCCGTACTTTTTCTTGTGTCCATTATCAAGGTATATTCCCGTATTGTTGTTTATTGTCATTATGTTTCCCGTGTATTGGTTGTTTCTGTCATTTAGCAGCACATGATCTATTGATACTGGTGCCGCGTCAAAGATCTTTGTGGGCAGTATGAAGGTTTCAAGTCCCTGATGATTGCAGCTGGAACTGTTTTCCAGACGACATAAAAGACACATTCCATCGTGACTATCATGATAATTATGGTTGTTTAAACAGAACATCATACTTTGATTGGTGTTTCCATGTTGTATATAATTATTTATTGGACATTCCCTTATAATTATGTGTTGTTTAACATTGACATATACATCATCCGTATCAGAAACAACATATTCCGATAGTTTATTTTTGTAGTCAACATAACCCTCCCTGAAAATTACACCGGTTTTTAGTGTAGGTAATGGATCATATACAGGATAATTTTTGTCCGTTATTTCCACCAATTTCCTTTGATTTTTAATTATACTGATTTTATTATCCTTTGTTGAAATCTGCAGTGAATATTCTATTTCTATTTTAAATGGATCCGTAGCAGGATTTAATTCATCTATTTTACAGTGCATGTTATAATCATTATCCATTGCGAGTGTATATTCGTCAATTTTGCTTTGTATATGTTTTTTTATCTCATCACTTGTTGTCTTTGATCTGTTGGATGTTACTATTTCATGAGTTATGTTATGCAGAGATTCTTTTGTTATGGTTATGATTATCTCCTCAAAATCCGAGCAGATACTTTTTATCTTGTCTGATTGCAGTTTATCAAGCGTGCTGTTTACATCGTGAGAGTGCTGGTCTATCACAACTATTAAAAGTAGAAGTACAGGAATCAACATTACCAGCAACAATATGCTTGTTATGTATGCATTTTCATCTTTAATAATTTTCATAATATAGTTATTACTATTATTATCATTTGTTGGATATATAATTTTGTAATATATAAAAAAGAGATAAAAAAAGATTTGAGAGGAATTAACCGATTATTTCATATGAGGTCACAATTGCTTCTATTTTATACTTGTCGGAATAATATTTGTCATCCCCTGTCATGATATCCATTATGACTCTCATGTTTCCATCATCCAAAAATGACAATAGCCTGGATTGGAAGTTACTCCACTGTTCTTGAACTTCACTATCATTGTATGTTCTGCTGATTGCCGATAGGTCCTGGGACCATTTGCCTTCATTGTGATATTCAAGTACCTCGGAAACTGGAAAATTCTTTACCGTAATTCTTATGGACACCGAAATAACATCCTCATTTGACAATTTATCTTTGATAGAATAATGAACTATTTTATCCACCATAACACCTCCATAACATTTGAAAACTAAATAATGATATGATTTTTTAAAGTTATATAGATTATTCTTATCCAAATAAATGATTGTGAGTATGATAATACTTAAATCAATGATTTTATTATTTAAACATCTCTTTTTTCTACTGTTACCAAAAGTACATAAGCCAGTACAAAAAGATGATTTAAGTAATGAATATATTCAATAATCATATGAAAAATTATTTCTTTAGATATTTTATTATAAGATAAGATTACTATTTACTTATCAATAAGTATTAAAAAATTTTATTAGGAACAAATAATATATCCAACTTAATCCATAAAATAATTAATAATAAATAGAGGTTAAGTAAATATATTAATTAAGAATAACTTTATAATTTATATTTATAATTTTACGGAGGAAATTTATATGAGTGATATTATCAAAGGATGGCGTCATAACGACCAAAGATATAATTTAATAGGAACCAAATGTAACAAATGCAATGAAACATTTTTCCCAAAAAAAGTTGTTTGTCCAAATTGTAGAAGCCATGGTGAAATAGAAGACCTCCAATTTAAAGGAACCGGTAAAATATACACTTATTCTATAATTCATGCAGCAACAGATGAATTCAAAAACAACTCACCTTATGCTGTTGGAATAATTGAATTAGATGAAGGTGCAAAAATAACTGCACAAATAGTCGACTGTGATCTAGACGAACTAAACATAGGAGACGAAGTGGAAGTAGTATTTAGAAAAATCCGTGAAGAAGGTAAAGATGGTGTAATATCCTACGGATATAAATTCAAACTCAAAGAATAACCACCGCAACACTATTGATTGACACGGCAGTAAATTACCATACAACAAAGAAGTAGTAAGGGCACTTGAAATTATTACAGACAGAGTTAACCCTCACTTATAAAAATAATAATTCACTCACCCCCCCCCATAAAACCATTTTTTTATATATACTTTTTTTAATAAAGATAATAACATGAAAGATAAGTTAATATCAGAACTTGGAGAAAAGAAGCTAATCCAAATACTTCTTGAAAAAAGAGACTCCATGGTGGATGATGCTGATAAAAAGGTAAAGAACAGCTACCATGACGACGCGGCATTAATAAACAATTCTTCAAAATACACGGTCATATCTACGGATATGCTAATACAACATTCTCATTTTCCAAAAACCATGACTCCATATCAGATGGGAGAAAAGATAGTGACCGTGAATGTCAGTGACATACTAGCAATGAATGCAACACCAACATCAATCCTGGTTTCAATGGGTCTTCCACCAGAAATGAAACTGGAGGAATATGAAAGATTAACCGATGGAATACTGGACAAGTGCCGTGAATATGAAATAACACTGATAGGTGGGGATCTCAATCAAAACACGGAAATAATACTCTCAGGTACAAGTGTCGGACATGTTGATGACAAGGTAAAACTCCAGACTGATATTAAAGAAAACGACCTGATAGCAATTACAGGAGAACTTGGAGGTCCTGCTGCTGCACTAGATTTGATATACAATAAATCCGACATTTGTGAGGATGAAAAAATAAATGTTATCAAAAGCTTACTTGAACCTGATCTACCAATAAAACAGGCAGGAATGCTTAGAAAATATCCTGATTTGACAACCAGTATCACAGACATAACTGACGGATTGGCCGTTGAACTGGGACATTTACATGATAAAAACAGTAGCATAGGTTTTGAAATAAACTATGATATGATTCCCTACAACAAAACAATAGAAAAGGTAGCTAAAATTAATAATAAGGAATTAACAGAATATCTATTGCATTTTGGTGAAGAATTTGAGCTGTTACTAACTCTTGATGAAAAAGAATTCCACAAACATGAAGATGAACTGGAAAATTTACATATAATCGGCAAATGTAACAATTCAGGTAAAATCACCCTGATTAAGGATGATATCCGAGAAAGTATTGCCAATAGAGGTTATGAACATTTAAAGGATGATTAGATGAACAGATGTCAAGTATGTCCAAACAACTGCCTGTTGAAAAACAGCATATGTGGACGAAAACAGGATATTGATGAAAACATTGTGGAAACAACTGTAATAGCCGTGGATCCAATAGAAAAAAAGCCGTTGTATCATTTCATGCCAGGCACTAAAACACTTTCTGTTGGAACATTGGGCTGTAATCTTAGATGCATGCATTGTCAAAACCATAGCATAGCACAGCCTGAAAATCCTTCACTTGTTCCGATTAGAAAAATAAATCCACAGTCAATAGTGGACATGGCTCTTGACAATGAACTCGAAAGCATTTCATGGACTTATAACGAGCCCACCATTTATCCGGAATGGATAATAAATACGGCAAAAATAGCACAGAAAAATGATATAAGAACAATACTTGTAAGTAATGGATATAGCTCAAAGAAAACCTTGAATGAACTGGCAGGTTATGTTGATGCTGTAAACATTGATTTGAAAAGTAGTGAGGAAAGCTTTTATATTGACGTTTGTGGTGGAAAAATAGAACCTGTACTGAAGAGCATTGAATTCTATCATGAAAACTCCATACATACCGAAGTTACAACACTATTAATACCGGACTACAACGATGATGATGAAAATGTTTCAAATATTGTTAATTTCATTAAAAGTCTCTCCAAAAAGATGGTTCTACATTTTTCGGCCTTCTATCCACAGTTTAAGTTAATGCATCTTCCTCCTGAAAGTGATGAGATTGTTTTAAATGCTTGTATGATAGCCAGAAGGTTGGGATTGAGAAACGTGTACCCTGGTAACACATACCCATCAAGTATGGACAACACATACTGCAGTGAATGTGGTCAAATTCTGGTAGAAAGAGAGTACTATGAAACAAAGAGTTACATTACAAGTGACTGTAAATGTCCTGGGTGTAAAAAAAGAGTGGAAGAAATGATAATTTAAAGGGAGTATCATTAGAATACTCCACCTCCACCTCCACCAAATCCTCCGGAACCTGGTCCTCCAATGTCGCCAAAGGATCCTGTGTCAAAGTTAGTGTTTTCAAGGCCTGTATTGGCCATTCCCATAGGAATGAAAGTGCTTCTCATATGATGGAATCCCCATAAATAACCAAGTGAAACTACATCAGAGTCATATATGATGTTTTCTGGCAGGTTTCTGAATTCCATGAACTTTTTCATGTTCCTGGATACTTCATCTGCACATCCAAGTGCCGTGGCATATACCAGGAATCTTCCCCAGACCTGTATTGATGCTGGAGGATTTTCTTTTATTAAACTGAAGTCCTTTATGTACTTTTCAAAGTTTTTCCACTTGTCATGAAATACTTTTCCATCGGGGGTCCATCTTCCAAGGGGTGTGTCGACAAAGAGGAATATTACAATCTGTTCAACAATCAGTAGCACTGAAAGTATCATTCCAATCATTAGCCATGGTCCCTTACCCCACATCAGTGATGCAAATAGAAGTACAACTCCTACGAATATTGCCAGGATATTGTATCCGCTCATCATGTTTTCCTTGCTTTTATCATAATACTGGTTTACCTTACTTACAGGCACGTCCCTCATTGCATCTATTTTCCATGCATGTACGAACTTCTGGACTGTATATGAGTCTTCACCTATATTTTTTAGAGATATTTGTTGTTTATCATTTTCAAAATCTTTTAAAAAGTCTATTATATCCTTTTCATGTAGTTTTAAAGTGGATGTGTCCTTATCTGTTCTTCTTAAGATTGTGTCTTCTTCATTGCTTACTATCATCTTATAGTATTTTTTATCCACCAAATCAAGAAGTGTTGCTGTGAATGCATCCTCGTTCAAATCCTCGATAATTCCAGGTATCATTGCATTGACAAAGACAGGTGAATCATCGGTAGGAATTTGACTTTCATAATCTGCACTATATATTATTTTAGGATCTCTTCCCCATCTTAAAAACATTCCCACAGGAAGTATCATCAGTATTGCAGATATTATTGCAGGAAGTGACCAGATGTTGTTATCAAAGGCTGTTTGACCTGCATATTTTATTTGATCCTGTTCAATCTGTGATTTTGCATCCTTATTTATTACATCAGCGTATTGTGTAGTTGTAAAGTATGATTTTGGCATCAGTATCCTTTGTTCTGCACTTGTCTTTGCCGGAATGTTTTTGTATGTTGTGGTTAACGTGTTGTCACTTGTCCATGAACTTTTTTCAACATATGTGTCCGGATTGTTCCAGTACTCTGTTTCATGCTGTGTTCCAGGTATTTCTATGATTGTTGTAAGCTTATCTACCTGCTGGTCCCATCCGTTTCCCCATGACATGTACTGAAATTCGGCAATATCGTTGTATATCTTTACGCCCTTGTTGAAATTATATTGATATATTACATTCACATCTTCATCGGATACTTTCTGTGTTTTCTGTGCATCCTTGTAAAGCCATACCTTAATGGTTACCAACCTGTCTGTCTGCTCTACTTCCACTGTATTGTAATATCCTGGTGTTTCAACGGAAATGTCCGTTATTGACTGCTGTCCACTTAACGGCACTATTTTTGTAACACCATTAACGCTTCCCGTGATGGAATAAGTTATTTCATCACTGATGTGTACTGTTGCATTATCATTAACCACTATTGTTTCCTTGGCATTTGGCAATGAATAACTACCACCAGCCGCAAAAGACAATGGAACAGCCAATAATATTAACAATAAAAATGTGCAAATAAAAAATTTCATCTTATTGTTATCCAAATTCATATTAATCCCTCCCCTGAAGAGTTTTATGACTGATTTAGATATATAAAAATAGTAAATAATATATTTTTCTAAAAAGGAGATTAAAGGTGAGTGTGGATTTTAGAAGGTTCCACCTCCACCACCACCAAATCCTCCTCCACCAACACTTCCTATTCCTCCGGAAGATGTTTCTGATGGAGTTAGTGCATTGAATGTTGTGTCAAGGTGATTGAATCCACCGTAATATGCAAACATTACCGCATCCGAGCTGTTGAAATACTCTTCAGGTACTCCTGCAACGTTGAAATATTCTTTCATGTTTTTGGATACTTCATCTGCACATCCAAGTGCTGCAGCATAAACCAGGTATTTTCCCCAGACCTGTATAGAGGCAGGGGGTCTTTCCTTGATTAGACTGAAGTCTGTTATGTAGTTTTCAAAGTTTTTCCACTTGTCATGATATTCCTTGCCCTCTGGTGTCCATCGTCCCGGAACAGTGTTTGGTATGAATAGCATGATTATTGATTCACAAAACATCAGTACCGTAATTGCAAAGAGTATCCAGTAATATTGTGGAGATACTTCAATAAACATGAGAGCTATGAAGATAATTATGCTTAAAGCCATCAGTCCGAAAGACAGGAAATTGAATATGACATAACCTTTATCAATGAAATATTTTTTTATCAGTGAATCAGGCACTTCCTGTGATGTTTGATCTTTCCATGTTTCCCTGAAGTTCTTGAATACTTCCGGATCACATGTGTCGGCAATTGACTTTAGGGATATGTTTCCGTTTGATTCAAATTGAGAGAGGAATTGTATCAATGATTTTTCAAATGTTTTCAGACCTGTTGTATCATTATTGACCAGAGTCAATATTGTGTCATCCTCATTGCTTGCAAATACCTTAAAGACTTTCCTGTTTATCAAATCAAGAAGTGTGGCATACATTGCATTGTCATCTATACTACCAGCATCACCATTTACCAGAGAATTAACTTCCACTGGTGATGAATCTGTTGGCAGGTCATATTCATAGTCTGCCTTGTATGGAATTTTTGGTTCTCTTCCGAAGAGTGCATAGATAGCTACCGGAACTACCATTAAAAGTCCGAATAGTCCTGAAAGAATGCTTGTAACAGTATTTTTAAAATCACGATCCTCCTTGTATTTCTGTTGGTCGGCCTCTATTTGTGCCTTTGCATCCATATTTATTACCTGAACGTTTTCTGAACTTTTAAAGTATGATTTTGGCATCAGAATTCTCTGTTCAAATGACGTGTATGAACCAATGCCTTCAGCTTCAGTGGTCAGGGTGTTGTCATTGCTCCATCCACTTGTTACAACATAGTCATCAGGGTTGTTCCAGTATTCTGTATCACGGTTACTTCCAGGAATATGAATGTTTGTTACCAGACTGTCTACACCACTTTTCCATTCGTTTCCCCATGACATGTACTGAAGTTCAGCTATATCGTTGTAAATTTTCACTCCCTTGTTGAATGTGTATTTATAGATAACTTTTACACTGGCATCACTGGTTCTTAAGCGTTTGTTTGCATCCACATAGAGCCATACTTTAATCCTTGTTTTTCCGTTTTCCCTGATTACCTCTACAGTATTATAGTAGCCTGGTGTTTCAACGGATATGTTGGTTATTGTCTGGTTGTTGTTTAGGGGAATATCCCTATAAACACCATTTACACTACCCTCTATTTCATAATAAATTGTTTCAGATATTAGTGTTGATCCGTCATCATTTACTGTAATGTCCTTGTTTGCCCATGGAATGGTGTAATCACCGTCTTCTGCAAATGAGACAGGAACCAGTAATATCATTAATAATAGTGAGATAATAATTACCTTTTTCATATTCATAATTATACCTCCTCGTTCAAAAATTTAGGGTTAAACACTTTTAACAATACCGTGTTTTAAAAAAAAAGAAAAATTTAATTTTATTTAATAAAATTAAAATTTAACGTTTGGTGCTGCTCTTGTACCTTCTTGAGCTTCGAAGAATTCTGATTTATCAAAATGGAAGATGCTTGCTACAAGACTGCTTGGGAATTGTTGACATAAGTTATTGTATTTGAGAACAGTGTCGTTGTAGAACTGTCTTGCATATGAAATCTTATCTTCTGTATCAGATAATTCTTGTTGTAATTCTATGAAGTTTTGATTAGCTTTTAAATCAGGATATGCTTCACTGATAGCAAATAAAGATTTAAGTGCTTCAGTAATGTTGTT
>OCTW011461976.1_pt1 | contig 11276 bp, 9 predicted proteins | sample 1539671 | NCBI WGS metagenome assembly OCTW01 (sample SAMN02144230, study PRJEB22623) | gut metagenome | biome: sheep rumen | host: Ovis aries | place: New Zealand | reverse complement strand
TTTTGGAGCTACACCTATTCAAGAATATAAAAAGAATGCTGTCCCGACATTTGCTTACGCGGGTGTGTTCTATAAAGATATACGTAATCCAGAGTTTCTCTTGCACTACTTGGCAGAGCAAAAAATGGATTTTAGGTTTTATATTTACCTGCGGCATCAGGATGCGGAGACAGAGACCATTCTCAATCACTACAGACCCGCATTAGGGAAACGACTGATTGTAAAATATGGTATCGAACGCAAACAATTGATCTGCGAACTAAGCACATACGATTTTCTGGTCAATGTAGGAAATAATAACAGTACTCAACTGCCATCCAAACTGATAGACTATGGTATTACCCGGCGTCCGGTATTCCATTGCACAGCCGATCATTTTGACAAGAAGATGTGGGAAGAGTTTATGCAGGGCGATTTCCATCAGGCGCGAGAAATCGATATTGCTCCATACGCAATAGAAACTATTATAAAACAACTGAAGGCTCTACGATGAAAAAGATACTAATTATATGTGTAACATACCATTCCGACAAGGAACTCCAAGCATTCATGGAGTCTGTTCATCGCGCAGCGGAACGTGTAGAGGGGAAAATGGAGGTTAATCTTCAAGTAGCAGATAACGGGAAAGAAAACTTAGGTTACCTGGGCGGTGCGCTTCCTATATATAACAAGTACGCAAAGGAATACGACTACGTATCCATCTCGAATGTCGATCTGGAGTTAGCGCCCGATTTCTTTGAGCAGTTGCTACGTGTCGACACAAAAGGTTTGGGATGGATTGCGCCGGATATCTACACCGCTAAGATCGACCGTCACGAGAACCCGTACATGCTCTATCGGCCGAGCAAACGCAATTTCCTTATCTGGAATATAATTTATAGCAGTATCTGGATATACAAGCTTTACCACAAATTATACGTCATCAAAAGCCACAAGAAAAAGACATTATTCCAAACTTGCGACATCTATGCCGGACATGGATCGTTTATGCTATTTACCAAAGCCTTTGTACTAAACTATCCGGAACTGCATTATCCGACATTCATGTACGGCGAAGAAATATATATGGCAGAACTGATAAAAAAATCCCAATTGAAAGTTCGTTATACCCCTACCCTGCATATCGCCAACACAGGAAATATCAGTACCGGACTCATTCATCAAGATCGGAAATCTAAATGGAGTAAAGAGAGTTTGAATACAATAAGAAAAATGTTTTTTATAGCATGAAACTATCTGTTATTACACAATATTACAAACCGGAAATGGGTGCACCTCAAAATCGATTGTATGAGATGTGCGCAGGTTTAAAGCAATTAGGAGCAGATGTATCTGTTCTTACTGCTATGCCTAACTACCCGACGGGGAAAATTTTCGAGGAATATAAAGGTTGTTTCTCATGCGAGGAGATAGTAGATGATCTTCCCGTAAAGCGATATTGGCTCTACGCCTCTAATAGCAGAAAAGCCCTGCCGCGCATATGGAGTATGATATCTTTCTCCGTTACTATACTATGCAGTTTGCGTTATTTGAGAAAACGCAAGAATGACTTCATCGTTGTGGAGTCGCCCCCCCTTACTCTGGCAGTCTCTGCCTGGATATTAGCAAAATTATGCGGAGCTAAACTGATCATGAACGTATCGGATTTATGGCCGTTATCTGCCAAAGAATTGGGAGCGATTAGTGGAGACGGAATGATTTACAAAACCCTTGCATGGCTGGAACGGTGGTTGTATGCTCATTCTACTGCATGTATTGGGCAGTCACAAGAAATAGTAGACTATATTGCTACACATGGCGCTAAGCAAACCTATCTCTTCCGTAACGGAGTTAATCCCGAACGGTTTAATGCCATCGGAACAGCAAAACCGAGCGATAAATTGCGCATCGTGTATGCCGGTCTGTTGGGCTATGCGCAAGGGATATTATCCATATGTGAGCAAATTGATTTTGCTGTTTTGAATGCTGAATTCCATATATACGGAGCTGGAGGAGAACAAGAAGCAATAGAGCAATACATTACATCACACCCTAATAAAGGCATCTTCTATCATGGCAAAGTCAGCAGGGATGAGATTCCTGCCGTCTTGGCAAAACATGATTGCACACTCATTCCGCTGGTAAAAAATATCTATGGGGCAGTACCTTCTAAGATTTATGAATCTATGGCTGCAGGCTTGCCTATTTTATTTGCCGGAGAAGGAGAAGGAGCACGAATAGTGGTGGGAAACCAATTGGGATGGGTATCGGCTTCCAAAGACTATGCAACATTAACACAAAATATTCAGAAAGCAGTCATTAGAGAGGATAGAGAAACCATTCGAACACACTGTATTGAGTGTGCCCGGAATAAATTCAACCGTCCAAAACAGATAAGCAAATTATATGATTTTTTATCGCAATTAAATTAATAAACTATGCATATTACACTAATTGCTGGAGCACGGCCTAATTTTATCAAGATTGCCCCTCTGATCCATGCGATCCAGCAGGCGCAGAAAGAAGGAAAAGAGATCGAATACCGTCTCGTTCATACCGGGCAGCATTATGACAAGAACATGTCCGACACCTTTTTTGAGGAACTGAACATCCCTATGCCGGATGCCAATCTGGGTTGCGGAGGTGGTTCGCAAGCAGAACAAACCGCCGCTATCATGGTAGCTTTTGAGAAAGAGTTGCTCGCCCACCCGACGGATCTGGTATTGGTTGTAGGAGACGTGACATCCACGATGGCTTGTTCCATTGTAGCCAAGAAACTCAATACGAGAGTGACGCATGTAGAGGCGGGTATCAGGTCCTGGGATCTAACCATGCCGGAAGAGATCAACCGCATGGTAACAGACTGTCTGGCGGATTTCTATTTCACTACATCGGAAGTAGCAAACCAAAATCTGCGCAATGCAGGAGTGACGGAGGAGAGAATCCATTTTGTAGGTAACGTAATGATTGACACGCTGCGGGCTAATGAGCATCGGTTTAACAAACCGGCTGTCTTTGACGACCTGCAGTTGCAGGAAGGAAAATACATCGTCATGACCCTCCATCGTCCGGCAAACGTAGATGAGGCTGATAAACTGCGCAACCTCATTAATCAAATCACAAGTAACGTACAGAACGAACCTATCGTCTTCCCTATTCACCCCCGTACGGCACGTATTTTCAAGGACTTAGGTATCCATGCCGAAAACCTGTACACCATCGATCCGTTAGGATACCTGGAGTTTAACTACCTGGTAAAACATGCTCGTGCCGTAGTGACGGATTCAGGCGGCATTACAGAAGAGACCACGGTCATGGGGGTTCCCTGTATCACCCTGCGCGACAACACCGAGCGCCCGGAGACATGCACTATCGGCACCAACGAACTGATCGGTACGGATCCGAAAAATATCGCTCCGACATTGCAAACACTATATGCCGGGAAATGGAAGAAAGGTGCTATTCCACCGCTTTGGGACGGACATACCTCGGAACGGATTATAGAAATATTATTGCAGAAATACGTATGAAACGATATAATATCCCATTCTCTCCTCCTGATATGACGGAGGCGGAAGTAAATGAGGTGCGAGAGGCAATCCTATCCGGTTGGATCACTACAGGTCCAAGGACCAAAGAATTAGAACGACAGATTGCTACTTACATCGGTACCGAGCGTGCGGTATGCCTCAACTCTGCTACGGCATGTATGGAAATGGCATTGCGGTTATTAGGCATAGGCGCAGGGGACGAGGTGATTGTTCCTGCATACACCTATACTGCTTCGGCTTCAGTCATAAATCATGTGGGGGCCAAGATTGTCTTTATTGATTCACAGAAAGACTCGCTGGAAATGGATTATAACGCTGTAGAAGCCGCCATCAACAAGCGTACAAAAGCAATTATTCCGGTGGATTTGGCGGGTATCCCTTGCGACTACAAACGACTCTTTGAGATAGTAGAACGCAAGAAACAGCTTTTTGCTCCTACGTCTGAATTGCAGCGAAAGATAGGCCGAATAACCATCTGCGCCGATGCAGCACATGCCTTCGGGGCTTCATTGCATAACAGGACGGTGGGTTCCATTGCAGATTTCACCTCCTTCAGTTTCCATGCAGTGAAGAATTTCACCACCGCTGAAGGAGGAGCGCTTACATGGAATATTCCTGGAGCAGATAACGAAGTATTATACCACCAGTTGCAACTCTATTCCCTCCATGGACAATCCAAAGATGCACTCGCCAAGACCCAACTCGGTGGTTGGGAATACGATATTGTCGGTCCATGGTACAAATGCAATATGACCGATATCATGGCGGCGATCGGGCTCGTACAGATGAAGCGCTACCCTGCTCTCTTGGCACGCCGTCGCGAAATCATTGAGCGTTATGACACTGCCTTCAAGCCTTTAGGTATTGAGGTTTTGCCGCACTATACGGATTCGTATCTTTCATCCGGTCACCTCTACTTAACCCGCATTCCGGGGGCTGACCTTGAGGCACGCCAGGAGATCATTGTGAAGATGGCTGAACGCGGGATTGCAACAAACGTCCATTATAAACCCCTTCCGATGATGACTGCATACAAAGCATTGGGATTTGATATAAAGGACTATCCTAATGCGTATGCACACTTCGTCAACGAGATTACACTACCGTTGCATACGCGTTTGACGGATGAAGAGATTGAATATATAATAGATAATTACACCGATATATTATCACACAGATGATACGGTTATGTGACATAGTGTTTAGTTTCATTGGGTTGGTCGTTCTCGCCCCCCTATGCCTCATCATCGGTTTATGGATCGTAATAGATGACCCCGGTCCAGTCTTCTATCGCCAGTTACGGGTGGGGAAAAACGGCAAAGACTTCGGATTGCTGAAGTTCCGTTCCATGCGTATTGGAGCCGATAAGATGAGTCTTATTACTATCGGAGAACGAGATGCCCGCATAACGAATGCAGGATATTATTTACGAAAATACAAATTGGACGAACTGCCACAATTATGGAATGTGCTTATTGGCGATATGTCACTCGTAGGACCCCGTCCGGAAGTACGCAGATATGTTGACCTTTACACACCCGAACAAAGAAAGGTGCTCTCCGTCCGGCCGGGAATAACGGACTATGCATCCATTGAATACATAGACGAGAACTCCATATTGGCAAAGGCGGAGGATCCTGACAAAACATATATTGAGCAGATCATACCTGCCAAAATAGAATTAAATATGCGATATATTAACAACCAAACGATAGGAGAATATTTTACAATCATTTTCCATACGTTTGCAAAAATCATACGATAAATGGAACGGGAATTTATACTAATCAACATCATCGGTTTTGACAAACCGGGTGTGACATCTGCGGTTACGGAAGTGCTGGGCAAGTACGGTGCCTTCGTGCAGGACATCGGTCAATCCAATTTACACCACCAGCTCAACCTCAGTATCCTCATCCGCGTGGACGATCCTTCCACCTCCGGCGACATGATCAAAGAAGTGCTTTTCTGTTGTTCCAAACTGGAAATGATCGTTCGCTTCACGCCGTTGAGCGAGGAAGAGTATTCGGCTTGGGTTGGCAGGCAGGAACTGGACCGTTATGTAGTGACCATGTTGGCGCGAGAGATCAATGCGCGCCACATAGCGCGAGTGACTGCTTTGTTTGCAAACCGTCAACTGAATATTGACAATATCTTGAGGCTAAGCGAACGCCCGAGTATTGATGTTCCGGCAGAGAAACGCCATTCGTGTATCGAGTTCTCTCTGCGCGGAAATCTCCCTGACCGCGAGGCGCTGCAACGCGAACTGCTGGAGGTCTCCAAAGAAGAAGGGATCGACATCTCTTTCCAGCGCGACGATATGTTCCGCCGCAACAGACGGCTGATCTGCGTGGACATGGATTCAACCTTCATCCAGACGGAAGTGATAGACGAACTGGCAGAGCGCGCCGGTGTGGGCGAACAAGTGAGAGCCATCACACTCTCTGCCATGCGCGGTGAGATCGATTTCAAGGAGAGTTTCACACGTCGTGTGGCGTTGCTCAAAGGACTGGACACAAGTGCCAAACAAGACATCATCGACCACCTGCCTATCACCGAAGGAGCCGATCGTCTGTTCAGCATTCTCAAACGCTGCGGATTCAAGATCGCTATCCTCTCCGGAGGATTCACTTTCGTAGGCAAATACCTGCAGGAGCGGTTCGGCGTGGATTACGTCTATGCCAACGAGTTGGAGGAGCAGGACGGCAAGTTCACCGGACGCTATATAGGCGATGTGGTCGATGCGCGCCGCAAGGCGGAGCTGCTGGAACTGATAGCGCAAGTGGAGCATATCGACCGTGCGCAAGTGATAGCCGTGGGCGACGGTGCCAACGATCTACAGATGCTGGGCAAAGCCGGGCTGGGTATTGCGTTCCATGCCAAACCGAAGGTAAAAGAGAGTGCCAGTCAGGCAATCTCAACGGTTGGTTTGGACGGAATCCTGTATTTCCTTGGATTTAAAGATTCGTTCCTGAAGGAACATACCGCATAACTGAATAATTGAATAATAATAAAAATATGGAAAGAAGAGTAAGAGTTCGCTTTGCGCCGTCACCTACCGGCGCACTACACATCGGCGGTGTTCGTACCGCTTTGTACAATTATTTGTTTGCCCGCCAACACGGAGGCGACATGTTGTTGCGTATCGAAGATACGGACAGCACACGCTTTGTGCCGGGCGCAGAGGAGTATATTTTGGAAGCTCTGGACTGGCTGGGTATCGGTATTGACGAAGGCCTGCGTCTGAAGAAAGGCACCAAAGAAATCGAAGCCGTAGGCTCGCATGGTCCGTACCGCCAGTCCGAGCGTCGCGAGATCTACCACCAGTATGTGAAACAGCTGCTGGATTCAGGGCATGCCTATATCGCATTTGACACGCCGGAGGAACTGGATGCCAAACGTGCGGAGATCCCTAATTTTCAATACGATGCCCGCACACGCATGCAGATGCGTAACTCGCTGACAATGAGTGCAGACGAAGTGCAAGCCTTGCTGGACAAAGGCGAGAAATACGTGGTTCGGTTCAAAGTAGAGCCGGACGAGGACGTGCATATACATGATCTCATCCGCGGCGAAGTGGTGATCAACTCCAATATCCTGGACGACAAAGTGCTTTACAAGTCGGCAGATGATCTGCCCACATACCATTTGGCGAATATTGTGGATGACCACCTGATGGAGATCAGCCATGTGATCCGCGGCGAGGAATGGCTGCCTTCTGCCCCACTCCATGTGCTGCTTTACCGCGCTTTCGGATGGGAAGATACGATGCCTCAGTTCGCCCACCTGCCACTGCTGCTCAAGCCGGACGGGAACGGCAAACTGTCCAAACGCGACGGCGACCGTCTCGGCTTCCCGGTATTCCCGCTGGAGTTCCACAACCAGAAAGACGGCACCGTCTCTTCCGGCTATCGCGAGAGCGGATACCTGCCGGAAGCGGTAATTAACTTCCTGGCTCTTCTTGGATGGCACGGAAGCGGCGATCAGGAGATGTACACCATGGACGAACTGATCAAGGATTTCTCCCTCGACCGTGTGTCCAAATCGGGTGCCAAGTTCGACTACGAAAAAGGCAAATGGTTCAACCACCAATACCTCCAACTCCGCTCCAATGAAGAGTTGGCTGAGATGTTTATGCCCGTGCTCGAAGAAAAACTTCGTAATAACGAAATCACGTCATTACGTAATAATGAAGAAATAGCCAAGATCATCGGCTTGGTCAAAGACCGCGTGAACTTCGTCCCCGAACTCTGGGAACAGGTTAATTTCTTCTTTGTAGCACCTACCGAGTACGATGAGAAATCGCTCAAGAAACGCTGGAAGGAAGACTCGCCGAAGCACATGCAGGAACTCCTCGCCCTCCTCGAAACAGTCTCAGAAGAGGACTGGCACAAAAATGAGGAAATAGAAAAATGTGAAAATGAGAAAATAGTCCATTGGCATCTGGACGACGTGGTAATGCCTTGGATAGAGAGCAAAGAGTACGGCGTAGGTATCGTCATGAATGCTTTCCGTATCTGTCTGGTAGGTGCCGCCCGCGGACCGCATATCTGGAATATCACCGATATCCTCGGAAAAGAGGAAACCCTCCGCCGTGTCCGCACAGCATTGACACGAATCTGTTAATTGACTATTGAGAATGACTCCGCGCGAAGCGCTACATACTTATTTCGGATACAATGATTTCCGCCCTCTTCAGGCGGAGATCATTGATTCCGTACTTGCCGGCCGCGACACCTTGGCTCTTATGCCCACAGGAGGAGGCAAGAGTATCTGTTTTCAGGTTCCTACTCTTGTCATGGCAAACAAGGATCCCGGGAAGCGACTGTGTCTGGTGATCACACCGCTCATTGCACTCATGAAAGACCAGGTGGAGAACCTGCAGAAACGAGGCATTCATGCGGCGGCGGTCTATACCGGCATGAGTTGGGACAAGCAGCGCGTAGCATTGGATAATTGTCTTTACGGACCGTACCATTTCCTCTATTGTTCGCCGGAACGGCTGGAAAGCGAAGAATTCCGCAAACGGTTGGCACAATTGCCTATCGGTTTGCTTGCGGTGGACGAAGCACATTGTATTTCCCAGTGGGGATATGATTTCAGACCTTCTTATCTGAATATAGCCGCAGTACGGGAGTTGCTGCCCGGGGTCCCCGTATTGGCACTTACAGCTACCGCCACGCCGGAGACAATAGAGGATATACAGGATAAATTAGGCTTTGAGGAACATAACGTCCTGCGTAAGTCTTTCCACCGCGAGAACCTGGTATATGTTGTACGCCGCACGGACAACAAGCCGGAACAAGTGGCGCATATCCTCTCACGTGTCCCCGGCTCCGCCATCGTCTATGTCCGCAACCGCAAACGCGCACAAGAATTAGCAGAATGGCTAAATGGTCATATAAATGACCAAATGGTAAATGATAAAATGGTAAATTTCTATCACGCTGGATTGACTACCCAAGAGCGCAATGCACGGCAGGAAGCATGGAAAACGGGAAAGACACGGGTTATCGTAGCCACCAACGCTTTCGGCATGGGTATCGACAAAGCGGATGTACGGCTCGTCATCCATGTGGACTTGCCGAACACCATCGAGTCCTATTACCAGGAGGCAGGAAGAGCGGGAAGAGACGGTCTGACAGCTTATGCCGTTTTGCTATTCAACGAACAGGAAGACAAAGCCAAGACCAAGAAACGCATCATCGATACCTATCCCCCGAAGGAGTTTGTGGAGCAAGTGTACCATAAGACAATGGATTTTCTGCAGATTGGCGCCGGAAGCGGCTTGGGACACCGCTTTGCATTGCATATGGATGAGTTGTGCCATGTGATGAAACTGCCGGTTATACAAGCCTACTCTGCCCTGCATATTCTCACGCAAGCCGGGTATATTGATTTTGAAGAGGAATATGAGACCCAGCCTCGTGTACAGATTCATGTCCCCAGACACGAATTGGGAGATTACAATCTTTCTCGCGAACAAGCCGAACTGTTGGATGTACTGATGCGTTCGTATTCCGGTATCTATACCGACCTGCAATACGTCCGTGAAGCGGATAATAAAGATACCCACCAGTTGCTCGTTTCTCTGGCGCAACGGGGAATAATCACGTATATCCCACGGTCTGTTGGCAGCAGCCTCTATATGACAAACGAGCGAGAGGCAGAAATCTACCTCTCGCCCGCTATCTTCGAAGAACGCAGGACGCGTTATGTATCTAAACTAAATGCAATGCTGGAGTATGCCGAGCAGAACCAGTTCTGCCGCGAGCAAGTGTTGCTTGCTTATTTCGGAGAGAACAATGCCCCTATCTGCGGGCAATGCGATGTCTGCCGGAATATGCATTAGTCGTCCAGACCGCGCATTTCTAATTTGCGGTTGAACTTAATCTCCAGTTTATTATTCAGTTCGGCTTTCCATCCCCAATCGTCCTTTCCCCACTCTACGATGAAAGTTTGCGGGAAAGAAGCGCTTATTTGCTGGCGTACCACTTCGGGTACAAGTGCCTCGGGAACTGCTTCCAATTTATAATCCACCTTACGGAGTGTACCGTCTTCTTCAAAATCAAACTCTTTGCCGTCATTGAAGCGCACCTCATATTTGTCTCCAAAGAGTTCCGAATCCAGCTTCACATATGCAATATTGGCTACATCCTGATATTGTTGCACCAATTCCTGAGCGGCTGCAGGGAGTTGCTCAAAGGTAATGATTTTGTCATTGTCTGCACATGCAGAGAGCGCACAGCAAACAAATGCGGTAACTGCAAACATGATCTTTTTCATTTCGATTTACTAAAATTTATGTTTTTTCCTTAATATTGTATAAAAAGTGTACAAAGATACTACAATAATTTCACATACGCAAGAGAATTATAGATTTTCTTATCTATTTTCTTCATTTTCGTTCATTTCCATAGAATCTTGCGGCATTTGAGGGATGGTATCTTCGCCTAACAGTTCCTGCATTTCTTCCATTTCTTCCTCGCTGACAGATTTGCGGTCGTTCACACCCATCAGCGGTCCGAAGAAGACCTTCAGCAGGGCGCGTCCTACCACTTTGCGGAAACTGAATTTAGGATTCCTGGCGTTGCCGGAAACAGGTACATCCAATACGATCATATCTTGTGCTGAAGTCAGCATTTTAAAGCCCAGGCGCACAGGAATGTTCTTGTATTTCGCCTTGCTGAACTTCTCTTTTTTGCCTATTTTCGGGTGGTCAATGATAATCCGGTTCGTTCCGTTCACGGCTCCCGATACCACATCCAGATGGCTGACTACGCTCAAATCACCGCCTTCAATAGGATACCCCGTATAGTTGCGACAGAGCGCACTGAAATCGCTGATATTCACTCCTTTCAGTTTCAAATCCGCCCGTGTGTCCTGGTTCGCCATATCCGGTCCGCCTGTGAAATCGAGGTCTAATTGCGCATCGGATGTCAGGGTGGCATTCAGTTTGATGCTGTTCCTGCCGTTGGTTGCAATATTCGATCCGTCCACGGTCAGCGTCTTAATCGCATATTCCCATTCGTCTTTCATCGAATAATCATGGTAGGTCAGGTCATGACCGGTGATTTTCACCTTCTTTGCCATCCATACCAGCGGTTTGGATGCAGACTTGGGCTGTTCCGGAACAATGGTATCGGAAGGTGTTTCTTCTTCCTCCGCTTCTGTTTCTGCCTCGTCTTTCTTCATCAACCGGGATAGCGTGTTCCAGTTCTCATGCACTTCGTAATTGCCGGTAAT
>OCTW010839931.1_pt1 | contig 11276 bp, 7 predicted proteins | sample 1539671 | NCBI WGS metagenome assembly OCTW01 (sample SAMN02144230, study PRJEB22623) | gut metagenome | biome: sheep rumen | host: Ovis aries | place: New Zealand | reverse complement strand
AGAGCCAGATGAAAAGCCTAAAAATTCCTCTGATAAGGATGTAGATGATATTAGGCCGGGAGTACCAAACTATACCTTTCTTAAAAAAGGTGACGAACCATATAAGTATGTTGGAACATTTTTGCTTGACGTTAACTCATCAACCCCTAAGTATAGGATTTGTCGAAGAATAAGTACTGAGATAGATCTTCAACCATGGTATGATCATATGAATTTTAGTTATTTGGATGATTATAGTAAAAGTTTTAAAAATTATAAAAAAGTATATATTGATGGGTATTATCCAAAGCAGAAGAAATATGAAGAATCTTTTTTGAGCAATAAAGAAGTGATAGAAGAAAAAGAAAATCGTTATCTTAATGAGAGCGGTCGCATCAAGAATAAGTACACATTGGCATCCTTCAGAAACTTTAACGAGTCATCATTGCAGGATATGGTGGTTGACATCAATGATGCAATGAGAAAATGCTATAGGGTTTTAGCTGATGACAATGGTATAACAATAGATAATCTAAGTTTTAATGAGGTCGCAAGGGCATTTATTAGTCTTATAGCTCCGAAGGATAATGATCATAACAAAGAGTTAAGAGATAGTCCGTTTAATACATTACTAGCAGGTAGAATTATTGCTTTATTCAATCCTGATTATTATCTATATTCTATTCCGGAAGACGTTACAGATTATTATTTGAAAAAACTTAAAATAAATGTTCCGATTGACGCTGATCTCACAGAGAAGCATTGCTTATTATACTTTTGGAAACAATGTAACATTAGTATGAATGATTGGTCACCATATATGTTTATGAGCTTTTTAGAATATGTATGGGATAATCCATTCAAGGAAGAGGAGAATGTCCAAGAGGAGAATACTGAACATACTGATATTACAGAGGAAAAAATGCTTGAGGAAGGTGTTGATAGCATTATTGTAAGAGGCGAAAAAGAAGGTAAGCATACGGAATATTACGTGACAAAATATGAAAGAAATCCTAAAAACAGGAAGGAAGCTATAAAAATACACGGGTATAAATGCATGGTTTGTGGTTTTGACTTTGAAGATGTATATGGCAAAATAGGTAAAAGATTTATAGAGGTGCATCATGTGAAACCTCTACATAACTTGGATGAAGAAGTAGTAGTTAATCCTGAGACAGATCTTGTATGTGTATGTGCTAATTGCCATCGAATGATTCACAGAAATAGTAATAAGGTATTGTCTGTTGAAGAGTTAAGAGAACAAATGTTATTGAAACCATTTCTTTTTAAAAAATAAGCTTATACCTAGTTTGTTGCTATTTTAATTTTGAGCTGTCAAGTGGTGATTTGAATTACAACTGGAGACTTGCAATGGCAAAGAAAAAAGAAATTGACAAATTTATAAAACAACTGTTGCGAAATAAAATTGATTATTATGATATTCCGGAAGATATTACGGACGATGATGAGTTTATCTTAAAAGCAAAGGATAATGGCATCATTTCTTTCGCAAGACGTGGATACGATGTTATTAATAATAATTTTTTTGTTGAACAATATATTAATGACGGAGATTGCTCTTATAACGAAGGGCTAAAAACATTTAAAACATTTGAAGAATACTACAATTTATTAAATGGCGATATTTATGATAATTCTTGCTACTATCAGTATAGATTTAGCTCACTCCAAGTTAAGGAATATGGACTTGATATTGAAAGGTTAAACGCAGATCATTTTATCGATTACACTATAGATGACTGGACATGCTGTGTTCCTTCCAGAGATAAAAATGACGATGATGAAGATAATAAGATTGAATTAATTAAGTGGTTAGATAAGTTCCTCAAATGTTCTAATGGTAATGATTTTTATGAGATGAGGGTTAAATTTGCGGAATCAGGGATGGGTAGTATTAGCTTAAAAGATAATAACCTATTTATTATGGATCAATTTATCGTAAAGGGACAAGATAAAGCATTTGACATTATGATTGATAGTTGTAATATACGTGATGATTTTTATATTGCAAAATTATTAGTTGTAAGATATGGATACGAGAGGGTTATTGCCTTATATAATCCACGGACCTCTGAACGGATGATAACCAAAAGAAAAAATTACCTTAGAAGTTTTGCAGAAAAACTTGCTTCAAAGCATACGATAAAAAGAGAAAAGGGATTTAGTAAGATTACCCACACATTTTATGTAAGAGTCAAGCATATCTTTGAAGATGCCAAGCGATTTAATTATGAAGATGTACACTTTTTTATGACATTTGATGAGTTTGCGGCATTTGTAAATAATGACCTTTCCGGTAGCAATCTTTTAGGTGCAAAACTCGATATGGATTTTTCGTCTTTTGTTGTAGATGAAAAGACCAAACTTCCCCAAGATACTAACAGAATAATTTTTAAAACAATTACTAAAGTTGACGAGACTTTTATTGTTACAAAGAAATGGTATGATAATAAGAGGCATCAAATAGACGAAAAAGAGGAAAAGTTCGAATTTTTTGCTGATTTTGCATATTTCCTTCATTATGATCTGTCAGGAACAGATTTCCTATTATGTGATGGAATCATCAATCTTAATGACATTTCCGGTCTTAAACTGGAAAAGTGTCGTTTTAAAAGTGATTTCTTAGATAAGTTTGGAATTAAGTATGAAAAGGTAAAAGCACCGATACTTGAAGATTTATCTTTTGAAATATCTGTTGATAACGAAGACAGTACTGAATTGGTATTTCAGCATAATAATAGTATAAATCTTCCTTTTCATGTAATGCAGGAATTTAATAAGCTCTTTTACATATCTGATATACATTTGATGCATAGGTTTTCATGGTGCAAAACAGAAGATGATAGAGAATATGTCATAGAGAAGATTGCAAGACTTTTAAGTCCAAATAGATTTTATTTTAGGCTGGTGGGAGGCGATGTATCATCGGAATATAAGTATTATCAGCGGCTTATTGAACAAATAAACCATTATAATAAGTTTGATCGAGAACATCTTAAAGATATTTTTATACTCGGTAACCATGAACTTTGGAGCTTTCCGGATAAGACATTTGAGGAAATAGTAGAGATTTACAGAGAAGAAGTAAAATGGCAAGGATGCTATTTTATACAGAACAGTATTGTTTATCAACAATCTGATGATATAGTCGGGGAAATAGATGAACAAACACTTTCTGATATTACTGTTCAGGAATTGAGAGATAAACTAAAAAAAGCGCAGCTTATTATTTTTGGTGGACTTGCTTTTTCCGGGCTCAATGACAAATTTAATGCAGACACTGGTATCTATAGGGGGATTATAACACGAGAACAGGAAAAGATAGAAAGTAAGAAATTTGAAGCATTATATAGAAAAGTGTGCCATGCGTTAGCAGATAAGAATGTTGTTATATTCACACATACCCCCAAAGACGATTGGACTACTGACGACTATATGCCTAATTTTGTATATGTAAGCGGACATTCACATAAAAACCATTTCTATGATGATGGAATAACCAGAATTTATGCAGATAATCAAGTCGGATATAAAAGAAAGGATTTTTCACTAAAGTATTTCTTTATAGAAAAAGAGTACGATTATTTTGCAGATTATGAGGATGGAATCTATGAAATTAGTAAAGATGAATATGTGAATTTTTACCGAGCAAAGAATATAGAAATGGATTATAACCGAAAAGGCACAGTAATAATGCTAAAGAGAAATGATTATTATTGCTTTTTCTTTAAAGGGAAAACGAGAAATTCTATGCTAAATGGAGGAGCATTAAAAAGAGCGCCATTCCCAATAGAATATTATTATGACAGAATGTTGGATGAAATTGCATTTATAAAAAGGCCTCTTGATAAATACACTGCTATTCAGGAAAAGATTTCAAAACAAGTTGAAGCCATTGGAGGAAGTGGGAAAATTCACGGAGCTATAATTGATATTGATTTTATGAGTCATATCTATGTTAATCCGAAGGATTTGAAAATCACAGCTTATTTTGCATATGACATGGTCTATAAGAAAGTTTATAAGAATATTCCGTCACTGCTGAAAGATAAGTGCCCGATACTGTATTCGAATTATGAAAAACTAATAGCAAAGAAAGAGGATAATGCATTGGCTGAATACAATAATGCCATGATAGATACAAGAGCAGAATATTACCTTGATACAGATATTTATTGGGCATCTAGAGAAATCAAGAAAATGCAAAGAGTTAGTAAGGGGATACTTGGTACATGGTTTGATCCGGATGTTGGAAAATCGTTGTTAAAATAAGCATACTGGTCCGTGTTCTGTTTACAATGAAGGACAGAAGGAGAGCAACATGTAATGAGTATAGTTTTTTGATGCCGGAACATATTTATGAAAACAAGAAAAACTCTTCAGAAAATGGTGGCCTTTACTATGCAGGTATCTGGCAGGAACTAGTTGTTAATGAATCTGCTGGGATGATTGATTGGGTAACTAGTATCATTTCATAAAAATCATGTGTCTAACCCCTTTTATTGAAGAAATATATAGTTGTTTAAACATAAGTGTTTTGATAAGCGAGGTCAATCCATGAACACAAATAATAAATTTGATAAAAGTGATCCATCATCGATAGAAGCATATGCAAAGCTGCTTGTTGGAAAGTCATTTTTACAAGTTATAGAAGAGGATAAATCTGATGATATCGAAGATTATAATAATAAAGGTGATCTTGGTCAGCTTATTGAAAGACATCATTTTCATTATAAGTGCAATAGTGATAAAAATGCAGATTTTCCAGAAGCCGGTGTAGAATTAAAAGTAACCCCATACAAAGAGAATAAAGATGGCGGTTGTTCTGCGAAAGAACGACTTGTACTCACTAAGATTAATTATATGGATATCGTTAATGAGAATTTTGAGACTGGCCATTTTTGGAAAAAATCAAAGCTCATATTACTGATTTATTATCTGTATAAGAAAGAGACACTTAAGCGTTTTGATTATGAGATAAGATATGCACATCTCTTCACGCCACTATCAGAGGATTTAGAGATAATCCATAAAGATTATGAGATTATAGTTGAAAAAATAAAAGCTGGCTTTGCACATGAATTATCAGAGAGTGATACGATGTATCTAGCGGCATGTACAAAAGGGACTAAATCTACTGACAGAACTAAACAGCCTTATAGTGATGTGCCTGCTAAGCCAAGAGCTTTTTCATATAAAGTATCATATATGACATATGTCTTAAATAAATATATTATTCCAGGTAAAGATACATATGAAGCTGTATTTAAAGCTGACGAACTTGTCGGAAAGACTTTTGAAGATGCATTAAAGGATAAGCTTAATCAGTTTGTAGGTCTTTATGAGGATGAAATAGAAAGAAAATTGAATATAGAGGTAAACAGAAACAACAAAGCATATGAGGCAGATCTTGCAAGCAAGATGCTCGGAGTTAACTCAAATAGAGTGGAAGAATTTGTCAAAGCAGGAATTATTGCAAAGGTTATTCGATTCAGGAAAGAAAAGCATAATAATCAAGAGTTTAGAATCGAGGATTTCAAGTTTAAAGATCTGATGGAAGAAGCTTTTGATAATGATATCATTGATGAAGAGACTGGTGAACCTATTGGATGGGAATCTTCAAAGCTCTATAGTTTACTTCACGATAGAAAATACTTCTTTTTAGTATTCTGGGAAGAAGAAGGAGGAACTGTATTTAAGGGGTGCCAAGTTTGGGGCATGCCAGATTCTGATATTGAAATCGGTAGAGAATTTTGGAATAAGACAAAGAATATACTTGTCAATGGTGTTGAGTTTGAAAAAGTAGTATTTAAGGATGGATATGTAATGATTAGAAACAACCTTCCGGGAGTCAGAGACAATGGAATCTTACATATCAGGCCACATGCATCTAAATCATATCACATGCTTAAAAGTGGCGAGATATATGGATCAGGAAATGTTTCTGATTCGGATTTACTTCCAAATGGAGAGAGAATGACTAAGCAAGCATATTGGTTAAACCGTTCATATATAGAAAAACAATTAAATCCGAATCTCGTAAAAAAGTACTAAGGTTGATATTCAGCTCCCAAAAAACATGGAGCTATTTAAGCAGTAGTTAAAATCAGATTGTTTAATATCATGAAGAAGATGAATCATAGTTAAATGGGACGTAGATGCTATGAAAGAACCGAGATTTAGAGGAGAGACTACCGAAAAAACTTCTCATAATATGAGTAAAATTCGTGGAAAGAATACTAAGATAGAAATTATCCTCAGAAAAGCGCTTTGGGAAAAGGGAGTTAGATATAGGAAAAACTATAAAGCAGTTCCTGGTTGCCCTGATATTGCATTAACCAAATATAAGATTGCTATTTTTTGTGACGGAGAATTTTTTCATGGTAAGGATTGGGAGCGATTAAAATCTAAACTTGAGCAAGGTAAAAATTCAGATTATTGGATTAAGAAGATAGAAAGAAATCGGATTAGGGATAAAGAAAAAGATGCTGCACTTAGAGGGCTTGGCTGGACAGTAATTCATTTCTGGGGAAAGGATATTCTTAAGGAAACAGATGAGTGTATCAGAGTCATAGAGGAAGCGATTTTTGACAGCAAAGTTAAAGAATGTGAAAATGAATAAACTGTTAAGGCATCAAGGACCATAAATAGTAATAAGCGAAGATATACAAAAAGATTTTTATTTCACTGGATAGATATGTGACCATCAAGGAGTGATTCATGAATGTACAAGTTTTATATGAATATGACAGGACAAATCCTAAAGCTATAGAAGCTTATGCTCAGAAATTGATAGGAAAATCATTTCGTCAGATTATTGACGATGATGAAAAGAAGCAGAACGAAGAACATAAAACTGATAACGAAGTTGATGCCTTCGAAGATAAGCGCAATAAAGGAAATCTTGGGCAGATTATAGAAGAACGTTTTTTTCATTACGCATGTAACAGTGATTCTAGAGCGGATTTTCCGGAAGCTGGAGTTGAACTGAAAGTTACTCCATACAAGAAAAATAATAATGGTACACTCTCAGCAAAAGAGCGTCTTATTCTCACTATGATAGATTATATGACTGTGGTAAATGAAGATTTTGAACAAAGTCATTTTTGGAAAAAATCTAAACTTATTCTTCTTGTATATTATCTGTATAAGAGTGAAGCTAGATTTAATCTCGATTATCATATTGGATACGCCAAGCTTTTCACACCGCCTGAACAGGATCTGAAGATTATTAAACATGATTATGAGATAATTGTTTCAAAAATCCGTGCAGGTAAGGCTCATGAATTATCCGAAGGAGATACTTTGTATCTTGGTGCTGCACCAAAAGCCGCAACGTCAAAAGATAGAAGAAAACAACCTTTTAGTGACGAGCCTGCAAAACCAAGAGCTTTTGCATTCAAAAATTCATACATGACTTTTGTTCTGAACAATTATATAGTTCCAGGAAAAGACACGTATGAACCGATAATTAAAGATTCTTCTGTTGATTCATTTGAAGAATACGTTAAAGATAAAATTAATGCTTTTGCTGGATATTCTGTAGATGATCTATGTGAGCAATATGGCATAGATGTATCAAAGAAGCCAAAGAACCTTGAGGCTATGCTGGCATATAGGATACTAGGCATAAAGGGAAATCATGCTGCGGAATTTGAAAAGGCAAATGTTGTAGTCAAGGCTATTAGGATAGGAAGCAATAACAAGATTAAAGAGAATATGTCTTTTCCAACTTTTAAGTTCAAAGAACTCATTGAAGAAGAATGGGAAGATTCAACTTTTGGCAATTATTTAAGACAGACAAAATTTTTGTTTGTTGTATATAAGTATGATTCTGATGAAACTTTAAGGTTGAGAGGTGCTCAGTTCTGGAATATTCCGTATGATGATCTTGAGCATGACGTGAAGTCAGTGTGGGAAAAAACGGTTAATGTACTCAGAGAAGGACTAAAGTTTGAAAAAGTCAATGGAGTATATAGGAACAATTTTCCTAAGGCAACTGAAAATCGTGTTAGCCATGTAAGACCTCATGGAAGAGACGCAAAAGATACGTATGAATTACCTGATGGTAGGCAATACCCAAAACAGTGTTTTTGGCTTAACAATTCATATATTCTTGAGCAGATTGATGATTCGTTGAAAGTGTAGTTTAAAGATAACGAGGTGGTTGATCGAACTAATCTTATGTGATATCATCAATTATAGAACGTAATTAGAATTGTTGATCTTATTACATTTTTGTGGTAAAATCTTAATTACATAATTTTTGAAATGGGAGCTGACTGGGATGAATAAAACAGTATGTGAATTATTTGCTGGGGTGGGAGGATTTAGATGTGGTCTTAATTCCATCTCAAATATTGAAGATACGCAAAAACCTGAGAAATGGGAAACAGTATGGTTTAGCCAATGGGAACCGGCAGATAAGAAAACTCAATGGGCTCATGATTGCTATGTGAATAGATTCGGTACATGCCTTGATCTTGACGGGAAGGATACTACAAATGAGGATATCAATGCAGTAGATAAAACAAAAATTCCAAGTCATTCTTTGTTGGTTGGTGGCTTTCCTTGCCAGGATTATTCTGTAGCATCTACTCTTGCAACATCAAAAGGATTAGAAGGAAAGAAAGGTGTACTCTGGTGGGATATCAGAGATATTTTGGAAGCGAAGAATACGCCTTTTGTTCTTTTGGAAAATGTTGATAGATTGATCAAGAGTCCTGCCAGCCAACGCGGACGTGATTTTGGTATTATTCTTGCTTGCTTTAGAGATCTTGGATATACAGTGGAATGGAGAGTCATAAACGCGGCAGAATATGGATATCAGCAACGTAGGAGACGTACATTTATTTTTGCTTATAAAAATGATACTAAATATGCGAATAGAAAGCTTGATTTTCTAAAGAATTCTTCTGAGAATGGTGATGATCATAATAGACATAACGTTTCTAAACTGATTTTATCCGAAGGATTTTTTGCTACAAGTTTTTCTGTGGCTCCTGTTGATGAAAAGAATATCAAAATAGGAGAGCTGCCAGCTGAAATCGGTGAGCTGTCACAGTCGTTCAGCTTTAATTTTGAAAATGCTGGAATAATGCTTGATGGAACTATCTATACTGTGAAGACAACACCAAAGTATGACGGTAAACAGATTACTCTAGGTGATATTATGGAGACTGGAAAAGTAGATGAGAAATTCTTCATCCCGAAGGAAAAGCTATATTATACCGAACCAGATGTGACTCATAGCGATGAAACCAAAGGAAGACTATCCAAAGAAGAACGTCAGACATGGCAGTACCTAAAAGGAGCTAAGAAACTTTGCCGTAAAGCTGCTAATGGACATGAATATGTATTCTCTGAAGGCGCTATTTCTATGGTGGACGAATATGATAAGCCAGCAAGAACTATGCTTACAAGTGAAGGATCCTTTAGCAGAACTACTCATATTGTAAGAGATAAGCAGACTGGAGAAATACGTCTTCTTACTCCGGTTGAGATGGAAAGAATTCAAGGCTTCCCTTCAGATTGGACTAAAGAGTGTTTGGTAAATGGTGAGAAGGTGGAGATGCCGGTAAATAAGCGGAAGTTTATGATGGGAAATGCGCTTGTTGTAAATCTGATTAAGCAGATGGAACCAATCCTGTCAGGTATAATTGAAAATGAAGATTAATCTAAAGGAGTTGCTTTTGCAACTCCTTTTTTGTCCGATATAAAGATAAGTAATGGGGTTATTGGCATAAATCAGTATATACATAAGCTATACGCTATTTTGATAGTCCTCTTTTATGTTATGTCGAAAAGATAACAATAGTAAAAATTCTAGTTATCTTTGTTGCAGATCAGATAGGAGCATAATATGGCGGGTTACATTTTTTCTTTAGGTGCAGATGAGTATTTGAACTTGTTTTATTCTAAGAGCAAATCGAAAAAGAATAAGAATTTGGAATCTTCAAAAGAAAAGGCAGAGCAAAAAGCAAAACAATATGCCTTGGAACAATGCATTTTGAATGGTATATACTCAGCTAGAACATCTGGAAGTGGTGCTCCATTTATAGGGACGTTGGCTGATTATCTTGGTATGAAATCTGGAGATAATATATATTTCTTTAAGGATAGAACAATATTTGGTATCGGGAAATTAATTGATTTAGGTGGAGTAGATTGCAGGTTTATAACCAATCCTCATGATAAAGATTTACTAGTGGAGTCATTGAATCCTTCGATGCATCCATTTGTATGCGTGTTTGAACCTGATCCATTTTTTTTTCGTGTTGGAGTAGATATGGATGAGGTTTTGATGTTTTGCCCAGAAAAGATTAAGTCATTAAGATTCTTTTCTAAAAGAACATTTATTAAACTTGATGATTTTGAAAGTGACGCTATCAGAAATATCATTGCTCGCAAAAACGAGAAGAGTATGAGCTCTTTTGATGACTTGACTCATTATTCATTTTCAGATGAATTACACAAACAAATGGAAATTAAAATCCTTTCAGGGCGAAATGATTATAAACTATCTGTTTTTGATTATATAAAGTTCAATCGGAATCATGTTGCCTCTGAATATTATATAGAAGGCGCAATAATGGATTTTTTAAGAATGCATTCGAGTGATTATATTGGAAAATGGGATTTTATAGGTAGACAGTATCCTGCATCCCCGCCAAAACCTAGTGAATACGTAGAATCTATGGATTTGTTTGGATATAGATATGTCAAGGGATTTCCTGGGGCAATTTCAAAGTACATTGTGATAGAGCTTAAGGTCGGTACAATTAATCGTGATCATATCCAGCAAACAATGAAGTATGTAGATTGGATAAGTCGTGAATATACAAAAGGGGATTATTCGATGATAGAAGCTTATACAGTTGGTTTTGATAAAGAAGATAATATAGAAAAGGAAACGCAGGATATCATAGAAAGGAATTATATTATAGAAGGACGTCCGGTTCAAAATCGGAAGTGGCAGGAATTAAAGGTTCTTTCTTATAAACAATTACTTGAAGAACTTGAAAAGAAAGAAGCTGATGAGAAAAAATGATTAATTATAGTGGAAGATTATGTTAAATCATCTGGGAGTGTTGTATGTTTCCACAGATAGCCAGAGACTTAAAAAAAGACAATCTCCATTCAATCTGGGCGAATCAGGAACTTTATCGTCCGGGTAATACGTTAGAAGAGTTTGGCAATATTCTTGAAAAGAACATGCGCCCTGTATATGATTCGGCAAGAAGACAGGGGTACGAGATGTGGAATATGGCGGCGAG
>OCTW011470067.1_pt1 | contig 11279 bp, 6 predicted proteins | sample 1539671 | NCBI WGS metagenome assembly OCTW01 (sample SAMN02144230, study PRJEB22623) | gut metagenome | biome: sheep rumen | host: Ovis aries | place: New Zealand | reverse complement strand
GAGATGAATTTCGACCGGCATCGCGACGGAGTGCGCCCAGCCCGACCAGATATTCTGCTCGGTTCCCGCGGATTTCCCTTGGGCCAAAGCGATGATCACGGTGCGACCATCCTCATAATGGGTCTTGCCACTAGCGATATCTTCCTCAGTGCGGTAGCAGAAACCGGTCTGGCCCGTGTAGATGCCGCGGCCTAGATCAAAGAGCCTCGGCTCATCGTCATCGGGGATGAAACGGCAGGTATTCTTATCGAAGTTGCCGATCCAGTAGAGACAATCGACGACATATCCGTCGACGGTATACTGCGGGCAATCGAAGAGAATCCATTTCTTAATGGAACCGTCTTTGCTCGAAATCGGGAACATGACGACGCATTCCCAATGCGCGCCTTGAATCGGGTAACGGTCGAACGGGCATTCATATAGATAGCCATGATGCTGCCAATCGCGCATATCGGGAGAGGTATAGATGTTCGCACTTCCGCCCCTGCCGGGGATCGAAGTCGAGACCATCATGTAATATAGGCCATCGTCATACCAGACGAACGGGTCGCGGAACTGCTCTCTTTCACCCTGCGAATCGTCACTAGGCTGCGTGAGGGACACGCGGTCCTCCACCACCCAATCCGTGAGATAGGGATCGTCGGGATCAACGCAATGCGCATAGGCGATGTTTTGTCCGGTCCAGGTGCTTTGGTTGGTGCCTGCGGTGATGATAAGCCAGGGGGTGCCATCAGGTCCGATTACTGAGCCGCCGGTCCATACTCCCTCAGGGCAAACCCCGGGAGTAGGAACAACCGCATCCTTGACGCTCACCCAATGGATCATGTCAGGAGAAGCAAGGTGCGCCCAGCGAATCTGCGACCAGTACGGCCCGATCGGGTTATGCTGATAGAAAAGGTGATACATGCCCTTGTAATAGATCGGGGCATGGGGCTCATTCATCCAGACCGCGCTAGGAATTCCATGGTAAATGACCCTGTAGCGGTCGCCTTCATATTGCGCCCTATCCTCTTGCACCTCCACGAAGGGCAGATCAGGATGAGAGCCTGCATAGAAGCCGTCTTGGTATTCGAGGCGGACCTCTCTTGGGGTCAAGGCGCCATCATAGACTTTGAGGTTATCGATAAGGCCGGCAGGAAGCTGACGGTTGCAACCAAATTCATACATGGGCGAGACGTAATAGCCCATATAGAGATCTTCGTAGCTAGCGATGATCTCCGAATTCAGAAGCTCAGGCACATACGCCTCATAGCTTGCAACCCCGTTATAGAACAAGGCGAGATATCCGGTCTCACCGTCGAATGTAGCGGCGATGTGATTCCATTTATAAAGCTCAAGCGAATGGAGGGGATCATAGAATCCCTTCATAAAATCTTCGCCGGTGTCATTGCTATGGAGGCAAAGCTGGAGGCCCCATTTGCCAAGGCGGCCGTAGCCAAAGGTAAAGCCTTCGCCCATTTCCATATCGCCTTGATTGAGAATCGCGCTGAGCCTGGGGTTGCCCCTTGCGGGCGAATTCCAATCATAGTCCACTAGATTTTCGAAGCCGCGCGGAGCAATCCAAGCGGACAGGGTCATCTTCTTGCGCGGAATTCTGACGTCGCGGAAAACCATCTTGGTCGAATGGCCGTCGAGATATAGCGATTTGCCACTTCCGCCGACCCCCTGTTTGAATAATGGGTCGCTTGGAGCCTTGAAGATCCTATCGGCGTTCGATTCGTTGAACAGATATTCGACTTTGTAGTCCTGCCCGTTGCCAGCGTTATTCACGTAAGGTCCGTTATGCGAATCGAAATTGAAATCGAGCACTGCTTTAGGGCCCTGATCCTCCTGAGACTTAGAGGAGGTTGGAGTCGGGGCTTGCGATGAACCCGGAGCCTCGCTAGAGATGGTTTCCGGCGTGCTTGGCTCGATCGTACCAGCTGAGGAAGCGTCTTCTGGACGGGGTGAGCATCCGCAGGAAGCAAGCGTCAAGCTCAGCAAGATAGAGGCAGCGTGTATCGGTTTTTTCATATTTTGAGTCCTCCTGCGCCGAATCCTTTCACGATGTATTTCTGAGCGGCGATATAGATGATGAAGATGGGGAGTGAGGTGACGACGAGAGACGCCATGATTTGGCCGGTCTCGATTCCCTCTTTGGCTTGGATGGTGGTTAGCGCGGCCTGGATTGGGTACCAATTCTCATCGGTCAATACCATCGTCGGCCATAGATAGTCGTTCCATACGCCGATGAAGCAGAACACCGCGACGGTGGCTAAGATCGGCTTAGAGAGCGGCAATATGATCTTGAAGAAGATCCTTAGGGTGCTTGCTCCATCCATCCTTGCCGCCTCTTCGTAAGAAGCGGGGATCGAAGAGAAGAACTGAATGAAGAGGAAGATGTTGAAGATCGATATGATCGAGGGCAAGACGATGCCAAGGATCGAGAATTCCTGCTGAAGCTGAAGCATCGTTTTGACAATCGAGTATAGCGGGATGATCGAAGTTTCAACCGGAACGATGATCAGGAACATGATAATAAAGTTGAAGAACGGCTTGCCCGGGAATTTGAGTTTGCAGATCGCATAGGCTGCGAATCCGTTCACCACGATGTTGAATACGATGACAATGGCCGCATAAAGAAGGCTATTGAGCGCATATCGTCCAACGTTATAGTCGCCGAACAAGATGCCGTAATTATCGAAGATGTGTCCGATGTTCCCGAAATCCGGAAGGAACATGAGGATCGTTCCCGCGTGGCGGGCGATCGTCTCCTCCGATTTGGTGGAGGCAGCGATCATGTAGAGGATCGGGAAGATGAAGGTCAGCGAGATAACCGCGCCGAGGATGTAGTAGATGACCTTACCATAGATGCTCTTTCGCGGCTTTTTGACGATGGTCACTTCGTCGTTTTTGATTGCCGCGCGCACTTTGTTCTCTTTCATCACTTCTTCTCCCCCAGCAATTTGCGCTGCAGCAATGTGATCGCGCCGATGAAGATGGTCATTAGCAATGCGATCGCGGCGGAATAGCCGACATGGTGGAAGGCGTAACCTTCTTGATACATGTAGTAGCTTAATGTGACGGAGTTATCCTGATATCCGACCATGAGCATCGGCTGAACCATGATTCGGCAAGCCCCGATGAAGACGGTGACAAGAATATAGAGCAATGTTGGACGAAGACCGGGAACGGTAACTTTCCAGAAACGCTTCCAGGCGTTGCACCCATCCATGCGGGCCGCTTCGTAAAGATCTTGCTTGATGCCAGATAGGGCGGAAAGGAAGATGAGCATCTGATATCCGCATCCTTGCCACGCCGAGATCAAGACGATCGTCACCATGGTCGTATTCGGGTTGTTTAGGAAATCCTGAGGAGGAACGCCGAATAGGCCAAGGATCGAATTGATGAAGCTTGTGGGCGACGGAGCAAGAAGCTGTTGCCACAAGTATGAGGTAACCGCTAACGAGATCACGACCGGCACGAAGAAGCAAACCTTGAAGATCGCATTCCCCTTCGCCTTGACGTTGCAGAACAAGGCAAGGGCCAAAGCTAAGCCAATCTGCAAAGGCACGACGAGCACCACGAATATCGCGGTATTCTTGATCGCGTGGGCAAGCTTTCCGCCTGCAGCAATCTCATCAAGGGCCATCGCGAAGTTGTCGAATCCGATCCAGCGCATGCGGTCCGGCTTCAACAGGTTGTAGTTGAAGAAGGAGTAGCCAAGCGAATAGATAATCGGAAGCAACACGAAGAAATAGGCGAGGGCTGTGGCCGGAAGAAGCAACAAGAACGCGGTCAGCGCTTGCTGCCAGCGGTATTTGATCCGCCGCTTCTTTGCTCGGCGCACGTCCAAAAACACGACCAAGCCGTAAATCACAGCGAACGCCGCGAGTATGATGAGCGCTGATGTAGCCATGCCCTTTCCCTTCCTTTGGTGAATCTAAGACTTATAGTTTGTTGAGTTCGGATTGAAGCTCTCTGGTGGCGTTTTCGACAACGGTCGAGACATCGCCATCACGGAGTTTGTAGATGACGTTCGAGAAAATCGTGGTGAACTGCGGATAGCCGACGGTGACGGGGCGTTCGCGGCCGGTTTCGGAAAGCTGCTGGAGCAAGACCTTCTCGGGCGAGCCGTCCGCGTAGTTCGGATTGCAGGACCTGCGGCAGGGAATCATGCCGGTGGCGTTAGTGACCGCGGTGCTCGATTCGGCTGAGGACATCCACTTCAATAGCTCAATCGAAGCGGATTTGTTCTTGGTGGCGTTATTGGTGATGCCATAGGACCAAGATCCGGTGGCGCTAGCCCTGGTCACCTCTTTCGGATAAGGCAATAGGCCCCAGGAATCGCGATTCGGGAACTGCTCAGGATATTTGTTATCGAGATCAGGGATGGTCCAGCCACTGGAGAGATACATGCCAACGCGACCGGTGAAGAAATCGGTCGCTCCGATTGCGTAAGAAGAGTATTCGCTTACGACGAGATCTTTTAAGAACTGGAACCCGTTCTTGGTTTCCTGCTTATTGAAGTAACCAGTCGCGGTGAAGCCATCGGGGGAGACGAAATCTCCGCCCGCGGCGTAGATGAACGGATAAAGAAGGTAGGTCGCGGTTTCGTCTTTGGTCGCATCAAGGCGCATATCGACAGGCGTGACGTTCGCGGCCTTTAGCTTTGCGCAGACCTCTTTGAATTGGCTGAATGTCCAGGGGTTCTCGACAGTATAGCCCGAGACATCGACGTTAGCGGAACGGAAGATGTTCTTATTGTAATAGAAGCCTGCGGAGGATTCCTGAATCGGGAGACCGTAGACATGATCTTCATAGGTATTGAGGGACAGGAAGTCGTTCTTTTCATCGGCTGACAAAGCATCGGTGATGTCATAGAGGAGCTCGGCGTCTGCGTAAGAGGCGCAGTTTGGCGCGTCGAAGGTGATGATGTCAGGAAGCGAGTTGTCCATCTTCATGGCAATCAGTTGCTTTTCGTAGTCGGCACCGCCAGTGGTTCTGGCTTTGAAGGTGGCGGCGGCGCGGATGCCACGGCTAGAATATTCGGCGTTAAATGCGTCGATCCTCCTCTTGTAGGCCATGCCTTCCGCGGATTTGGAATCGACGTGGAAAAGGATCTTCACGATCTGCGTTCCGGTTGGGACGTCTTCGATGGATTCATCTTCGCCACCATCGCTGACTGCGGGCGTCACCGCGGAATCGCCAGCCGAAGAAGGGACGGTGCCCTCCGGTTTGCTTTCGGTAGAATTCGATCCACCGCCACAGGCGGCGAGAAGGAAGGATGAGGCGAGAAGGAATAGAATGTTCTTTTTCATGGATATGCTCCTTTATTGTTTGGTTGTAGTTCCAACGATTAACTCGGTTTTGAGGATGGCGGATTTAGCAGTATCCACCTCATTGATCAGATCGCGGAGGATCTCGAAGGAGGTTTCCGCCATCTCTTTGATCGGTTGTTGAATGCAGGTGATGGTCGGGGTTTGGTTCCAGGCCGAGAAGACACCATCATAGGAAATGAGCTGCAGGTCTTCTGGGAATCTTTTTCCGCTAGCAAGCGCTTTGACGTAGAAGATCTGCGAGAGGACGTTGTTCGATACGAAGACCGCATCCAGGTCCTTCGCTTTCTCTAAGAACAAGTCGACAAGATGTTCTTCCTCGCCATGGTTGATGATTTCAAACATCGCGCAGGGTTCCATCCCTTTTTCGCTAATGAAGTCGTCATAAGCCTTTTTGCGGAGGGATACCTCGGATTCAACCGTTGGCTTGGTGCCGAGGAAGCCGATTTTCCTAGCTCCCGATTGATATAGACGTTCTAGCGCAGATTTGGTCGCATCATAGTTGTCGCTTGAAACAAAGGGCACGTCATCGGAGATATGACGGTCGATGCTTACTAGTGGGCATCCTTCGAATTCGCTCGGATCGTGCTCATAGTGGGTAACAAAGATCGCCCCATCGATTTCCTTTTGACGGATTTTCAGAAGGATTTCCTTCTCTTTCTCCTTGTTCATCTGCGAGGTGACAAGGAGAAGAGAACATCCGGCTTTGTCAGCAATCTGCTCTACGTCCTCCACTAGTTCGGCGAAGAACGGGTGATTAATGACGGGAACCATGACGGCGATGACGCCGCTATGCTTCTTTCTAAGCCTCTTTCCATTGACGTTAGGAACGTAATGAAGTTCCTCGATGACTTCCAGGATCCTCTTGCGGGTCGACTCTTTGACGGATTTGTCTCCGCTGATGACTCTAGAAACAGTCCCTAGGCCATAGCCGCTTTTTTTCGCGACTTCATTGATCGTAACTTTCTTAGTCATTTCTACCCCTCTTATTGCGGAATGCATGGATGGCAAAGCCAACTATGGCGATCGTCCCACTAATTATCGCGACAAGAATGGCCGCGGAGAAGAAATTATTGGTATCGTTTCCAGAAAGGATGAAGTTCGCGAAATCGTTGCCAGTGTCAACAGGAAGGGAAGCAACGGTAACCTTGAAGGTGTGCGAGCCATTGATCTCGACTTCATTCTCTCCAATTGGCAAAGCGCGACTAACGATTTGTAGGCAATAGTCCCTGACGAAGTATTGCTCGGTGGATAGCTCAGTTCCATTGACCGAAACGTTTGAGATGACGAGCTTGCCGATGTAGACCACGACGTCACACCCCTTGTTAATTATCCGATCGGGGAAAGAGATTTCGCTTTCGTAATCAAGGATAGTGACGTTAAGGAAGTAAGAGACCTGTTCGCCTTCGATGAGGAAACGGTAAGTCACGTTCTTGTCTAGAAGGAGCATGTAGTCTTCCGAAATGATGATTTCTTCATTGCCCCTTGTGTAATAAGAACGCGGAAGGGCGGTGTTTTTGTCAGTGACGTTATAGATGGCGCTGATATATTGGCCCGTGGGGTTCGCAATGTGGAAGTCGCCACCGTCATAGGTGAATTCATCGCGGGCAATGTCGATGTTATTGAATAGGGCTGTGCCATTGAACACATTGAGCCCGACATAGCCGCTTAACGGGTACTCGACAGGGATGAGTGCTTTGAGGACAACATTTCCATTCATCTGAATGGTGATATTCCTTTCCGAAACCTGGACAGCATAGCCAACGCTGCTAACGTTAGGAATGTCGATATGGGCGGACGCGACTTCGCCACGCGACCCAAAAACCTTGCAGACGCTCGCGGCCTTATCAATATTGCAGACAAGGAAATCACTAAGATCTTTTTGCGCGCGGATCACTAGACCTGCGGCTGTGGCATCCGCCAAATTGAAGGTTGCCGAATAGGTGAAATCCGCGGTGCTGTAATCCGAAATCAAATACCCATCCCCGCTATTTTGGGTGCCAACGAGCCCAGAGGAGCTCTTGCGCCACTTGCCGGAAACAACATTCTCTTTCCTGAGGTCGTAGACGCAGGACACTTCTGCTTCATCGACATGGACGTTGATGATCTTTTCTTGCGAAGGGGTTGTAACGGCGATCGTGGCGTTGCCATTGGCAAGCGCTTTGATTTTCACGCCTTTGACCGTGGGTTCAATCGACACCACTTCTTCGCCCGTGGTTAAGGCATATTCGATTGTCTCCTGCGCGGAGGAATACACAAGGACTTCGCGCTCATCTTGGAGGCTTAGATCCATATCAAGATTTTCTTGATCGAGATAGAGCACACCTTCTTCGGGTGCTTCATCGCGCCAGATGGAGGAGACGGCATTGACCTTAAGTGAGGTGATCGTGATGTTGCTAGATGAGACTAGTTCGGCGCCGATCGAATAGGGAGCAGCGAGGATCAAGCCATAGAAGGAGTACCTGAAGTCACCTGCAAATACTTCGAAGCTCCCATTATCAGAAAGGACGTAGAAGTCGAGATGCTCGCCATCGCAAGCGCCAGTCGTGAATTTGTAATGGTAATGTTTTACGAAGTTGATTCCGGCGTCGGAAGTGTTGCGGCGGTCAAAATAGTAGCCGTCGGTCTTATTCCAGCCAAAGGCGGTGTATTCATCTTCGCTTTGCGCGAGGCGGAATTCGACATCGGCAAGATTCGGGTTCTCGATGGAAGCAGATAGCTCAAGCACATGGGTGTTCACGTTGCTTAGAGGGTTCGTTGAACCATCGAATTCGATGTCATGGGTATCGCAAATTGAGGTTTTCGTCAATTTGTTATTGCTGACGGTAATCGGTGTTTGAGTGAGGTAATAGCCATTGCCTTCATGACGGAGGCCGAGTTCAACCGGCATAGTAAACCCGCCGTTCCAAGGATGGCGAACCTCGGGATAAAGCCCGCTTTCTGCTTGATCAGGGATACCGAAGTTCCAGTTGATCGCAATGGTCTTGCCATAGAATTCAGAACTAGGATCATCAATATTGAACCCCTGTCCCGCATAACTATCTTCGGCATAGTCCATTTTCATGAACGCGCTTTGACCGACATCGGCATAGTTCCTGCCATCAGGCAAAGTGAAGTCAACCATTCCGGTGCTTTGGTTATAGGTGAGATCGCCAACCGTGTAATAACGGGAGGAAACGCTGATCGCATGATGGGTCGTGCCATCATCCGCCTCAATTGGATATACCGACACGCATTCGGGCCATTCGTAAGCATATCCGCCGGCAAAACTCCAATCGAGGAGGTTCTCCGATTTTAGGAACCAGAATTGATTCTCGACGCCTCCCGCAAGAGACATACCCCACAAAGTGACGTGGTCGCCCTCTTTTTTAAGCGGGAAGATGGATGGGTCGCGGCAATCGGTTTTGCGGCCATCGACGCAGAGGTGCTGCGAGATGTGCTGCCTTTTGGTCCAAGTGAATCCGCCATCGTCGCTCGTGATGATGACTTGGTCCTGCCTTTCGCCGTCGCGGGTGTAATATCCAAGAAGCCCGGTTCCATTTCCGTTCGGATACCAGTTCTTCGCATCGATCGCATCGCTCATTCCAGGGCGATAAACCATGGCAATTCCGCTCCACGCCCAGCCTGTTCCTAGGCCGACGCCCATGTTCCCATCGTCGGGGAAAAGGGCATACGGTAGTTCTTGCCAATGGAGAAGGTCGCGGCTACGGGCATGGCCCCAATACATCCCGCCCCAGAACTGGCTGAACGGATTGGTCTGATAATATAAGTGGTACCAGCCATTGTAATAGACGAGCCCATTCGGGTCATTGTTCCAGTGCGCGAATTGCGAATAATGGTATTGGCTGCGGTAGAGTTCGCTGTAATAGAAATAATCGCTGTTGCCTGTATTAATCTCGCTGAAGTTTACAGTCGCGTTGAACACGTTGAAACCGATCTTGCCACCTTGATAGCTGACACCGTCTTCCAATGCATTGAGATCGATGGTCTCATCGGTCCCAAAGCGCTTGATATTATCGATGAAGAACTCGGCATATGCATGCTCGCCTTCGATGGTTACGACAAGCTTCAAATGGAAATCGGGGCACTCGCGAAGAGCGGGCTTGATAACATTCAGCTCACTGTCTGTGACCTTGTCATTGCCGATATAGTATTCGCTCCGATATTCCACTGGGCTTAACCCACCGTTCCTCGTCGAGAAATAGAGAAGCTTGGTGCGGTTCTCGAAGCGGTCGACGTTGAAGACCCAGTAATGGTCGTTTTCTTGGGCGCCAAAGGCAAGCGCACAGGCTTGGCCCGATTCAAAGTGGGCCGCTGCGGCATAGACGAAGCTTTGGCTTGTCGAAAAGGATTCCTCTTTCAGCAAAAAGCCATCGCCTGAATTCGATAGAGTCGTATCCGAAAGGGCGCGATTATGCGGAACTACTGCTGTAGCAATGCCGGATACGGCGAGCCCAAGGGCAAAAAGCAATTTGATCATCTCAGAAGTTCCTTTCTAGAATCGATTCGCTGGTCTCGGCATCGAAAAGGTGAATCTTGTCGTGCTTGAAGCGAAGGTGAAGCGTGGTTCCGGATTCCATGATCGTCCCTTTGTTCTCGACGGAGACGATGTAATCTTTGGCATGGCCATCGAAATGGACGAAGAGGTTGGTATTAGAACCTAGAACCTCGGAAATGGATAGCTTGGTTGTGATTCCGGTCTCGGCAATCTCAATATGTTCAGCACGCACACCCACAAGAAGCTTATGGGGTTTGCCATCACGATATTCCTCTTTCATCTTTCTCATTTCCTTCGCCGGGACAGTCATCTTCTCGCCGTTGACGAATTCCATGACGACGTCATCGCCATTCGAAGTGACTGTGGCTTCAAAGAAATTCATCTGAGGTGTGCCGATGAATCCGGCAACGAAGGCATTGTTGGGGTAAGAGAACACATCGGTCGGCTTATCCACTTGCTGGACGACGCCGTCTTTCATGACGACAATCTTTGTGCCCATCGTCATCGCCTCAATCTGGTCATGGGTGACGTAGATGAAGGTGGTGTGAAGCTGCTGATGGAGTTTCACGATCTCGCTGCGCATTGAAGTGCGAAGCTTTGCGTCAAGGTTCGATAGAGGTTCATCCAAGAGGAATAGCTTTGGGCCGCGAACAATCGCTCGGCCAAGGGCAACGCGCTGCATCTGCCCACCACTCATTTCGGACGGCTTTCTTTTAAGCAATTCCTTGATGCCAAGGATTTCGGCGGCCCACTGGACCTTCTCGTCGATCTCCTCTTTTGTCAAATGTCTTTTGACGATTTTGGTGGTTCCGTCGGCGTCCTTCACCTCTTCCTCGACCTTTCTGATCTTGAGGCCGAAAGCAATATTGTCATAAGCGCTTAAATGCGGATAGAGGGCGTAATTTTGGAATACCATCGCCATATCGCGATTCATCGGATCAACGTTATTGAGCAAAACATCATCCAAATAAAGCTCGCCTGCAGAAATGTCCTCGAGTCCAGCGATCATGCGCAAGGTCGTCGATTTGCCACACCCTGAAGGACCGACGAAAACGACGAATTCGCCATCGTCGATCTCAAGATTGAAATCCTTAACCGCAACCACGTCTTCCGGTGTTTTTGCTTCGCCGCGCTTGAAAATGCGCTTGAAAATAGAAGGCCCCTTATCGCGGGATGGATAGATTTTGTAGATGTGTCTCAGGGATAGCTTAGGCATTTCTGGCGAGCTCCATTTCAGAGTTTTGGAAACGTTTCCATTTTCTAAAGATTAACCCCATTTGCCGTGCAACGCAACACAAAAATGAAATCGCTTTCCTTCCCATGATTTCCTTGGTTTCTCCATAGGGAAAAATAGGTTCCTTGCAAAATGAAAACTCCTAAGAGCAAGCAAACCAAATTGGCTTGCTTGCCCAAAGGAGAAAGACCGAATGAATTAGGCTTTGGCGTCTTCGCCCTTAAGCTTC
>OCTW011618366.1_pt1 | contig 11280 bp, 2 predicted proteins | sample 1539671 | NCBI WGS metagenome assembly OCTW01 (sample SAMN02144230, study PRJEB22623) | gut metagenome | biome: sheep rumen | host: Ovis aries | place: New Zealand | reverse complement strand
AAGATGATATTGGCACATGGGGTGAGGTCGTAAGAGGAGCTGCCGGAGCCGTTATTAGTGAAACAAATCTTTCATCACAGCATAACGTTGAAATACCTGCTGTGACTGTTTCAAGTAGTGGTGTTTCTGTAACTTCACTTTCAGATTTCGTTACTTTAGCACTCAACATGCAGCATAATGCTTATGATACGAGCGAAGCACTTATCGTTTCTGGAACACAAGCCAATACTCTTTTAGGAACCGATATTTCTCTCGGTGCAGATATTGTTCTCACTGATACAGGCATAATGGGGCTTACAAGAGATGGCGGCTCCATGACTTTTGCTTCGGGAGAAAAGTTTGCAACAAGTAGTGTAGACGCTCTTCCATATACAGGAACGTTTTCCGGCGGCAGCCATTCTGTCACGCTTGCTGTTGGGCAAAACTATGGTGCTGCTTCTAGCGGCTCCTCTTTACCTTCTGATGGAAACGGAAAGATTTATGCCCATCGTTGGAGTGGTCTTTTTGCTGCCATTAGCGGTGCTACGATTGAGAATATAGCAATAGATGGCATTTGCAATAAAGAACCAAACGGAAGCGATCATAGCAATTATTTTGGAGGGGTTGCTGCTGTTGTCAGCGGTGGCTCATTGAATTCGTTCACTTCTGTGACGAGCAGTGTTTCCTGCACCATAGATGAAGGTGATGCAAAAAACAGCTTTTTCGGAGGAATGATAGGCGGTGTTTACAGCGATGTTTCAGGGATACTGTCTTTTTCTGGTTGTTCTTCTACCGCCTCGATGACTGATAATACAGGAAAGACCAATTGTCATCTTGGTGGATATATCGGATATGTTTACCGAGCAGCTAATGCTGTTACGATCAATTTTGCAGCATATGCACCTACATCTAGTTCGTCGGTTGCTTGCAGTGTTGGAGGAAGCTATTCAAATACCGGTCATGCAAAAGACAGTATTATTTATGGTGGTCTTATTGGTGCTGTTTCCGGTGGAACGAGTCATGCAGTAAAAACAACTATAAATATTAATGACGTTACAGTCGATAATTTAACAATATATTCTGTAACTAATGATAAAGACACTGATGGAGCCGCAGGATTTCTTGGTTATGCGTGGCATGACACAGATGTTAATATCAATAAGCTTGATATAGGCAGCGGTTCCTCATCGACCGTTACTTCGACTGTGACGGGTGGTAAAAACGCAGCCGGTTTAGTTTATAATGCTACGGGGCATTGGACAGTAAAGAATATAGCAAACTACAATGCGAGTATCACTACAGCAGCAGGTGGAAAACTGGGATTGCTTGTGACGCGCGGTGTAAACGAAGCAGCTGTTTCAGCAGAAGGCTCAACTGCTAATGACGGAACATCAGCACTTTACCTTGAGGTTCTTGATCAGAGAACAAACACAGGGGATAATATTGTAAAGAATTATGCGATTGACAACGCTGCTATTAACAACGCTTCGGGCGTCTTCGATGAGATCGTTGCGTTTACTCACAAGAACGGCGGAGATATAACCGCAAACAGTCAAAATGCTGTCGTTTCTATTAACACAGACGGCAGCGGTACAGGCGTTATTATGACCGGAAGTGCCTGCAATACTTATCAGAATAAAACTACTTTTGGAAACGGTAAGGTTAATGCGCATTCCAGATACTATTATAATCTTGATACTATTCTTGCCAAAGAAAGTAAAACAGATGCTGAGACATTCTTGCTCTGGAGCGTAAAGACCTATGCTAATCCCAAGATAGAGTCGAAATTTGGCAGCAGCTTTTCACTTGGCAGCAATGCTTCGCTGGATATGAATGGTCTTTCTTACTATACGATAGATTACGCTGCTTTCAGTGATCTGAATAAGATAGGTACCGTGAAATTCTATAATAAACAGATCGAAGATGGTGAATCTGCGACCGGAAACTCCGATAGCGCTCCACGCAGTACTACAAATACTACGTCGCAGAGCCAGCATTATATGATGCACTGCGGTCTTTTTAGAAATGCAGTTGGAAGCATCAGTATCGGCAGCCTTACCTTACAGGGCAATGTTGGCAAATATGACGGGAATTGCGGATTTATAATCAGTGGTGTCCTCGGCGGAAGCGATACGACTGCATCTTCCTTCTCTGATACTGCGCTGACCCTTGACGGAGCGACCATCAATACATCTGTGACAGCGGGTTCTTATGCTCCTTTGATCATCAACAATGTTGAAAAGAACACCACTCTGAATGTGAAAACTGTCAGATCCTCGGGATATACGACACTTACCTCGGGGGCTGTTTATGCTGCAAGCAGCCTTATTGGCAAAGTCGGTAAGGATGATGAGACAGATACAGGTATGAATCTAACATTCAGCGATATTGCTCTCGATGCAAGAAAGACAGTTTCATCAGTTTCTGATGTAACACAGAAGGGACTGTTTGACAACGTATACGGTTCGAACAGAACTATCTTCAGCAATGCGACCTTGTTGCACCACTATTTTTATTCCGGCACAAGCTCAACAGGTACATATAATTATACTCATGACGCTGACTGGGGTACCTCGGGAACAGCTGTATCTGCTGCGCCTCACCTTGTAACATACGGTCAGGAAATAGTTAACACTGTCGATCATAGAGATTCAACTACGTCCGCAAGCGAACAGAACAAATACTACGGTAGTGAAAAATTTACAAGTCCTTCAAACAATAATCTGACAAGCAGTGAGTATTCTGCATTTAGCACAGCATTTGTTCCTTATGTGTATGACATTGGTACATTGAACAGTGCAACAGGATCAAACACAGATAACAAGCATGAGCTTCGTGTCAATATCGCGGTTACAAACCTGAACGTTGGCTGCGGAACTTATAACGATCCCTATGTGCTTTCAACTCCTAAGCAGTTTGAAACACTTGCTACACTTATCAATACACCGGGAAGCTTTTCGGCTACGGATTTTGTTATAAATCTTCCTTCTGACGGCGTGGAGGGAAATCTTCAGTGGTGCAGCAATTGCGATAAGGATGAAGGTGAGTCAGAGGAACTGGATCATTATCCTTGCAATTTAAGCGGAAGCAATTTTGTAAATACTGCTAATTCCTATTCTAAAACCAAAACTGCAGTCAGTGAGTATCTTGCAGGAGCATATTATATTATTGATACACCTTTTATTACACTTGGAAATTCGCATACTTTGGGAACTGGCTCAAATGCATTTCACGGCGTAATAGTCGGAAAGAATCAAATCGGTGACGTTTATCCGACAGTAAATCTTTCGACAGCACTCGTCGATAACAGTGACGGCTGTGTTATCAAGAATCTGAATTTCGCCCGTGATCAATTTAATGTTGCTGCTCAAGCAGGCAAGGCAGAATTTTCTTACGGCACGGGCTGTGGAGCCTATGGTGGTATAATAAACAAGATAATGGGCGGAGATAATATCATCGATAATGTTGGTATTACCTTTGCAGCTACGCCATATACGGAAACATCTGGTACATACAATCATACTATCCCTATCGGCGGTTATGTGGGCGTTGTATTTAACGGAGGTCTGTTCTTCCGAAATATGGACAGCGTTACAAACAAGACGGGGCTTGCAAATGCTGATGTGAGTGATGCGAAGTATCTCTACCGCAACCCTATCATCGGCAGAGTGCTGAACGGCTACGCTGTCTGCGAGGATTGTACAGCTCTCAATAACGGCGATAAGAATTATTACATTACCCAAATCAATTCAGCTTCAACAGATAAGCTTACTATTAAAAGCAGTGCGATCACAGCAAAGAGCGCACAGGCTTGGTTCGTGCTGTCTCTGCTCGTGAACAGCGGAACGATGCAGAAGACTGAAAGCGGCAGTACTACCAATCTTGGTCTTTATATTGGCTCAAACCATAAGTCTGCTCACCGCGGAACTTATAACGATGTTGGCTGCAAAAATACAAAGACCAGCGGCACTTCCGGAACTGTTTGTGATAACTCGCTGTTTACAAGCGGCATAGCCGAAACAGGCAATGTTAAGCCGTATCTTATGACCAATTACACTACTGACGGCGCTGAAACTCCGTCATCCGGCGTATGGCTTAACACATCCACCGGCTATGACATCACCATGAACGACGATGAAATGGATGCCGAGGATAAAGTCTGGACGCTAGATAAGGCATATAGGGGTATAGGCGGGTTTAATGCTTATGATTCCGGTGAAAGTAATTTTTCAGCTTCAACTAACACTGTTGATGGTTCAATTGGTAAAAACTGTAATAGTACCTGTAATATAAAAGTGAAAAGTTTAAGTGCTAATTCAACTGAGATTGTATTAAATATGCTGATTAAAAGCTATAGACATTATGAAGCTAAAAATGATGATAAAGCTCAATATGTCGCTTCGTTAGATAATTATACAACAACAGAAAATGGATTTGGTTTGTTTAATACTTTTACTGCTTCAAAAGATTTAACTATTACAGGATTGACTGTTTCTGGAAGTGTATTTTCTGATTATTATAGTGAGGATAATGGTGAAATTTATTCTAATTATGGTGCAACATATACTACTAATAATAATGAATTTTGGCCTAGAAGATATGGAGCAACTATTAGCAATAGTAAGCGTCTTTCATGCGGGCTATTTGCAGGCAGAAAAGACGATGATTACTTATTGACCTTAAAAGAATGCACTATAAACATTGATAGATCAGGCGATGGAATACATTCAGGAAAAAATTGCGGCGGGTTTATTGGTTCAGCAAAAAATGTAACTCTACAAAAGTGTACAGCACAGAACGTAAAGGTGTTCGGACGTTTTGATACAGGAGGATTACTTGGCTATGCAGATGGTTGCACTATAACAGGAAAGACTACTGGGTCAGAAGCAAAGTCTATAGTAACAATTGACAGTATTACCCAACAAATGAGAGGAACTAATCTTGCCTACGATAGAAAGCGATATACAGGGGGTGGGGGCTTAGTAGGCCGAACAGCCAACAGTATGACTATTGAATATATCAAGGTTACAAAAGCTACTGGAGCAGACGGAGTAATAACTTATGATAACAGATTGACTAGAGTTAAAAATGGAACAAGTACAATTATCGAAACCAGAAGTGATGACAGTACCTATATGGGGGGGATAGTTGGCTGTGGTGATAAAAATGCAATAATAACAATAGATAATTGCGAAGTTGAGGAGCTATCTATCAATGGGAACTGTGAAAGAACTGGTGGCATTGCCGGCGGAGGTGAGAATACATATAACATTTCTAATGTTATTTTGAATGGAAAAGGAACTGCAAAAATTGAGGTCAATGGTAAAGAGTCTGTAGGTGGAATTATAGGTTATGCAATAAATTCTTCGACTATTGAAAATGCAACAATTATAAATTATGAGATTCACAAAGGCTTCCCTGAAAATGTTACTGATCTTCTAGCTAATTACTATAATAATACCAGTTATTATAAAAAGGACTATAATTCGATTGGTCTTGTAGTGGGCGGAACAGAAAATAACGTAACATTAAAAAACATATTGGTTTCAGATTGTACCCTTTCCGGAGAATGCTACAAGTCGGTTGGTGGAATTATTGGATATGATAAAACAAAGAACATAACTGGATATAATGTTGCGATTCAAAATATTACAAATAATATGGAAAAAACCAACACCTATACCAGTTATACTGTTACAACATCATACGGCGGTGATCTGGTAGGAACAGGTGGTGTTGGAAATCTTAAAATCGTAGGCTTTTATCGAAATGATACTCCTACAGATAAAATGATTGCAGATGCTGCTTTTACAACAGCAGCTAATTCAACAACAAAATACATCATCTTCTCCGACTACACCGGTGTTGGCATTCCCGATCCCAAAAATGCTGATGATGATCTGAAAGTCGGCTCGGGCAATCAGCCTAAAGTCAATGGCAGCGATGTTGCAATGTCCGGCGCATTGAATTCACCATTTGCTACAAGCAACCCTGGTCTTGAAATGCAGGGCGGCGACCTATATACGGGAGACGGCGCGGCAAGCACAGTCACAGGTCTGCCGGTACAGTCGATCATCACCGATATGGATGCAACGACTGACATACCTAAAAATAAGTATACTGTCACGACCTCGGAGACAAATCTCAAAAAGTATTATCCTTCATGTTTTTCCACATTTAAGACTGAATGGTCAGATTCGGGGCTTCCTAATGACTTTAAAGATTTCGTTGTTCTTATAGTGGAAGATAATCTTCGAGCTCCGACAACAGAAATGATCAACAGCTATTTAGAACTCCTGACAAACACCAATTATACATTTGGTAAGAATCTTAATGGCGTTCACTCAATGACAATCAGTAAAATGTCCTATGATAGTACTGCTGGTAGATTTGTAAAACAAAGTGGTTCGGCAAATCTTGGTCGAGATACTTCGACAGGTGAGTTCTATATGCAGACAACTGTTGATACTGGTGAAACAGATAGTTCCGGAAATCCAAAGCCTACATTTACACTTATTGATGTTTCATTTAATGACCCTACTGGTGGAAGTCCACCGGTTTATCATCTCTATGTACCTGTCATTGTCAAGAAAATGATAGATGTTGACTTTGAACTGGCAACGGGTTCCGGCACACCGTTTGATTCTCAGTGGTATGTTAATAATCTTAGATATGCAGATGGAGCTATGCTCGCTGAAAACATTGGTTCTGTTGGTACGCTTCGATTCACTTACACTTACAAGAGAACTAAGAAGGAATGGCAGGAGGCTTTGAATTACGGCGAGAATTTCATGACCAATTACAGCAAAGCCTTGACTTTAACACCTGCTTCTGAATCAGAACTTCTTTCAGATTTTCCGTCAGCAACAAAACTTGTACTTGTTGATACTAATCCGGGACGTTACGGAAAGGAGTATTATTCAACAATTGGAACTGCTTACAGCATATCAACCCGTAAACTGACACTCAATAATACTACTTTTACAAATGGCAGTGATACATTTAGTCCAATAAATCTATGTGATTTGCTGAATATAACTGCAGAAGAACAGACGGGGACCGGTTGCCATTATGATTCTTGCGCAGAAGCACAAGCAACTGTCAGAATAGCAAATTCGGATGGCTCATTCTCTTTCTTTAAAAAGGTCGCAGATAACACCGGTCACTTTAAACTAACAGTAGTTAATAAAGTCGGAGTATCAACTCCACTTTCGGATTCTGCTGATCTTAACATCAAGGAAAGCTATTATCTGTCTATCTACACAAAATTTGATAATGAATTTGATGATCCGGAAACAACATCAGTAGACGAAAGGAAAACAGCTATACATTATTATACTGTAACAGCGGATAGATTGGAAAATGGCAGTTCTCCGGCAAAATACACATCTACAAAGCAAAATAAGTCCATACTATTTGCAAATATTTTTACACAATCTGATGTCAAGTATTATACCTACAAAGTTGGTAATCTTGATCCTGAAGAAATAAATAGTATCAATGACAGCGTTCATGTTCATCTTGAAACGACTGTAAATACTACTGTTCAGGCAGCAACACTATTTGGAGCTCAGTTAGCATACATAGATATGTATCAAAGTTTTCTTGTATATCTAACTAATTCAGAAAACAGCAAAAGAGCAGTTTTAGGTGAGCCTACAGTATCGGCAGTAATGAATGTTTCAAGTGTGAATAATCCTTCATCAGTTACTGATTATAGCACTAATACTGCCAGAAGAGGGTTGGATTATGTTGAGGTTCATACCAACAGTTCCATAACAACTAAAGTCAATGATGGCGGTGCAATAATCAAAGCTGATCTGACAATTTCATATCCGAATCAAGGACAGCGTGAAGCACAGTTCCCTTCGAGAAGCGGAAACAATACTTCGGAGGACAATGCTAAATATGCAACAGTTTCTGCATTTTCCAAGTTGGGATTTGACAACGAAAGAACTGCTCTTAGTACCACTCAGGAAACGGCTGTGCTTAAAACCGGAACAGATACTGTAAATGATGATGTTAGAGATTGCAAAAACTACCAGTATTATATCATCTCAAGAAAAGATCCTGAGCTTGATTATTACGCATATGCTTCCGATGACGGCAGACCTTATGGTCAATTAGGTATCAATGCTAACGATTTGCCGGATAATACTGGTAAGGTTACAGTGAAAACAGCAGCTGATTATGATGTACGTCCTGTTGCATCTACGGTTTCTGACTATGATTATGTGATGCTGACGTTTACATTACAACAAAAGAAGCAAGAAAGTGACTCATTCAATACTACTCTTTACGAAGGACTTGATACGGGTAAGACAATAGATGATTATCTGTATGATGTTCATATTGCATTGAACGACTCCTCTGGACAGATTGTGAAAACAACCTCGGGTAATTCATACACATTTGTAATACCAAGATCACTTGTGACTGCACTTGATGGTAAGACAGACGGTTCAACAGAGTATATGAAGATACCTATAACCTTTGATGTTTTTACTGGAAATCTACCTCCGAAAAATGCTAGCGGTGAACCGTTGACGAATGGAGAAAATACAATTCCTTCATTTGAAGCCAAAAATCTTCGTTATGCTAATTACAAGATTGAGGTCAAGGCACAGATGATGAAAACTGATGCTGTTTCGGGACAGCCTGTACTTGACGCATTAGCTTCGCATGATCTGATCTATACAAATGCAAAGCTGCAAGTGGATTACATTAAGTAACCGATTTAGTGAGCCAAAGGAATCCCCATTCCCGAGGCTCACTTCCTTTTTAAAAACAGCGTTGACCCACTTGCAATCAATCCGGTTTTAGTGTATAATAGTAATAGTAGTAGAGGAACAAAGAAGTTTTCGCTAATAGTAACCAAAATTGGGAAGGTAAAAACAAATGCTGAACATTATATTTGGCGATTATGCAGGTGTGGTCACAAACCCTGCGGTGTACTTTAAAAACACATATGAAGACGATTGGATAACAGATGAATTGTCCCGAAAAATGATCCAGGATGTTGACAATTCTAATGTCATCAGCGAACGAGTTATAGAAAGCCCTGTCCTTGGTGCAATCACCCCTAAGGAGCTTTCGGGCGGTGTAAAAACGCTCATTCTTATCAACAATTGTCCGGACAAGATCTTTAACGCATCTGCGTGTGGTGATAACTGTGCCAAGTGGCTTCTGGAGATCGGTAAAGAAAAGGATATAACGGTCAATCTGCGTCACATTATGGATTTCGGTGAGGCCAGCTTTGATATTCACATTCAGAATACAGATCAGGTTGTTCACAGCATGAAAGAACTGATCCCGATTGCCGGAATGATCGTGAGGTGAGCGCATGAAGGGCAGTTATACCATAAGGGTCGGCAACAGCAGACTAAGATACGAGTTCACAATTTGCCGAAACATTACTATCCTCAAAGGAAACAGCGCAACAGGCAAGACCACTCTTGTTGAGATGATAAGGGAATTCTATGAGGACGGAGAGCTAAGCGGTATTCAGCTTGAATCGAGCGTACCGTGCAGAACACTTTCGGGGCGTGATTGGAGGTACATTCTGCCCTCGATAGAGAACAGCATCGTTTTTATTGATGAGGATAACGATTTCCTGAGAACGCTTGAATTTGCTGAAGCGATACGCCACAGTTCAAATTATTATGTGATCGTCACAAGAGAAGGGCTTGCGTATCTTCCTTATAGCGTGAATGAGATTTACGGCATAAGAGAATCGGGCAAATATGCAGGTCTAAAACAGGTCTATAATGAGTTTTACCGCATATATCACTGGGGCAGAGAGATAGAAGAAAACGACATTGACAAAGTGCTTGTTGAGGACACAAATTCCGGCTATGAATTCTTTTCGGCACTTGCGGTTGACGGTAAGCCGGCTGTTATTAGTGCCGAGGGTAACTCGGGTGTGTTCAAAAAACTTCTTGAACATGATCCTTCGGAAACGTGTCTTGTCATTGCAGATGGGGCTGCTTTTGGTTCGGAAATCGACAGGGTTATGAAGCTGATACAGGATTCCGACAATGTTATTCTGTATCTTCCCGAGTCGTTTGAGTGGCTGATTTTGAAGTCGGGGTTGATCGACGGAACTCGCATTCAAGAAATTCTTGAAAATTCTGAGAACCATATTCTGAGTGAAAAGCATTTCAGCTGGGAACAGTATTTTACTGCTTTGCTTATTGATGAAACCAAAGATTCTTATCTTAGCTATTCAAAGAAAAGACTAAATCCCGTGTACCTGCATGAGATCGAAAAAAGTAAAATCATGAAGGCTATGGATAAGATAGGTGAGTTGTTTTCAGATAATTCAGATTGTAAAGAATAATATAGTGCTGTGCAAAAGGGTGTTTGTCTATGTATGAACAAAACGATTGACCAACCCCTTACAAAACAGATGACAGAAAAAACAGCTCAAAATGTCGGTTCCATATTTTTGCATAGCCAAAACACATCTGTTTGTATGGGACACAGCAGTTCACTCCATACGAAAAAGTTGACTGCCTGCATACAAAACAGTTGACGAAAGCATCACACAAAAGTGCTTAGAAACAACGTGAGAGAAACCTGTCTTTGCTGATGATTGTTTGCCATATCAAGCACTATACAACAGGTAAAATATGGTGTGTGCAAAACAGATGATTAACTGCTTACATAACGGTTGACCAACTCCTTACAAAACAGTTGACGACCTCCTTACAAAAAAGATTACAACAAAAATCATAGATTTTTGCTAAATGACAAAATATGCTAATTGCCAAACTGTACATTTTATAAGACTGATATTCCGTTTGCACTTACTAAAAATCGAGTTTAATATTTTTATATTCAAAAATCACTATTCTTATATGGTGATATAATATGAGTGATACAGTACTATGATTTGCGTCAACTTTTATGTTGAAATGCTCTCAAAAACGCAAAAAATAGCCCATGTCAACCATGAAAATGGAGTTTTGAAAAATGACAATTTTAGGCTCGAAAAGCATTGAAAATAGGGGCTTAGAAGGCTCGTCAACTTTTATGTATTGTCTATGTACGCTTGGTTTACGATGAGCAGAGAGGTTGAAGTTACAGGTATTCAGATGGCAGCTACTGTTCCTGAAGATCTTCAGATTTCGCTAGGAAAAATCAACAATGGTGAACTGAATAAACAGACCGGTTTACTCTCACTCACAGGCGGTGCTGTAGATGCTCCTGCTGCTGAGACTGACTGGTCTAATTCAGCAATTGTATCAAGCTATTATGCTTTTGGTAAAATTATGCCCGCCTCCTCAACAGATGGTAAGA
>OCTW011576261.1_pt1 | contig 11280 bp, 9 predicted proteins | sample 1539671 | NCBI WGS metagenome assembly OCTW01 (sample SAMN02144230, study PRJEB22623) | gut metagenome | biome: sheep rumen | host: Ovis aries | place: New Zealand | reverse complement strand
GAGTGTAAAAAATAAACAGGAGCTTGAAACAAATGAAAGTAATTCTTAACGTAGACGTTAAATCACTTGGAGAAGAGGGAGACGTAAAGAACGTTGCTAACGGATATGCACGCAACTTCCTTCTTCCACGTAATCTTGCTGTACCTTACAATGAAGCTACAGTAGCAATCTTCGAAGGCCGCAAGGCAGAAATCGAAGCACGCAAAGAGCAGAAGAGAAAGGATTCTGCAAGCCTTAAGGAAAAACTTGAAGCTGCAAATATCGAACTCAATATGCCGGCAGCAGCAAACGGAAAGCTTTACGCAGCTGTTACAGCACACGTTGTTGCTGAAGCACTCAACAAGCTTGGTTTCGAAATCGAACGCAAGAGAATCGATATTCCAGGTTCAACAATCAAATCTGTTGGCAGCTTCAAGGCTACAATTAAACTTTACGAAGCACAGACTGCTGAAATACATGTACACGTAAAGGCACAGACAGTAGAAGGCAGCGAACCTGCAGAAACAAAGAAGGCAGAAAAGAAAGCTGAACCTGCAAAGGAAGAAGCTCCAGCTGCTGAAGAAAAAGCTGAATAGTTTTTAGAAATTTTCAGTTTTATACTTTAAAACATCGTAAAATCCGGTATAATATTTATACCGGATTTTTTTTGGGAGAAGTTAAAAATGGAATCAACATTAAATGACAAAGTTCCACCACATAATATTGAAGCAGAACAGGCCGTACTTGGAGCACTTCTCTTAAACTGGGGTGCAATGTCTGAGGTTGTTTCAAACCTTAAACCAGACCGCTTTTATTCCCTACAGAACAGGACAATTTATGAAGCAATGCTTAAATTGTTCTCTAAAAATACAACCGGCGATACTATTTCACTTATCAATGAATTAACCGTAGAAAACAAGCTTGAAAATGCAGGTGGAGCTGCATATATTGCCTCATTAACAGATACAGTTCCATCCGCCGCAAACATAGATTACTATGCAGATATAGTCCTTGACCGTGCAGGCCGTCGTGACTTAATTAATATTTCTTCTGAACTGAAAACTCTTTCCTTTAATTTACAGAAAAAGAGTAAAGCACTTTTAGACGAAGCAGAGCAAAAGATTTTTGCCCTTGCCCAGCATAATGAAACAACAAAAATCCTTCCTGCCAAGGATATTATGATAAAGGAAATTGAACTGATTGAAGCAAGATATAAGAGCAAAAATCAGTTTACAGGTATTCCTACAGGCTTTGCCCAGCTGGATACAATGACTTCCGGCTTCCAGAATTCAGAACTCATCATTATTGGTGCACGTCCGTCTATAGGTAAAACAGCCCTTGCACTTTCTATGATTCAGAATATTGCCTGCGAAAAACACATTCCCTGCGGCTTTTTCTCACTTGAAATGCCTTATGAATCAATCGGTATGCGTCTGCTTGCCCAGGAAGCCCGGGTACCAATGCATAAAATCCGTTCCGGTATGCTCAAGGTAGATGATGTAAAAAAGATTCAGGACGCCGCAGGCAGATGGTTTGAAGCCCCTTTATACACCGTAGATACTCCAAATATGCAGCTTATAGACCTTCGTGCAGTAGCCCGCCGAATGGTAAAAAATAATGGCGTAAAAATAATCTTTATAGACTATATTGGTCTTATTTCTACAGATGATCCTACAGCGCCGGTTTACGAACAGGTTTCTTTGATTTCAAAATCTCTCAAGGCACTTGCCCGCGAGCTTCAAATTCCAGTTGTTGCCTTGTGTCAGGTTTCCCGAGATGCAGAAGGGGAGGCTCCTAATCTTGCCCAGCTTCGTGGTTCAGGTTCCATCGAACAGGATGCCGACGTTGTAATGTTCCTTCACCGTAACCGCTTAAAGGAAGAGGTTACAGCCCAGGATGCCCAGATTATTCTTGCCAAGCAGCGAAACGGTGCTACAGGAGATATAGATATTATGTTCCTGCCAACCTACAGTAAGTTTGAAAACAAAGCAGATGAAGGCTAATATAGCAAATCCGTTAAAAAAGGAAGTACGACAGTACTTCCTTTTAGGATTTACACAAAAATGCCTCAGAGGCAAGCTATGCTTGCCGACTTAAAATAGCCGGCTTATAAGTATAAGCCAGCTATTTTTGCCTTATTTAGCATCAGCGGTATTCTGATTTGTAATTACAGAAAGATCTTTTTTATCAAGAAGTCTTAATCGGCCGTTGCTGTCTGTTACAACAATTCCGCTGCCGGTAACAGTAACTGGAGTTCCTGATTTTACCTGTATTTCTGATTTTAGTTTAAGAGCTAAGTCTCCGCCAAATTTTGCAAGGTAGAACTTGCCACCGTCACTAACAACACAGTAATAGTCACTTCCGTCCTGAACAAGTACAGAATCTTCCGCAATTTCATTATCACTTTCGGCAGAAATTTCGAGAGTCTCAGGTGAAATTGTAACAAGCTTTACAGCACCTTTTTTAGAATTCTCACCGGCAATCGCAATAAAGTCATCACCTTCTTTATAAACCGTACGGTTACGAATCTGTGCAACAGGAGAGTTCTTTATAACTTCACCGTTTTCAATATTGAACTTAACAAGGCGGGAAAGCATATTTGCTTCATCAGAAAGAATAATACCAAATTCAGTATTCATTTTAGCCTGAGCAGCTTCCTGTTTCTGAACTTCAGCCTGATCCTTTGCAATTTCCTTACGTTCCTTCTGAGCTTCAGATTCTTTTTTGTCTGCAAGAGCCTGCTGTTCCTTTGCTTCCTCTTTAGCCTCATCAGTTTTAGCCTGCTGTTCTTCCTGCTTCTTTTCCTGTTCTTCAGCTTCCTGCTTCTTTTCTTCAGCTACAGCCTTAGCTTCCTTAGCTTCTTCCTGAGCCTTTTTATCTTCAGGATTTTCATCAGCAGTTTTCTGTTTTTCTTCAGCAGTTTTCTGAGCCTGAGCTGCTTCCTTCTTTGTCTCTTCAGTCTTCTTCTTTTCTTCGTCCAGCTTCTTCTGTTCAGTTACAGCCTTTTTCTGTGCTTCCTGAGCTTTTTCGCTGGCCTGGTCAGCCTCACGCTCTTTGATGTCTACCATTTCCTTTCGGCTTTCAACATTCTTGTCATCATCTTCCTTCATAGAATCAACTACAGAAGAATCGCTGATTACAGAGGTATCTACAGTTGAAAGGCCACCATTATTAACGTCATACAGTGGAATAACAATTTCAGATTTTCCCGGCCAGTCCTTATAATTTACAGAAAGACCACAATTTTCGCTGGAAAGATTCTGAATTACTACATTCTTATATTTTGATTTAAAGGTGTCTATTTTTCCGCGGTAAACGGCATTATAAACAGTAATAAAAACTGAAATTGTATCTGCGTCTTTTTCACTATATCCATAGGCTGAAACAAGATAAGCAGAAATAATTCGTCTTAAGTTGTTAATATGATCTACAGTAGCATCTGAACCGACATAAAGAATATCAGCATCGAGTTTACCACCTTCGTTTTCATCAATTGCATGAACTACCCAGTATTTTGCATTTTTGCTGGTAGAAGCAGATTTAGAAGGCTCCCCGGCAATCTGTTTTCCAAGTCCGCTACCAATCAAACGGATAGATGCAATAGAATCGATTACTTTATGAGGTCCTGTATAGTTTATAAATTCTATTGTGGTATCATCAGTTGATTTAAGCTCGTTCTCATTTACTTCGAGAGCAAAAAGACCTGCTGAAAGTAAAAGGATTATAGTCAGAAATAAAAATGCTTTTTTCATATATAAGCCACCTGTATTTATGTTGATTAAATTATTTTAACATAAGAAATCAAATATTACCATTAAAAATTATAATTCGAGAGAGATTAAAAATTATAATTCGAGAGAGATAATCTTTTTAAGCGTGTCACGGGCATAGGTTCTGGTATTTGACGAATAGCTTGTACCCATAAAGCGTTTAATTATATCTTTTCCCTGATTATTATAGGCAGGCCGGCCCATAAAAAGGCAGATAGTGTAAACAGCATCGCAGATTGAATTACAATAAATAGAATCCTTTGCACCTGCATTTTCCGCATTCCTTCCAATTGCGGTAAGCAGCTTTCCGTCAGGATCATAGCCGGAAAGATTCGATAAAATTGAACGGCAGTAGGCTTTATTATTGCTTTTTGTAAGGATATCGGCACAGGCTGATTGAGTTGAATCAGTACATAAAAGGGCAAGCTGAACAAGAACCGCTTCAAAGCCCGTAGAATCTGTTGAAAATACTGATTTTTCTATGCGGGTTCCAAAATCAGAAGAGGTTGAATCAAGATAATAAAGACGAGCTATTGAAAGAGTTTGCCGGAGCCATTTTGCTTCTTTTACTCCAAAATCTCCTTCTTTTATTTCTTTTTCAATTTCAGGATTTGTAATTTCGGCAAAAAAACCGGCATTAGTATAATAATTGATTTCATTTAAGTCTGTTGCGGCAAAAGAAGAATAATCAGCTTGTATATTTTTTAAGACAGTTTTTCCGCCGGAAGCTTTATTTGTACTTTGATTTGTATGATAAGCGTCAATAGACCAGTTTTTTGAACAGAAAATCAGATAATCATCATTTAAATATTGAATATGACTGATTGATTTATTTTTGATTCCTTCAGGCATTTTTGCAGACCAGATTTCTTTTCCATCCGAATCCAGTAAAAGGGCTTTATTAGAATCAGCTAAAAATATTTCAGAGTCAGAATAACTGATTTTTTGCAGGGCATTGCCATTAATACCTGGAATTTTCCAGCTTGCTTCTTCGCGTCCATCACTGGAATTGATTTTGAAAATAGTCACATCTGAGGCAGAAAGGGAAAGAAGACGAAAATCCTTTTTATTACTGCTGACGATAAAAAGAGGATTACCACTTTTTACCGTGCTTACCCAGAGGCTTTTTGTAAGGCCTTCTTTTATTGAAAAAAGACCGCTGCTGCCATCTGTAAATATCAGAAGAATTCCTTCGCTGCAGGTGTATGAGCTTTTTATACTTCCCGCAAAGGTTATTTCTTCCAGTTTTTCGCCAAAAGGCGACACTCTTAAGCCTCTGGTTTTTCCGCCTTCATCAGATAGAAATACTATAATTGAACCGTCAGGTAATTCCTGCAGGGGCAGATTTTTTTGTGAGGGAGTTTTCAGTTTCCATCTTACAGAACCATTAATTCCCATACAGACAAGTTTGCCTTCTCCGTGAATAAAAAAGCGGCCGTCTCTTCCCGCAAAGGGGCGGTCAGAAGGCTTAAAATCAAGGCTTTTAGCCCAGACCTCACTGCCGCTTGGATTAAAGAGCTTTAGAATATTTGAAGTCTGGTCATGAAAAAGAATAAAGTCTCCGCGTAAGGCTGTTAGAGACAATTTTCGAACCCGGCCGGTTGATTTTTCCCAGAGAAGCTTTCCATTAGAAGAATAGCCCATAAGATTCCGGGCATCAGTTGCGATGCAAAAGCCGTAAGAAGTAACCTCCGGCTGGCAAAGAGGGCTTCCGGGTAAAACCGCAGTCCAGGTCGTGTTGTAATTAGAAAGAGTTTCCAGCCCGGCTTCCTGTGAAAAAAGACAGAAAAACCTTGCCGAGCAAAGCATAAGCGGAATCAGAAACAGTTTTTTTATATCCTTTTTCATAAGCATCTTCGATTTTTTCTGTCTGAGTTTCATCAGCTTACTGGTCAAGCTCCAGCAGGCAGAGACTTTCTATATGGCTGGTATTTGGATAAAAATCCAGCAGATAGGTCTGTTTTAAGGAGTAGCCGGCCGCTATAAGTCGGGCACAGTCGCGGGCATGAGTTGCCGGATCACAGGAAAGAGAAAGAATAAGGGGAATCTTTGACTGACACAGCCAGTCGCGTACTTCCTTTTCCATTCCGGAACGGGGAGGGTCTATTGTACAGGCATCAAAGGGAGGCAGGGTAGCCGCACAGTTTTTTACAAAATTTGCCCCGCTTAAACCGTAGCTTACGTGCTTTGAGCCTGAAAGATTCTGCTCCGCAAAGACCAGGGCGTCGCGGTTATGTTCGACAAGTACAACATTCTCATATTTTTCTGTAAGGAAGGCCGAAATAGAACCGCAGCCCGAATACATATCAAGAATATTTTTACCACCCGGAAGCAGCTCTGTAATCAGGCGGCAAACCTTTTCAAAAACAAAAAGATTTGATTGAAAAAAGCCTCTTACATCAAAGGAAAGCTTATGGCCTCCAAGAGTCACAGTCATAGTATTTTCAGGAGAGGCAAGGGTACCGGCAAAATATCTGTTTTCCTTGAGCCTGAGCTTTTTATTTTTCTGGCCGCCGCCGCTGATTTTTATTTTAGAAGTCCGGATATCCTCTTCCGCAGCAATTTTCACTTCTTCTGTTGAAAAAGAGCTTCCAAACAGATGAGAACGGCCTGCGGGGCGGGCAGAAGACTCTTCTGCTGTTTTTTTAAGATATTCATTAACCTTTTCTTCCGCACAAAGGCATTCTTCAATCTTTATAACTACATTGGATTTTCTCTGTGAAAGACCGCCGTCATTAAGCTGAAAACGGCAGCGGTAGTTGAAATCTGGCCCTGAAATAATCTGCAGCTTTTCGGAAATATCAATTCCATTCTGTCTGAAAATGTCTGTAAGAATGTTTTTGCGTATTTCCTTTTGATAAGAGGGCTCTATATGCATCATATTACAGCCGCCGCATTTGCCGTAATAGTGGCAGGGCGGAATAATGCGGTGTGGAGAGCTTTCTTTTATTTCAACTATTTCAGCATTATCATAATCTTTATTTTCTTCTGTTATATTAATTTCGAGTTTTTCACCAGGAATGGCAAAGGGAACGAACACATTTTTGCCTTCAATTTTTCCTAAACATTTTCCCCCAAAAACCATTTTGTCTATTTGAATTAACATGTTATAATATTAACATTAATATCTTGTGAACTGCAAGATACAGGAGAAAGCATTATGCAGATTAAGAATTTTACTATAAAGATGGATGACGGTTATGAATTATGTCTAAACCGCTGGCAGCCGGATTCAGAAGAGGAAATAAAAGGCATTATTCAGCTTCATCATGGACTCGCTGAGCATTCACTGCGTTATGACAGATTTGGTTCAGTACTGGCAGAAAACGGATATGTTCTTAATGCCTATGATATGAGAGGCCACGGACGTTCTGCGGAAATTGCCGATAAAAACGGAACAGGAATCTTCGGCAAGCTGGCAGACAAAAAGGGCTTTGACCGCGCCGTATTAGACTTAAAGGCAGTTATAGATAATCTTAAAAATGATTTCCCTGGAAAAAAGACAATTCTTATGGGACATTCCTTTGGTTCCTTTGTAGCTCAGGGCTTTATTGAAGAATATGGCAGTGAAATTGATGCCTGTATTCTCTGCGGAACTGCAGGTCCACGCCGTGCACTTCTTGCGGTAGGTTCAATTGCGACTCATATAATCACCTTCTTTACAGGAAAAAATAAGCATGTTGCTATGCTGGATAAGCTTTCCTTTGGTTCTTATAATCAGCGTATTAAAAATCCACGTACGGAATACGACTGGCTTTCCGCAAATGATCTTAATGTTGATATGTACCAGATGGATAACTGGTGTGGTTTCCCACTTACAGCTTCTTTCTTCTGCAGTATGACAGAAGGTCTTAATAAGATTCACAAAAGCAGCAATATAAAAAAGATTCCTGCATCACTTCCTGTTTTCTTTATCTGGGGTAGTGAAGACCCTGTTGGAGACTACGGAAAAACCATCAGAAAACTGATTGATATCTATAAGGCAAACGGACTTACCCGGGTTGATTTTAAAGAGTACGCCGGCGACCGCCACGAAATCTTAAACGAAAACAACAAGGAAGAAGTTGAGAATGACATTATTTCATGGATAAGTAAACTGTAATGGATTGAAAGTGGATTGCAACGCCCCCTTCCGGCACCATCTTGACTATTTGTAGATAATAACAATAATATCATTAATCGTGTTAATTAGATATGGTACCGATGGTAATGGACGGCCGATAAAAAAGGCCGTTGTTTATACACAAACGGAACATCTTATATCAAATAAAAACATAGATCCCGATGCACTGCAGATTATTAACAGACTTCGCGATGCAGGTTTTACAGCCTACATTGTAGGCGGTGCCGTAAGAGATTTAATAGTTGGAAACAAACCAAAAGACTTTGATATTGTCACCGATGCCACGCCATCTAAGATAAAAAGAATATTTCGGAATTCTCGTATTATAGGCCGTCGTTTCAGACTGGTTCATGTTGTATTCGGCACAAAGATTTTTGAAGTAAGCACCTTCCGTTCAAATGCGGAGGGATCCGTTGGTAATGATTTTGGAACTATAGAAGAAGATGTTCAGCGCCGTGATTTTACAATGAATGCGCTTTACTATGATCCTCTTCAGGAACAGGTAATTGATTATGTAGGCGGAATGCGGGATATAAAAAAACATATTCTACGTCCTGTAATTTCACTGGATAAGATTTTTGTTGAAGATCCGGTACGTATGCTCCGCGCCATTAAGTATTCCGCAACAACCCATGCAAAAATGCCACATTCTCTGCGACATAAAATAAGAAGTTCTGCAAGCCTTCTTTCACAGGTTTCACCGTCGCGTCTTACAGAGGAGCTGTTAAAAATTATCAACAGTACGTACGCTTATGAAATTATTCAGGAAGCACTTGATACTGATTTGTTTATTTATCTGCAGCCTTCTGCGACTGGCTTAATTTACGAAAGCCGCACCTTTGAAAGTCAATTTATGGAAAGTCTTAAAAAGCTTGGCCAGTTAAATTCAAAGGAGCCGGAAGCCAGACTTGGTAAAAAGCTTTTTTATGTAATAAAAGATTTTGTAGGAACTCTTACAGACTGGAAAAAGGAAACAGCAGATAAATATTCCTATACAGAGCTTTATGGTAAAACCTGGACCGAATGCAGAAACTTTGTGCTTCCAATGAATCCTGTTCGTAAAGAGCTTGAATTTGCAGTAAAAGCGGCTCTCAATGAATATGGGGTTAAAGCCCATCAGTCCAAAAAATCAAAAGCCTCTTCGACTACTTCATACTAGAAGGCTTTGAAATCTTATCAATTACAATACTTACTTCCTCAATAAGAATACCTGTAAAGGATTCTATTTTGTCTATAATGTACTGCTGCAGCTTGTGAACCTTGCCTGTGAGCTGGGTTCCGAAAGGAACATCAATTGTTACAACAAGACGGTAGCCCCTGTTATCGCTTTTAATACTGATTTTTTTGATTTTAACATCCGGGTCACATTCATTTACACAATGCATAACCATCTGGGTTAGGGCAGCCTCTGAAATTTCAATACGGCCTTTTTTTGAGAATTCGGGCTGAACAATGGATTTTTCTATCATCTTGCCGGTAAGGTTTTTACCTGCCTTTTTGAAGATTTTATTTTTGTTGAAAAACTCGTGCATTGAATTTGAAAAAATCTGAGAATAGTTTTTCTTTACCTCAATTGAAGGAACCGGTATTACATGTTTACCTTCTACCTGGCGCGATTTTATAGCTTTTTCTATATCCTCTTTAGAAGCAATTTCTTCGATATGGATAATTTTCTGAGGCTGGGGCAGCTGCAGTCTCATGGCAATTTTACTTACCATTTTTTCTGAAGTTCCAAGGATCAGAATCTTTTTTATATGGGTTTTACGGAGAACTCTTGCAACGGAATCGCGGTGCTCCTTATCATCAAAAAGTGCCGCTCGAACTGCGCCCATATAAGTTTTTTCCCTTTTGGCAGAACGTCCGGCGACAATCTTTTCATCCTGAATTAAAAGTCCGTCATCAATAATTGCATGTATGCCATATTCTTCGGCAAGAAGCTTTGAACGGAAGGATTTTCCGGTTCCGCTTTCTCCAACGAGGGCATATACCTGAACGGGTTTGAAATGGCTTAAAAATTCAGAAAGGCTTTTATCCATACAGATAATTATAAACCAAGATTTTCAATTTCACAACTTGACATTTCACAATTTGATAATTCACACTCACTTAAAAGCTCTTTAAAATCTTTTGGAAGCGGGCTTTTCACTTCCAGAGGTAATTCAAGAGGATTATCTTTGGGAAAGGAAAGACTATAGGCATGCAGATAATATTCCCTTTTTAATTCCCCGCAGCCTTTTCCTCCATAAGCCTTATCGCCCGCAAGAGGATGTTTGTGCAGCTGACTTTGCAGACGAATCTGATGTTTACGGCCGGTTTTTATGGTGTATTCAACCAGTGTAAACTCCCTTTTATCAAGAAGTACATAGGCAAGCGGTTTTGCAATTGTTACAGCCTTTTTTCCTTCGTCAGTCTGGGCCCTGGTAACTGTATAAAAGCCTTCGCTGTTTTCAGCATTTTGCTCTGAGTCCTTAATTGAATCTTCCCATATTTCGCTTTGCTCTAGTTTTCCTTCTGCAAGTCCCAGATATTTTTTCTGTACTGTATGATTTTTTATACTATCAGAAAACCATTTTGCGCCTTCAAGACTTAAGGAAAAAACAAGAAGGCCGCTTGTATTACGGTCCAGTCTGTGCAGGGGGCCGGGTCTGAAGGCCAGAGACGCTTCTTTTGAGGCTTTTATATTTTTTTCGTAATAAAAAAGGACTTCCTTATCAAGACCAGACGCTGAATCCTTTTCGCTGCCGTGAACGGAACGGCCGTAGGGTTTATTAATAACCAGAAGATGCTGATTTTGAAAAACTATTTGTAAGTCGCCGGAAGGGGAAGCCGATTTTTTTATATCAGGATTATCATAACCGTCAGTATTTTCCAAAAGAAAGCTTGCTATTGAAATAAGGTCTCCTTCTTTTATGTGAAGCTCAGGCTTAGTTTTATTGTGGTTTACCCTAATAAGACCTTTTCTGATAAGTTTATAGATTTGACCAAGGCTCTTGTCCTTTAAAAATATGCGCAGAATGCGGTCTAAGCGTCTGCCATCATCATCTTTTCCACAAGTAAAATCCCTGAATTCCATATTTTTAAGTATATCTATTTTTTTAAAATCTACTAGTAAAATTGAACTATCAATGCTAAAATATATGTAGTTTTTTTATACAAAAATTGGTTTTTTATGGCAGAAAATTATTCATTCACACAGCAGTTTATACTTTTTTTACATAACCCGATTTTTCTTGCCTGTATATTCAGCTGGCTGGGAGCTCAGTTTATAAAAGCTGCCATTAAACTTATCTATGGCCGAATCCATTCATTAACAGAGCTTTTAGAAGTGATGTTCTGGCGCACAGGCGGAATGCCTTCCAGTCATTCGGCTCTGGTTACTTCCTTATGCGTTACTATTGCCTTCAGACA
>OCTW011614175.1_pt1 | contig 11284 bp, 4 predicted proteins | sample 1539671 | NCBI WGS metagenome assembly OCTW01 (sample SAMN02144230, study PRJEB22623) | gut metagenome | biome: sheep rumen | host: Ovis aries | place: New Zealand | reverse complement strand
AACGCATACTTCATTCTTGCAAATGTTGACAGACTTATCGAGGTTATCACAAACCTTGCAGGCAAGTTCGGTAACAACGACGACGACGGCGACGACGGCACACAGCCGAGAATCGCGGACGCAGTTTCTGCTGACGGACCCGTTTACTTTGCAAAGGCTTCCGCAGCAACATCGAAATACACAAAGGACGAACTCAGCAACGCTACAGACCTCATCAACAATCTCGACAAGCTGCTGTCATCTCTCCTTTCAGACAGCACCTTCAATGAGTTCTCAATTGATGACGCAGGTAACATCGCTGCAAGCCTTGTTAAGCTCGTTTCAAACTATCTCGGCGATGACTGCAAGACAGAGATAATGAGATATGTAAACTCTTATGTATATCAGATTCTCGGTCATGACAAGAATGTTGCAAACGACGAGCATCAGATGGACGACGAGGTATTCTACTCCAACGAATCGCTCACAAACTTCGTAGCAGAAACATACTTATTAATAGAAAGAATTGTTGAGCTCTATCTCGACAAACAGAATCCGCTTGGCGACGACTACACGCTTGAGGGCGGCACAACAGCTCATTACAATCTCATTGTTGAGGCAATCGAGGGTGTTATTTCACCTGATGTTGTTGCTCTCAGACTCGGCGATTACAGCGACGCTCAGGCAAAGATTGACAGCTATAACTGCTGGCATGATGTAACGGATGTAACCTCAAGAGGTAACTCACAGGTTAAGATTGACTGGGGCTTCTCAGACGGCGACAAGGAATCCTGGTTCAAGGGCTGCGCAGCTTCCTTCAGACTTATCTCTTCGCTTCTCGGCGTAATCCTCGTTGAGACAGGATACTATGAAACAATCATCGGTCCTGTACTCGAGGCAATCTGCGAGCCTAACGGCGTAACAGTTGACACTGCTGCCGAGTACGGCAAGAAGACAAACGGTTACTACGATGAGGCTATCATCGGTCTTGTAAGACCTCTTAAGGACTTACTCAACAAGGGCTTCGACAAGCCTGTAACAACAATCATAAAGACTGTTCAGGGACTTGCGGATATACTTGACGACAACAGCGGCGTAACGATAGCTTCCATACTTAACGGAGCAATCACTCCGATTGATAACGAGCTTAACGGCGCATACCGTGTATTCTCGATTTCAAACGACAAGCTCAGGCCGCTTTCGCCTGTTCTTGCACTTGTAATGTTCGGACTTCGTAGCAAGATTGACGAGTACAAAGACCCGAGCAACATTATGATTGGCAAGGACGATACGAAGTATCCGCTTTCAGGCGCAAACCTTGTTAACATTATTAACACCTATCTTGCAAGCACGGGTATCCAGCTTCTCGACATCGACTGGGCTAAGCTTGCAAAGGCTTCAACTCCTGCAGAGGCGCTTCTCAGAATAGTTGAGTATGTATTTGATGTAGTACTTGACAACGAGAACCTTCAGGCTCTTATAAAGCTCATCGGCGCTGACGGCGTTGCAGGTCAGATTCTTGAAGCACTCAAGTCAAACAAGATTAACCCGAGAGACCTTATTGCTCTTCTCAATAAGGTACTTGAGATAACAGACAGCCCGACTCTTGCTTACTGGACATTCGCTCAGTATGTACAGGAGCTCACCGAAAACTTTGTATACCCGAAGGGCGTATCAAAGAAGATGGCTGACGAGGCTGTAAGCAACCTTGACGCACTTGTTGAAAATCTCTTCCCGCTTCTCAGCTCCTTCGGCGTTGACCTCGGCGGCGATTCACTCAGCGGTGTGCTCAATGCAAAGGCATTCACAAATGCCAACATCACAAAGATTGCCAAGGCGCTTTACGGTGCACTTGACGGCTTAGACCCGACAATCAAGGAAGTACTTAAAGGTCTCGGCATCGTAACATCCACAAAGGATGTTGCAAAGCTTCTCACAGATAAGAGCTACGGCGCTACTTACTCATCGGCTGCTAACTCAATCAAGTCAGCATCAAGCTGGAGCAAGGTAAGCGACAATACAAGCTGGGGCTTCACAGACGGCTCAGCAAAGGCTCAGCAGGGCTTCACAAACGCACTCGCTGCAGTTCTCCGTCCTCTCAACAGCGTACTTGCAGTATTCCTTAATGAAGGCAATATCGCTATTGACGACACACTCTATGACCTTATCTGTTCAATCAGAGTTCCTTACACGGTAAAAACTCTCGACATCGGCGACAATGTGGCTAAGACAAGAATTGCATACATTATGTATGACGGCGTTCTTAAGCTCACTGTCAAGGAAGACCCGAGCTCAAGAAGCAAGTCAATCGCTTCACAGCTTGTACTTGACTTCAAGGCTCTCAAGACAATCGACGACCTTAAGATTGAAGGTACAAACGGCTACAACAGCGCTATCATTCCTCTTCTCGAGGCATTACAGGCTAAGGATGTTAAGTCTTACAGCCAGTATCAGAGCGATGTTAAGGCTGCAAAGGATAACCTCCTTCTCGACATCCTTAACCCGATTCTCGGCGACAACAGCGGTTCGGTACTCAATCAGCTTTACAAGGCTCCGATAACCTTCCTTACAGAGCTTGTACCGAATGTTGCACTCTACTTTGACGCACACGGACTTTCACAGGCAATAAACAACTTACTTGCTCCTGTAACAGGTCTTGTTGCTGATATCAACGATGTAATCAACATCAACTCAATAATCAAGGCTATCCTCGGAACAGACCTTGGCTCATACCTCGGCAACCTCCTTGGCGTAGGCAAGATTAATGTTGACTTCTCAGACCTGTCAACAATCAATATTGAGGATTACCTCGTACCTATTATTAATATGCTTCTCAAGGATAAAGGCATTGAGCTTCCCGACATTAACTGGCAGAAGCTTATCAACCTCGGTGATATTGAGAGCTACACCAGCAGAGCAACAGGCTCTGACGGCTATTACCTCACAGGTAAGCGTATCGAGAATATCGACAACGGCAAGGTGCTTATCACGGTACTCCGCTATGTTGCACAGGTACTTATCGACAACGCACAGACAATCAAGAATCTTGTACTCGGTATTGATGCAATCGCTAAGAACGATATGCTCAAGAGCATCGTTGCAAGCATCTTCAATACAATCGGCGCTCAGACACCTGACGCAATCATCGCTGCTCTGTACTATATCTTTGCAGGCGAGCCTCAGGATGTATTCTGGGATTACAGAGATTACAAGACAGGCAACTACAGCTTCTCATATCCCGAGACGGTTGATGTTGACTTCTTAAAGCAGTTACCTCCTATGCTTGACGGACTTATCAGCGGCTTCCTTGACCTCAACGGTCTTATCGCAGATAATCTCTTCAAGGATGAGCTTGTAGGTAAGATTGCTACAGGTCTTTACGGTGCAGTTGAGGGCGTAAAGGTTGGCGACAACTCGCTCACCTCAATTCTTGCACAGACAGACATTGACTTCTCAACAGCTAATGTTGCTAACCTCCTTGTTGACAAGGATTACGGTCAGACCTTTGAGAGCGCGGCTGCGACAATCAAGGCTGCAGGCTCATGGAAGAATGTAAACGCTTCCTCGCTTAAGTTCGGTGTAACCGACAGAGACAGCTTCTTCCACGCACTCGTTGCTGTACTCCGTCCTCTCTACGGCGTACTCGATGTACTTCTCAACGACGCTGACCTCAACCTCTTCGATGTTGTAAGACTTCCTGGTTCAAACGGTTACTCATCATCAATCGTACCGCTTATGGAAGCGTTCTCAATGTACAACATCAAGACGCAGTATCAGTACAGACAGGATATGAGAAAGGAATACGACGCTATTCTCCTTGATATCATCAATCCTATCTGGGACCTTGTAGAGGATGTACTTAACGCACCTCTCCAGACAATAATGGCAATCGTACCTAACCTTGCGCTCTTCATCGGTAACGACGGACTCTGTCAGGTAATTAACAACCTTATCACTCCGATAAGCGCACTGCTTGATTCAATTGCTCCTATCGTTGACGCTAACGAGCTTCTCACTCAGGTTCTCGACGGACTTGGCGTAAATCTCAACAGCATCCTCGGTAAGATTGGCATTAAGAATCTCAAGATTGACCTTTACAATATTGATAAGACCTTAGAGCCTGTTCTCGGCGGCAACGCAATCGTACCGCTCATCAACAACATCCTCGGTATTATTAATATTAAAGGCACAAAGATTGACCTTCGTCTTAACCCGATTGACTGGTTACAGCTTGCAAGCCACGGTGAAACAGTAACGGCTGCTTCACAGGCTGCAACCTATGACTCAAGAATTTTCGTAGTGGGCGATTCGTCAGAGACACTCATCGCAGTTCTCCGTTACCTCATTGACACAATTAATACAGGCGACAACTTCGATGCACTCAACTCACTTATCGGCGGCCTTATCGGCGGAGCAAACGACAGTATCTCCGATGTAGTAGGTCAGGTACTCGGTATGCTTCAGGGCGATACGGATGAGGTTATCTCCTCACTTGTTGAGCTTCTTCAGACTCTTGCTTAATTGATATAATTAAGTTACAGTAACTGAATAAATAAGAACCCCCGGCGGTTTTCCGTCGGGGGTTTTTTACGCTTGGGCGCAAGCATTTTTTTACGCTTTGGCGCAAGCATATGAATTAATAAAATATTAACTTGTAATATAAAACATTTTTATATATAATAGTTTTGTATATATCTTTTTATCGGGTGGTGATTAAATGCTTGGAAAATATGTTAAGGCAAAAATCCTTACGCCTGCTGACAGGTACAACGGCAAATACAGGCTTTACTGTCCCCTTCCCTTCGGCGCAATCGACGGCGCTGAAGACGAGGTTGCCTTCTTCCTTGACGAGTGTGAGAGCTTTGACAGCTTTGAAGGCATTGTAATCGCCCTTCTTGAGCCCGCGGAAAACGCACATAAGAATGCTTCGAATATCTGGCTTGTCGCAAAGAGCGGCACGCGCTACATAGCCTCCGATATTGAGGCAAAGCTTGACGCAGCGCGCCTCGGCTACGAAATAAAGAAATGCATTTTTGAATCAAGCGCAGGCGCTATCGTCTACAAAAAGCTTGACCGTGTGCGCTTCCTTCTTGTAAGGAACAGAAACGCCAACTGGGGTTTTCCCAAGGGGCATATCGAAAAGGGTGAAACAAAGTACGACGCAGCAAGACGGGAGGTACTTGAGGAAGCGGGCGTGCATGTTAAAATTCATCTGGGCTTTGAGGGCGTATCGCGCTATAAAATCAGGGACAGCATTGACAAAAAGGTTTCAATATTTGTCGGCACAACGGACGACGAGGAAACGGTTATTCAGGAAAGTGAAATTTCGGGTTACGACTGGCTTCCCTTCCACGCCGCAATACAGCGCCTTAAATTTGACAATGACATTGAGATTTTAATTGATGCGGAAAAGTATCTGATTGAAAACGGCTATATTGAAAACGAGTATCCGCATGTTCCTCCCTTCCCGGACAGGTTTTACAGAGGTCATGAGGCGCAGGGACTCGCAATCCACAACTTAAACAAGGAGTAAATATGCAGTCAGTAGTTGAAACTATACAGCAATTTTTAACCTCACACGGAATACCCGACTGGCTTGTGGTATTCATAATTTCCCTTATGCCGATACTCGAGTGCAGGCTCGGTATGTTCACGGCAATAGTGCTTTTACAGATGAACCCCTTTGTCGGCTTCATCATCAGCTTTATCGGAAATATTATTCCCATTCCCTTCATCCTGCTTTTAATAAACTGGATTTTCGAGGTGCTTAAAAAGGTGCCGGGAATTAATAAAATAATCTACTGGCTGGAGGAAAGAACGCTTAAAAAGCGCGACAAGATTGACAAATACGGCGTATGGGGACTTCTCATCTTTGTAGCAATTCCCCTCCCGGGTACGGGCGGCTGGACAGGCGCGCTTCTCGCCTCCCTCCTCCACCTCGACCGCAAGAAGAGCTTTGGCGTAATCGCCGTCGGCGTATTCATCGCAGGGCTCATCATAACAATTTTAAGCACGGTATTTAAGGTTGCAGTTTTTTGATGAACATTGAAGAAAAATTTTTAATCTCGCTTTGCAGCGCCTATCTTTCGGGAAAGAGCGCAAGCCTCCCCGCAGGCGCTGATTTGCAGGCGCTCTTCTCGCTTGCGGCACGGCACAGCCTTCTCGGTGTGGCGCAGTGCGTAAGCTCAAGGCAGAGCCTCGGCGACGGAAAATTCAGGAAAGCGCTGAGGGAATGTTTTTATGAATGTGTATATATGCACGAGCTGCAGAGCAAGGCGCTAAGCGAGCTTGAAGCGCTTTTTGGCGCAAATAATATAAAGTATATACTGTTTAAGGGCGCGGTGCTTAAAAAGCTTTATCCCGTGCCTGAGAGCCGCACTATGAGCGATATAGACCTGCTCATAGCGCCTGAGGACGCAAAAAAGGTCGGCGCGCTTCTGACTGAGAACGGCTACACCTGCACGCAGGGCGGCGGCGAGGTGCGCAAATACAGTCAGGGAAAAATCATACTTGAGGTACATTCAAGGCTTATCGGCGAGTTTGGCACGGCGTTTGACGGCGCATATGAAAACGCGGTGTTTGACGGCTTCAGGGGTGTGCTTGAGCCGAGCTTCCACCTCGCCTATCTGATTGCGCACACGGCTCATCATTTTAAATTCTACGGCGCAGGCGTGCGGCTGATACTCGATTTGGCAGTTTTGCAGTCGGGCGAGAATATTGACATTGACAGAACCTTTGAGATATTAAAAGAAGCAGGGCTTGAAAAATTCGGCAGGCTTCTTTTAAGCATCTGCAAGAAGTGGTTTGATGTCGGTACGGCATACACGGAGGACACGGAGAAATGTGAAGAATTCATTATGTCCTGCGGCGTTCTCGGCTCGTTTGAAAACGCCCCCTCGGTGCTTACAAGAAGGGAGCTTGAAAGCGGCAGAAGCGCAGGCAGGCTCACCTCCTCGCTTCGCCTTGCCTTCCCGTCTTACAGCAGGCTTCGCAAGCTGCCGTACATTGATTTTATCGACGGCAGACCGTGGCTCACGCCTTACGCATGGGCATACAGATTTTATTATCAGCTTAAGAATAAAAAAGATTTTTCAAAATTTGCACTGTCGCAGCTCGGCAGCAGACAGTCGATTGAAAAGGCTGAAGAACAGCTTGAGTTTTTTAAGGAGATAGGACTTTACAATGATTAGGTTTTTAATTGTGCTTCTCACAATAATCGCAATACTTTTGGTTTTATTTGTCGCATGGTTTATGATTTTAAAAGCGAACGGCAACTGCCCTCTCTGCGCTATGAAGAGAGTGCTTACGCCGCGCAAGCTCACGATTGATACGAATGAATATGAGGATTATAACGAGGGTATCATCACCGCTCCTCCGATGGGGTGGTCAAGCTGGAACACCTTCCGCAATCATATCGACCAGGAGCTTATCGAGGAAATCGGCGACGCGCTTGTAGCAAGCGGACTTGCCGAGGCAGGCTATCAGTATGTAAACCTCGACGACTGCTGGCAGAGCTCAAGGCGTGATGCCGACGGCAAGCTTCAGGGCGATTTGCGCACCTTCTCCGACGGCATACCCGAGCTTGTAAAAAAGCTCAACGAAAAGGGTCTTAAAGTCGGCATCTACTCCTCAAACGGCGACCTCACCTGCGAGGATATGCCTGCGTCCCTCGGAAACGAGCTTCTCGACGCGCGCACCTTCGCCTCGTGGGGAATTGAATTTCTTAAATACGACTTCTGCCACCATCATTCAATCAGCAGTAAAACTCCTCTGATTGAGCTTATCGAGCTTAACAAAATCGGCGAGAGAGATTACATAACGCTTGCACCCGAGGACGCCGAATACACGGGCAGGGCAAAGACCGTACAAAGCAAGGATTTGCCGACGGGACAGGCTATCGGCTTCATCAGCCACGGCTCAGGCACTGCAACGCTGAGAACTCCAGAGCTTGAGGAGGGCGACTACAACCTCACTATCGTTTACGGCAAGGATTTGACCCGTAAGCCGAAATATGTTCAGGTTATCGCAAACGGAGAGCTTCACGAGGTCAGCTTCCCGACGGGCTTCGGTTTTTCCGACAACGGCAGGGTGCAGATAAAGGTTGCGCTTAAAGAGGGCGTAAACGAGCTTGTTCTCAAAAATCCCGTTGCGACCTTCGTTGACTCGAGCTTCATTCAGTATCAGCGTATGGGCAGGGCGCTCAGACAGGCTTCAAGGGAATGGGCTGAGTTTACGGGCGCTGAGGAAAAGCCGATTGTATTTTCAATCTGCGAATGGGGTCATGCAAAGCCGTACCTCTGGGGCGCAAAGGCAGGTAATATGTGGCGCACAACCCACGATATTTTCCCTGTCTGGAAGAGCATCAGGCTCATTTATGAGCATACCGTTGACAAGTACGAGTATGCAAGAGTCGGCGCTTATAACGACCCCGATATGCTCGAGGTAGGCAACGGCAAGCTCACCGAAAATGAAAACATAGCGCACTTCTCGCTCTGGTGTATGATGGGCGCGCCGCTTATGCTCGGCAACGATGTCCGCAAGCTTCTTGACGGCAACGGCGAGCCTGTAAATGAAAATCCGACGCTTAAAATTTTAACAAACAAGCAGCTTATCGCAATCGACCAGGATTTGCTCGGCAAGGCTTGTAAGCGTATTTCAAAGAGCGGCGGCGTTGATGTACTTGCAAAGCCGCTTTCAAACGGCGATGTGGCGCTCTGCTTTTTCAACAAGCACGGCTCGCGCCGTACAGCAAGATTTAATCTTGACGCGCTCACACAGGATGAATACCTGAACTTCGGCAAGGTTTCAAGCTATGAAATCCACGATTTGTGGAACGACGAGAGGAGCGTTACAACAAATATCAGCACCTCGCTTCCGGCGCACAGCGTCAAGGTTTACAGGGTTAAAACAATATAATATAAAAACATAAAAACAGAAAAACACGGAAGGGATTTTCCTTCCGTGTTTTCTGTTTATTTATCAATTCATCAGTATTTTAATTTAAGTATAAGCCTTAACACAGGCAGTGCGTTTTCAATAAGCTCGCTTCTGCGTATACCGTCGGGCTTGCCGTAGGTTTCAAGCAGCGTGCCGTCCGACTTGTATTTCTTGTCGGTCTTCTCGCCGCCCGGCATAAGTACATTTACATGACTGCGCACCCTGTAAGCATTATCACGGAGATTCGGGAATTCGGGGCTTGCGCTTCTCTGCATCCACCAGTCAGTCATAACGCTGCCCTCAAAGCCCCACTCGTCGCGGAGAATTGTCTTTACAAGGTCATAATTATAATGGCTCCATACGCCGTTAATCTTATTATAGCTTGTCATAATGTTCATCGGCTGAGCTTCTCTTATGCAGATTTCAAAGCCTTTGAGGTAAATCTCACGAAGCGCCCTTTCCGTAATCCTTGAGTCCGTCTTAGTCCTCTTTGTTTCCTGATTATTGCAGGCAAAATGCTTAGGACAAGCCGAAACATTTGAACTCTGAACGCCCTTGACAAAGGCTGAGGCAATCTTACCCGAAATTACGGGGTCCTCCGAGAAGTACTCAAAATTCCTTCCGCACAGCACATCTCTGTGAATATTCATACCCGGCGCAAGAATAACATCGGTCTCCCTGAAGGTCATCTCCTGTCCGAATTTAACGGCAAGGCTTTCAACAAGCTCCGTATTCATCGTACATGCAAGAGCGGTGCCGCAGGGGATAAGAGAGGTATAACGCTTAATTCTTATGCCTGCAGGTCCGTCCGTTGTGATAATCGGCTTAACGCCCTTTGCAATCAGCGATTCGCTCGTACCGCCGAAGGCGCCTGCGTTGCCCTCAACGCCGTGCTCGCTGTTCATATAACCCTGACCGCGCGAAAGCACCTCAAGCTCCTCGCTTGTAAGCGTGTTGGCAAATTCCTCGAGCGTGATTTTGCCGTCTGCAACATCCTGCAGAGTTTCGCCCTCGTTCTTCTTATAATCAATCTCCTCGGGAAGCGCGTCGAGAATTCTCTCCCTGAGATACGGCGGGGTCGCATAAACAGCGGTCTTTACGGGTATATACTCGTCGCCGTGAAGCCTCGGCACAATCACCGTAAAGCTGCGCTCGGGCGCACAGGCGGTCTGCAGGGTGTCGGTAACGGTTTCCTCAAGAGTGATTGTCGCAAATTCCGCAGCGTCCCTTACATTCTCGCCGATATAAAACACATACTCGCCCGCCTCGACAAGATATGAGCTTTTATTACCCGTTACGCCCGTATCGTCATATGACGAAATATCGTAAAGCGAAAAGCTGAATTCAAGCTTTTCCTTCTCCCCCGGCTCAAGCTCCTTCGTCTTGTTAAACGCAACAAGCGCACGGCTTGCCTGCGACAGCTTGCCCTGAGGCTTCTTCACATAAAGCTGTAAGGCGTCCTTGCCTGCGGTCCCTCCGACATTTTTAACGGTTACGCCCACCTTGAAGCTTTCGCCGTCAAAGCTCAGCTTACCTGCCTTAAAATCAAAGTCGGTATAACTCAGACCGTATCCGAAGGGGTAAAGCACGCTGTTCTTTGAGAAGGTTTCAAAATATCTGTAACCTACAAAGATATCCTCCTGATACACATTGTAGTCCTTGCCGCCGAAATTTGACGAGCTCGGATAATCCTTATAATCCCTCGCAATAGTATCAACAAGCCTTCCGCTCGGATTAATCCTGCCTGTGAGAAGGTCGGCAAGAGCGTTACCGCTTTCCATACCGCACTGCCATGCGTATACAACAGCGCTGATTTTGTCGCCGTAAAACTCGGTCCAGCTCATATTGATAATGTTGCCGCAGTCAAGCACAACAACAACCTTTTCAAAACATTCGGTTACATTATCAAGCATCTGAAGCTCGGTCTTGGTAAGATAGAAGCTGCCCTCCTCGAGCTTGTTTTCCCTGTCCTCGCCTGCAGCCCTGCCGATAATTACAACTGCAACATCATTACGGCGGCTGATTTTATTGGCGATTGCTTTCTTAACAGGCATTTCGGGATAACACATAGGCCAGTGTCCCCAGTAGCCGTGATTAACGGGATTGGCGTCGCACCACTTTTCATATATCCCGCAAAGCTCAGAATCAAGCTTTACGCCTGCGTTTTTAAGTCCGTCAACAGGGCTTACAAAATAGGGCGCGTTCACATCGCCGCCGCTGCCGTAGCCGACATAAAAGTAGTCCCTCTGACATCTGCCGAAAAGAGCGACCCTGTCCTCAGCCCTGAGGGGAAGCGTACCGTCGTTTTTAAGAAGGACCATACCCTCGCCCGCGCTTTCCCTTATAAGCTCGGGCATACCGTCAAAAA
>OCTW011596564.1_pt1 | contig 11285 bp, 4 predicted proteins | sample 1539671 | NCBI WGS metagenome assembly OCTW01 (sample SAMN02144230, study PRJEB22623) | gut metagenome | biome: sheep rumen | host: Ovis aries | place: New Zealand | reverse complement strand
GCCTCGAACGCGGCCGCGTCGCCGCCGACCGGGATCTCCACGGCGAACGGCACGGGCGTGCGCAGCCCGAAGAAGTGCTTCTTCGCGGGGGTCGAGAAGCGCTTCTCGATCGCCGCGCAGGCGACCTCGCAGACGCCCTCGCCGCGCACGACCTTCGTGACGTCGAACATCTCGGCCGGGACGTAGTGGACGGCGGCGGGCGCCGTTGTATGTTTCGTGGAACGTTTCATGGGATCTAGCGCGTGAGCGTCGCCCGGTAGAAATGGTGCTGGTCCGTGGCGGGCTGCCACGGGCCGGACGGCGCGTCGGCGCCGTAGACCGTCACGGTCCCGTTGTAGGCTCCGGCGATGGCCGGCACCGTCCCGGGCGTGAACGCCGCGAAGCGGAACGCGGCCTTCGCCGCGTCGAGGCCGGCCACGGCGCAGTTCAGGAGGTAGGCCGCCGAAAGCGCGTTGTCGGGGTTCCCGTCCGCGTCGAAGGACATCGCGTTCACGTCCGCGCCGCCGAACGGCACGCCATTCGCGCGCGCCCACTTCGAGAGCCTGCGCAGCTCCGCGGTCGTGGTGCCGGCCTCCGCGAAGGCGCCGCCCGTGAGGCCGAGGTCCGCCGGCGAGGTCCCGTCCGTGATCGCCGTGTCGGGGTCCTCGGGCCAGTCCTGGAAGCCGCCGCCGCCGGCCTCGCCGAGGTCGCGCACCTGGATGGCGTTGAGGGGCCGGTTGCCCGTACCGGTCGGATAGGTGACGGTGATGTCCGCCGTCGCGCCCGTGGCCGTGAAGACGCCGACGAGGGAGGCGCCGTAGGTGTAGTCCACGCCGTCGTGGGTTCCGTGGATGTACACGGGCGTCGAGCCATTCGCCGAAACGGTCGTGCTGTTGGACGTCCGGTGCGAAACGAGCTGGACGAGGTAGGCGTGGCCGGCCGTCAGCCCCGAGAGCGTGAGCGTGAACGAAAGCGGCACTTCCTCTCCCGTCCAATACCAACCGTCTCGAAGCATGTTGCCGAAGTCGCCCGTCGCCCCGCCGTCGCCGAAGCTTCCCCCGCTGTTCCCGGCGGAGGCGGGCGATGCGGAGACCATGGTCGCCGCGTCGAGGTTGACGGCACGGGCGAAGGGAACGCCGCCCACGGTTCCGCCGGGAGAACAGTACGCATAGAGGAGCGTGCCGTCCGTGCGAATCGTGCTGCCGTCCGCGGCCATCGGCCCGACGGTCCAGCCCTCCACGACGGAACCGCCGCCGCCCGACGTGCTGACGGCGAACGAGACGGACTTCGTGGCCGTCTTGCCCTTGTCGGTCGTGACCGTGACTGCGCAGGCGTAGGAGCCGTCGGCGAGGTTCTCGATGGAGAACGAGGCGGTGTCGGTGGTCTGGTTCGCGAGCGCCGCGACGGCGGTCCCGCCGTTCAGCGCGTAGGAGACGGAATAGGAGGTGGCGTTAGTCCCGGCATCGTCCGTCCCCATCACGATGCCGGAGAGAAAAAGCGACGCGGTGCTCCCGTCCGGAGTCGCGGTCACGCTGCCGATCGACGGCTCGACGACCGTCGCCCCGCCGCCGCCGCCACCCCCGCCGCCGCCGTCGAGCTCGCGGACCTGGACGGCGTTGAACGGCATTTTGCCGCTCCCGCCCTGGTAGGTGATCGTCACGTCCTTCGTCGCGCCGACGGCCGTGAAGACGCCCGTGACGAGCGCGCCGTACTTCCCGCTCGCCTCGTTGTCGCCGTGGATGTGCACGGGGTCGCACCCGTTCGCGGAGACGATCGTCGTGTTGTTAAAAAAGTTGTGCGCCAGGAACTGGACGAGGTAGCTCTTCCCGCCTTCGAGATTCGAGAGCGTCAGCGTGACCGTGTGCGTGCCCGATCCGTCGCTGTCCCAGTACCAGCCGTTGCCGAGGGTGAGACCGAAGTTGCCGCCGATGCCTTCGTTCAAGAAGTCGCCGGTGAAGCCGTCGATGTTGGGCGTGAAGGAAATCTTCGGCGGATTCTCCGAAGACTGGAGGTTTATCGACCGCTCGAACGGGATTCCGTTGACGGTCCCGCCGTTGCACACATAGCCGTAGACGAACGTGCCCTCGGTGCAGAAGGAGTCGCCGGCCTCGTCCATCTGGGCGGAGGTCCAGACGTCGGAGACGGCGGACGTGTTGACGTAGAAGACGACGGACCTGGTCTTCGTCCGGCCCTTGTCCGTCGTCATCGTCACCTCGCACGTGTGGTTGCCGTCCGCGAGGCCCCCGAGCGTGAACGAGCAGTCTTCCGACGTCTGGTCGGAGAGCGCCGTCACGGCATTCGCCGCGCCGTCGAGCTTGTAGGCGACGGAATACTTGGTCGCAGGAACAGAATTGGCGTCCGTGCCCAGGACCACGCCCGCGAGCGAGATCGTCGCGTTCGAACCGCTCGGCTCCGCGGCGAGCTCCGCGATGCGGGGATACTTCGGCCGGTTGTTCGTCGCGCGGTTCTGCGCGAACATCCAGACGAAGCGGTGGTTCGGCGCGCCCGCCGTGACGTCGTCCTCCGTGGCGTAGCACGTCGTCCAGGCGTCGTGGCTGTTGTTCTCGAGCTTCTCGAAGATCACGTCCGACCCGAGCGCCCGGAGCGCCGTGACGATGCCCTCGGTCTGTTCGACGGGAATGGTCGGGTCGCCTCGGTTGTGGACGGCCAGGACCGGGACGTGCGCGATGTCGGCCGCACAGGCGGGATCGCCGCCGCCGCAACACGGCATCGCCGCGGCGAAGAAGTCGGGCCGGCGGCAGATCGCGTCCCAGGTCCCGTGCCCGCCCATCGAGAGGCCGGTGACGTAGATGCGGTCGGCGTCGACGTCCGACATCGCGGCGTAGGCGTCGAGAAGGTCGAACACCGCCTGGAGCGCCGCGGACGGCTTGTCCTGGAACGTGCAGGTGGTCGAGTTCATGGAGAACTCCGCCCACTTGACGTCGTTCGGGCACTGGGGGACGAGAAGCTTGTAGCCGCTTGGGCCGCCCGCGCCGTCGAGGTAGCGCTGGATGTTCGACATCTCGTTGATCGTGAACGAATTGTCGACGCCGCACTGGCCGTATCCGTGGAGGAAGACGACGACCGGGACCTTCCCGCCGTTCGGGTCGGCCTTCGCCGCGACGCGGTAGGGAAGCTGCAGCTTGTTGGACGCGACGAACGTCTTCTTGACGAACTCCCCGGTGAGGTCCTCGCCGCCGCCGCCACCGCCACCGCCGCCGCCGCCCGAGCCGTCTCCGAGCTCGCGGAGCTGGATGGCCTTGACGAGGCATTTGCTGCCGGCGGTGGCGAACGAAACGGTCACGGTCTCCTGCGCGCCCGTCGCCTCGAACACGCGCGAGATCACGGCGCCGCACTTGTAGTCGTTCTGCTTGGTGGCCTCGAACGGAACGAGATCGCCGGCGGAGAGCGTCGTCGAGGAATTGTTCCAGTGGTTGGCGGCGAGAATCTGGACCAGGTACTTCTTCCCGGCCGTGAGCCCCTGGAGGGTGAAGGCAAGGTCCAGCGAGGAGTCGCTCTTCTCCCACACCCAGCCGCCGTTGAACACCGGGTTGTTCTCCGTCCAGCCCGCGCCGGTGTACGACGAGGGCGAAACCGACGCCTGGTCGGAGCTCGGGAAACCCGCGGAGAACGAGATCCCGTTGACGGTGTGCCCGGTGAAGCCGCGCGCGAAGACCTGCGTGCCGTCGCTGCGGAACGCCGAGCCCGTCGCGTCCATCGGCGCGACCTTCCAGCCGACGGCATCGGCCTGGGAGTCGACGAGGAACTTGACGCGCTTGACGGCGGATTTTACGATGCCGTCCGACGAAACCCAGACAGCGCAGGTGTGCCAACCGTCGGCGAGGTCCTCGAGTTCGAACGAGGCCGAGGAGCCGGTCTCCGTCGTGGAAAGCGCCACCTCGGCGCCTGCATCGAGCTTGTAGGAGACCGTGAAGGACGATGCGGCCGCGCCGCTGGCGTCCGTGCCCTTCGCCACGCCGGAAAGCGCAATCGTCGCGTTCGTGCCGCTCACCTGCGCGGCGGCGGAGCCGATCGTCGGGAGCGCCACGGACGAGGCGCCGGCCGTCGCCATCGCGCTGGCGATCGCGGGCGCGAGGATCTCCTCGTAAGCCTTGGGGGTCAGGTGCAGGAACATGTCGGGAAAGTCGCCGCCCGCCAGCTGCACGTACATCTCGCCCCTGTAGGTCCCGTCGGCGTTCAGGAACTGGCTGCGGACGTCGACGAGGATCACGCGCTCTCCGTCCGCGAAGGTGCGGATGATCTCGTTCGCCGCCTCGTTGTTGGCGTACTGCGCCGCGCCCTTCGCTGCGTTCTGCGCGTTCGTGTAGCCGTAGGGAAGGATCGGCATCAGCAGGACCTTCGACTCGGGATGCTTCGCGAGGACGAGGTCGAGCACGGCCCGCACGCCCGCGGCGATGTCCTCGGGCGTGTCGCTCGGATTCTTCTGGATGGTGTTGTTCGTCCCGATCAGCAGGTTGAAGAACTTCGTCGTGTAGCCGTCGATGCAGCCGCTCTCGAGGCGCCACAGCAGGTTCTCCACGAAGTCGCCGGTCCGGCCGAGGTTCAGGACGCTGGCGGCGAGCCCTTCCATCGATTCGCCGCTTTCCTCCATCCACTTCTGCGTGAGGGAGTCGCCGAGGAGGACGAGATCGAAGCTCCGGCCGTTCTCGCCGATGAGCTTCAGGTCGTCATCGAACTTCCGCCAGAAGGCATCCTGCATCACGGCGTTGGTCGCCGTCGGGAACGCCGCGATGCGGTCGATTGCGGGACGCGCCGTCGCCACAAGGTCGGCGGGCATCGGGGCGCCGCCCGCCGCGGCGGCGACGTAGGGCGCGACCGCCTGCGCCCAGACCTCGTAGCCGGCCGCGTTCAGCGTGACGCGGTCGTCGTTGAAGAGCGAGGTCTTCAGCGTGTGGCGGTCGTTCTCGAGGAAGAGGTCCGACATGTCGACCCAGGCGCAGCCCTTCTGCTTCGCGTACGCGCGGACGTCGATGTTCAGGCGGTCGTTGCGCGGGCGCACGGGGTCGGACTCGTCGAGCCCGCGGGGAAGCACCGCCTGGACGACGACCTTGGACGCGCCGAAGCTCTCGACAAGCTCGTCGATGATCGCGCGGACGCCCAGATACGTCCTTCCCTCGGCCTCCTCCCTCTCGGCGTAGATCGCGGCGTTGTTGCCGCCGACCATCAGGAAGACCGCCTTGGGGCTGCCGAGCTCGCCGTTCTGGATGCGCCAGAGGAGGTTCTCGGTGCAGTCGCCGGCGAAGCCGAGGTTGAACATCGTCCTGTCGCCGGCGAAGTGCGACGCGAGCGCGGCCGCGCCCGTCGTCTCCCAGCCCTGCGTCAGCTCGTCGCCGAGGAAGACGATGTCCTTCCTGATGGAACTGTCGGCCACCGCCGCGACCTTCTCGGCGTGGCGCGCCGTCCACCAGGCGTCGAGCCGCGAGGCGGGGGTGTTCGCGCGGATGGATACCGCGGAGGCGTTCGCAGCGGCCATCGCGAGGATCGCCGCGGACAGGAACGTGAAGGAGTTGGGTTTCATCGTGAGCCTCGAGTTTTGGTTGCATGCCCTTTCCGCACGCGGGGCGAATGCGGCCACGCGATGGCGATGGCGCCGTTCGACACCACGAATGATACCGCCGCGCCCGCCCGTTCGGCTAGGTAGATTCGCGGCGGAAACAAGTAAAGACTATCCGAAACCGGCGCACCGTTGCTTCCGCTACGAAGAGTCTCGGAGTTTCGGAGACACGGAGGCCACAGAATCCTCCAAGCCTCCGAGACTCCCGGGAGCGAAAGCAAGAGGCCCGGAAGCGGACCAGCCCGGCGTCAGCAGGCTTCGGCGACCGGGCGGAGGAACATCGCCATGTAGTGCGGAAGCGTGATCTTCCTCCCGACGACGCCGACATTGCCGCCCGTGAGCTTGTAGCCGTAGGGTATCGACGGGTCGGCGAGGAGCTTGTCCAGCGAGAGCGTCGCCCCCGTCTTTGCCTTCACTTCGACCGGAACGACCCCTTCCGCCGCCTCGACGAGGAACTCCATTTCCAGCCGGCCGCCGTCCCTGCTGTGGTAGTGCAGGGGGAAACCGTTCCGCTCCAGGATACCGGCGACGAGGTTCTCGTAGACGCCGCCCTTGAGCGAGCCGGCGAGCGTGCCGTCGAGGATCTGCCGCTTGACGAGCATCCCATAGAGCGAACAGAGCAGCCCGACATCCGAGAGATAGAGCTTGAACCAGCCCTCTCGGACGTAGGCGGAGAGCCCGGGCAGCGGCGCCTCGACGCATTCGGCGAAGGACGCGAGCGCGGCGTCGCGGAGCCATTCCACGCTCGCGAGGTATTTCCGCGCGGAGCCGGACTTGTCGACCTCCGAGTACTTGAACTTCTTGTTCTCCTTCGCGAGGATGCGCGGGATGGCGCGGTAGCACTGCTCGATCTTCTGGACTTCCGGCGCCTCCGCGTATTTGTGGATGTCGTCGATGCAGGACGCGACCAGCTTCTCCTGCGCGCGCTGCACGTCGCCGAAGTGCGGTTCGTCGACGAACCCCGAGACGACTTCCGGCATCCCACCGACGACGGCGTATTCGCGCAGCAGCCGGTGGAACGTTTCGTTCACGGCCTCGGGCACCTTTTCGCGCCGTTCGAAATACGGGCGAAGGACGTCGATCCGGGCGTCGTCCCAGCCCTTCGCCCACAGGTATTCCCGGAACGAGAGCGAGTGCATCGTGACCTGCCGCTCGAATCCGACGGGGACGGACTTGGGCTGCCGGTCCTTGCGGCGCTTGTACTTGATGCCCAGCAGCGAGCCGGACGCAACCACGTCGCACCGGCCATCCTGCGCGAGGAACTTCATCGCCGTCCGGGCGTTCGGGCATTCCTGGATCTCGTCGAGGAAGAGCAGCGTGTCGCCGGGAACGATTCGGACCTGCGGGAGAACCGCCGTGAGCCCCACGTAGATGCGGTCGGCGTCGAGGCTGCCGTCAAAGACCGAGACCAGCTCGGGATGCGTGATGAAGTTGAGCGTGACCGCGTTTCCGTAGTTCTCCCGCGCGAACTTCTCGACGATGAACGTCTTGCCGACCTGGCGAGCGCCTTTGACGAGAAGGCACTCCGCCCCCTTTGTGCGCTTCCATTCCTTCAGCGTGTCGTAGAATTCCCGTTTCAGCTCGGCCATGGATCCTCCTTCCTCCGCCGTCTTCAGCGGTGGAAAACGGCGTCAGTCTACGCCAATTTGCAGATTTTCGCAACTCTAAAATCGATCTTTCGCAATTTTTCTCAAGACAAATCGCAAATTTCTGCAGATTTTCGCATCTATCGGCCGTTGCTTCCACTACGGGGAGTTTCGGAGACAGGGAGACCTTGAAGTCCTCCAAAACTCCATAACTCCCGGGTGCGCCGCACCGCGCTTCGGAGAAAGCTACTTCCCGAGGTCGCGGACCTGGACGGCGTTGAGGGCGTAGTTGTTGTCGGCGCAGACGGTGATCGTCTTCGTGGGCGCGGTCGCCGTGAAGGTTCCCGTGAGCACGCCGCCGCGGGCCCAGCCGTCGCCGCAGACCTTGATGTAGTTCGCGTCCCGGTACGACTCCTTGATCCAGACGTGCGACTTCTCGTAGCCGTTGAAGTCGCGGAAGCCGACGATCTGGACGAGGTAGCGGTGGCCGGGCACGAGGCTCCGGAGCGTCACCTCCTTCTCGCCCGCGTTCGCCCACCAGCAGTGGGCCAGCAGGTCGCGGAATCCGCCGCCCGCGACGTCCGCCGGGACCTGCGAGCCGGAGGTCGGCCCGTAGGGCCAGGCGATGTTCGCGTCGTCGATGGCGCCGTTCGCGGCGGCGAAGGGAACGGAGCCCGCCGTATAGGTGCCGCTCCCGACGGCGTACGCGCAGACGAGCGTCCCGTCCGTCCGGATCGCGCCGCCGTCGGCGGCGAGCGCCTCGCCCCGCCAGTCCTCGGTCATCGTGAAGTCGACCGTGGTCTCGAGCTCCCTGCCGTCCGCGGTCGCGACGATGACCTTGCAGGAGTGGGGGCCGAGCGCGACGTCCGGGATCGTGAACGAGTTGCGCGTCCTCGTCTGGTTCGAGAGGGCCGGCTTCCTCGGCCCGCCGTCGAGCTCGTAGGCGACCGAGTAGGACGCGACGGGGACGGCCTTCGCGTCCGTCCCGAGGAAGATGCCGCGGACCGTGATCGTCGCGGTCCCGGGGCCGTCCGCGTTCGGCGCGGCCGACGCGTAGCCGAGCGATGGGTCCGCCACGTGGGGCCGGCCCGCGGGGACCGCGCGGTACTTCTGCATCGCGGCCGTCAGGGCGGGCTTCCAGATGGCGGGATAGGCGGAGTCGGCCGGATGCAGGCAGTGCCCCTTCGAATCGTAGACGCCGGCCTTGTAGCAGCTCTCCTTGCAGGAGGCGTCTGGGTTGAGGAACGCGCCGCGCAGGTCCACCCAGAACACGCGGCTGTTGTCGACGAACTTGATGATGAGATCGTTGACGTCCTCGTTCACGTTGCGGACGTCGAGCGCCGCGTAGTACCGGCTCTCGAACCCGTAGGGCAGGATCGGCATCAGGAGGATCTTCGACTCGGGGTGCTTCGCCACGATCTCGCGCAGGATGAGCCGGATCGACTCGGCGACGTCCTCCGCGCGGTCGCAGGGGTCGTCGTGGTTGTCGACGTGCTTCTGGTAGCCGTTGTTCACGCCGATCATCAGCGTGAAGTACTCCGCCTGGTAGCCGTCGAGCGCGCCGTTCCGGACGCGCCAGAGCAGGTTCTGCGCGCGGTCGCTGCCGATGCCCATGTTGATCGTCCTGCCGGCGTCCCCGTCGAAGCTCAGGTTCGAGTAGACCCAGAAGTCGGTGATGGAGTCGCCGAAGAGGACGGCGTCGAACGTCCTGCCCTGGCTCTGGCTGCGGTCGTCCTCGAAGTGGCGCACGCCGTACTCGTCCGTGCGCCGCGCCGGCGTGCACGGCTCCGAATCCGGGTTTGAGCCCGGCACGGGGACGTCGAGCGGTCCGCCGAACGCGGCGGTCGCGGCGACCGCGAGGATCGCCGAGGAGAGGAGCGGGAGGGTGTGGAGCTTCATCGTGTGCCTCGTGTTGCTTGGGTTGTCGCCATCGGGTCCGCCCCGCGATGGCGGGGACGCCGTCCGACAAGCCGGCATTCTACCCGTACCGGCCTTTCGGCGGAAAGGGAGTCGCCCGGCGATATCGGGTAAATTTCGGCCGGCCCGCCGACGCGGACGCGGAGCGGCGACTCGGTTCGGACGCCCCGGCTCAGCGCGTCAGGATCGCCTGGAAGAAGCGATGCTCCGCCGTGGCGGGCGCCCATGCGCCGCCGAGGTCGTCCGCGCCGAGGACCGTCACGCGGCCATTGAGGCCGGAGGCGTCGATGGACGGCACCGTCCCGGGCGTGAACTCCGTGAAGCGGAACGCGGCCTTCTTCGCGTCCAGGTCGCCGACGCCGCAGCCGAGCAGGTACGCCGTCGTGAGATCGGTGTCCGGGTTGCCCGATTCGTCGAAGGCCATCGCGTTCACGTCCGCGCCGGCGTAGCGCACGCCGTTCGCGCTCGCCCACTTCGAGAGCCTGCGCAGCTCCGCCGTCGTGGTGGCGGACTCCGCGAAGCCGCCCGCGACGAGACCCAGGTCGATCGGCCGCATCGCGTCCGTGATCTGCGTGTCGGGATCCGCGGGCCAGTCGAGGAACGGCGGAACGGTCGGACCTCCCTCGTCGGGAAGGCCCGTCAGCGTCAGCGCGCAAATCTTGGGGACGGTCTTGGCGGTGAGGATCGACACCGTCTTGGTCTCGCCGCCGTCCGAGACGAGATAGACGGCGCGGGATCCGTCGTTGAGAATCGGGCCGAGCGCAATGCCCTCGTAGACGATGATGTTCAGGATCACGCCCTTGATCTCCACCAGGCGGGTGCCTTTCGCGACCGGGGTGTAGGAGTCGGCCTCCGTCAGCGAGGGAAGGTCCGAGATCTCCGTCGCCGCGGCCAGGGCGCCCGTCGTGATGCGGTAGATGCGGCACCGGCCCCAGGTCGTGATGCTGACCTCGCGCTCGAGGGCCAGCAGCGACCCGTCCGGCAGCGCGCACAGGCCGGAGAGGCCGCTCTGCGCATAGTTCGATCCGCCGCAGGGATCGCACGCGTAGGCCCACTCGCCGGCGGCCTCCCAGTCGGCCTGCGCCGTCGCGCGCGTGAAACGCGTGAGGCGCACGACGGTGCTCACGGTCGTGTTGCCGTCAGAAGACTCGCCGTCGCAGGTGAGCGCCTGTTCGTTCGCCGTCCACATCGTGAGCCCGTCCGGCGAAACCGTGAGCGCCTCGAGCGAACGGTTGCCGCGCTTGTAGCTGCGCTGGACGGCGGGGACCGGGGCTGTGCGGCCCGTGGCGACGCCGCCGAGGCCGTATTCGGCGATGGTCGGAGAGGCTTCGTCGCTGATCCACAGCGCTCCGGTCCGCGGGTCGAGGGCGATTCCCTCCGCGTCGCCGAGCGAGCCGGGCGTGAACTCCGCGCCGATCGACTGGGCGGCGATGGCGCCGGAGGCGGGATTGATCGCGAACGAAACCGGATAGACCTTCGACTTGCCGTCGCCCGCGTGGTCGCGCAGCACGTAGAACACGCCGGCGCGCCCGGACCAGGCGATGCCGCCGCATCCGTCCTTCTCGAAGGAATACTCGGCGACCTTCTCGATCGAAAGCGAGTAGTCGGAGTCCGGACCGGCGACGATCTCTCGGCTCGCGGCGTGCGCGAGGGAGGCGCCCAGGACGACGACGAGCGCGACGGCGGGAATGGCATGCATGGCGGGACTTGGGCTGGACATGGCTGTCGATTCGCGGCTTCTCCGGCGCGACCGCCGCTGCGGTCGCGTCGAACGGAACCCGATTATACCCAAGCTCCGGCCGCAAGGCAAACGCGGGCGGCGGCGGCGCTGTTGCCGTGCTCGGGGCGGTCTGCTAGCATCCCCCCGCCATGAGCATGATGAAACCCTTCGACCCCGCCGTCGCGGAGCGCCAGCCGGTCTGGCCCGCCGGCGCGATGCCCGACCGCCAGCCCCACCAGATCGCCGCGATGACCGACGAGGCGGAAGCCCCCGGCTTCGACCCCGCCGCGCACACGGAGCCCTTCCTCGACTGGTATCCGCCGCCCGCGAACCCCATCGGAGCCTGCGCGATCCTCGTCTCCGGCGGCGCCTACCAGAACTGCTGCGACGTCGGCCTCATCAAGGAGTGGCGCGAGCGGTTCGAGGCGCTCGGCTGCCAGTGCGTGAACTTCGTCTACCGCACGCCGTGGGCGCGCGGGATGGCGATCTACCGGACCGCGTGGGAGGA
>OCTW013405787.1_pt1 | contig 11286 bp, 7 predicted proteins | sample 1539671 | NCBI WGS metagenome assembly OCTW01 (sample SAMN02144230, study PRJEB22623) | gut metagenome | biome: sheep rumen | host: Ovis aries | place: New Zealand | reverse complement strand
CAATCCCCCGGGCATCACGCTGACCGAGGCCATGCGAAAGGATGTGGCGCAGCGGAACATCAGTAAGACGGTGAGAGATGTGGCACTGCGGTATGGCACGCACACAATGTGGGGCCGATGTGGAGTTGTGTGGGCACCTTGAGCTTAAAGAAAGGCAGCAAAAAACTGCTAATCACAGATCTGAAGCCCGATGCACGCATCGACCGCATCTACATCGGTCTCTATCCGCCGTTTGCAAAGGAGCCACGCGTGCGCATCGCCGCCTCCCACTGTCAGCGCAGGCAAGGTGGCATAGAACAGATAGTGGGCCTCGGCTATACAGATGGAATGGTCATGCTGCCGTTCAACACACCGTCCTATCAGGCAGAGGACCTCACAAAGGCTCCCTGCATAGAATATGAGCTCGACTTGCAGGATGGCGACCAAACAGTGGAGGTTCGCACCCTGCCAACACTGCGTGTCTACGAGGGGCGTGACGCGCGCTATGCCGTGCAGCTTGGCGACGGCCGCCCCGAGGTCTTCTCCATCCATGCCGACGACTTCTCGGCAGAGTGGCGCCTGAACGTCCTCCGCGGATATGCCTCGCGCTCGATACCCGTCACCAACACGGGCCTACAGCGACTGCGCATCTATCTGCTTGACCCCGGCATTGTCCTTCAGGAGGTGCTCATACACTGCAAATGATGAAGAGCGCAAGCCCATACACACACGACCAGAACGGCCAAAAGCAAGCAACATCAGGTTGTCTGCTTTTGGCCGTTCTAGTCGTTTTTTGTCTTCGTTCAGACTATGTTTTTCTGCCTTTCTGTTGAAATGGTGGCTACGGAAGAGCGACGAAGTCAGAAGCGCCAGCTGATTCCGCCCATGAAAGTGGCGCGGGGCATGGGGTAGCCCAGGTTGATTTCATAGCGCTGTGCGAGCAGATTCTCGCCGCGCACCCACAGGCTGAGGCCCTTGGCAACGGCGTAGGTGGCACTGATGCTGAGCAGGCAGAAGTCTTCTTTCTGCTCTGCCTGGCCCACGGCGGTGTAGAGACCGCTGATGTATTGCAGGGCGGTGTTGACGGTGAGTCGCTGGCAACGGTAGTCGGCACCGACGAAACCCTTGTAGGAGGGCGCTGCAATGACGGGGGTCTCCATGTGGAGCAGTGAGTGGTTGGTGTTGAGGCTCCAGTGACTGTTCAGCCGATAGGCGGCCTCGAGTTCCACACCGTAGTTCTCAATCTCGCCGGTATTCACGTTCTTGCGCTCCACGGTCTGAATCATGTTGTCACCTTTTATATAATATAGGTTGGCGCCATAGCTGAACGCTCCAAGCCGATGGCGCCACGAGAGTTCGTAGTTCCACAGGCGCTCAGGCTCCAGTTCCTCGTTCGACGGTGGATAGAGATACATCTCGCGCATGGTGGGATTGCGGAAGCCTTTGCTCACCATGGCCTTCACTTCTCCTGTTGTCAGCGGACGCACCACGACGCCTGCCTGTGGTATCCACTCCGTTCCTGTCACCGAATGGTTGTCGACGCGCAGACCTGCGTCAACGGTCAACCACGAGGCAATGTCCTGTCGGAAGTCCACATATCCGGCGATTTCGTTGCGATAGGACTTACCGCTTTGCTTGTTCGGAGTGTCGAGCACCTCGCCCGTCTGCTTCGATGTGTAGTAGGCATGTCCGTAGATGTGCTGGTAGTCGATGCCGGCGGTGAGGCGGTTGCCCTCAAAAAGGCGAGCGCTCTGATACCACGAAATGCCCGTCAAGGCATCCTTTGAACGGAAGTAGCGCTGTGTGGGCTGGTCGGCATTTGCGCTGCCGTCGTCGATCTTATGTCGTCCGAAATTGCTGTAGACGCTCAGTGCTCCGCTCGTGCGTTCGTAGTGATTCTCGAGTGCTGCCGACACCACGCCGCGGGTAATCCACTGGTCGGCGCCATAGATGGGACTGGTCACAGCCCCAGGATAGGTGCTGTTGAAGTGGGTGAGGTCGGCATCGAGGTAGGCATTCCAGTGCGATGTGAAGTCGTAGCCAAGCTTCATGTAGCCGCCATACTGTTCAAATCCCATGTGCGGACGGTGGTTGTCGGTGCGGCCATACTGCGCCGATACGGTCGACGAGAAACGGCCGCTGCGCACCTGATTCGAGGCATCGGCCTGGATGGTGCCATAGCTGCCTGCGCCGAGATTGACATTTGTCTCCACACGATTGTGCCCAATGGGAAAGGAACGTGTGACAATGTTGAGCACGCCGCCCATGGCATTGCTTCCGTAGAGTACGGAGGCAGGACCGCGCAACACCTCAACACGCTCGGCCATCAGGGTCTGATAGCTGTCGCTGATGGGATGACCATAGACGCCATTGTACTGGGGATGGCCGTCGATAAGCACCAGCATCTGTCCGGCACCGCCTGTGGTTCCGCGAAGGTTGATGCCGCCGGCAGCTCCTGTGGAAACACCGTAGCCCATCATGGAACGGCTGGTTACCATCAGTCCGGGCACCTGTTGCATGACGGTAGGCAGCACCGATGGCTGGTGCTGTTCGACCAGTTTATCACGCGTGACGACCGTCACCGTCATGGGCAGATGGCGCACATCCACGGCATTCCGCGTACCCGTCACCACCACTTCCTGCAAGGAGAGCGAGTCGTTCAGCTCATCTGACAAGGCGCCTACGGGGAAAAAAAAGATGCCTGCCGCCAAAGCAGCAAGCACCTGAAAGATTCTTTTATTCATTTAGTTGATATTAATGAGTGTGTATTTCTTCGAACCCAGCCCAATCTGTTCAGCATAGTCGGTGATGTAGGTACCATGCTGTCGGTTGATGCGTTGTATGAGCGGCTTGTTGTCGTCGCCGGGCTTGCCCTGGTAGTTGAACACCATGTCGAGACAGGCCTGGTCGAGTGCCACGGGGTCGAGCGACGCCACGATGCCCATGTCCTTCAGTTCTGGCTTGGCGGGATGTCCGTCGCAGTCGCAGTCCACCGACATGTTGTTCATCACGTTGATGTAGATGACTCGTCCGCCGAAATAGTTGTGCACGGCCTGCGCTGCTGCCGCCATCGACTCGAGAAACAGGTCCTGCGTGTCGCCTGCGGCCAGCACGCCCGGGTTCCATGCCGTCTTGGGGTCGTCGCTATTGCCTGCCGAGTGGATATAGCACTTACCTGCCGTCGACGCCACACCAATGGAGGCGTTCTTCATCACTCCGCCGAAGCCGCCCATGGCGTGACCTTTGAAATGTGCCAGGTTGATCATGAAGTCGTAGTTGGCCAGATGCTCACCAACGATGTCGTACTTCAGGTGCTTCTTATCCTGAATGGGGATGCGTATTTGTCCAAATTCATCCATCAGGTCGACGGCGAAAATGCTGTCGAAACCGTGCTCATGAATGGTCTCCCAGTGTCGTTTCGGGTCCATGCGTGTGCCGGGATAGGCGGTGCAACACTCCACAATGGTACCGTTCACCTCGTCAACCAGCTGGCGGATGAGCGTCGGCTTCAGGTAGTGTGGGTTGCCGCCTTCACCTGTCGAAATCTTCACCGCCACGCGGCCTGTTGCCTCTACTCCCAGCGCCTTATAGACCTTTACCAGCGACTCCGGCGTTATCTCCTTCACCATGTAAACCTTGCTTTGCGCAAAAGCTGCTACCGATGCCATCATCAACAGCACGGCAGCCATCATTCTTGTCTTCTTCATTCTATTGTCTTGTTTTTTTCATTTATAATTCAGGTATCGCAATCGTCCAGACCCAGAATAATCCAGAAGTTGAGGGAATCCACGACTCCTGCAACTGTCTATAATAGAGCTTAACAACTTTTTGCGCTGCAAAAGTAAGAAAAATCCGCCAAATAAACCTACCTATTCTGACGGATATCCTACACATTTTGCGTTTTTTAAGTGCGAACGGTTTATGTTTGGCGCTCACGAGGCGCTGTTTTTCATAAACTATTATAAATAATTGACACAAAAAGAACGAAAAAGAACCGACTTATTTGTTTTTTTGTTATATTTGCAACGCAGTTAGATACCACTAAAAATGAAAACAAATATGGACAAGATGAGGAACATGCTGCCCGCGTTGCTTTTCCTGCTTAGCGTCGGCCTGCCTGCAATGGCGCAGACGTCGAAGAACCAGGTTGTGACGCAGATTAGGAAGGCGTATGCCGAGGCAAAGCAGAAAATAGCTGACAACGGCAAAAAAGAACGTGCTCCAATGGACGTCAGTTTAACGATGAACACCGGAACACAGGTGGACGAGGACTTCATCATCAACGACATCACAGAGGTCACTTTCTACTTCGACAGAGGGAATGCAGGCGCCAGCACGGGCGATGCCGGTGAGGCGCAGTGCTACTTCATCGTGGAGAACTGGACGGCCAACGGTCACCTACGCAACAAGGAAATGCTCTTCGACCGGAAAGACGGGCACCTGATGTTTGCGTTCGTGCACGCCGAAACCCACGCGGGCTACACCACCGAAAGCCGTTTCTACTTCGATGCCCGTGGCCAGGTCGTTGAGGAGAAGTACAAGGAAGGAGGCGTGGAAGTGACAGACAAGGACCAGACATGGGGCGATGTCAACGCCAGCCTGATACTAGCCGCGAAATACCAAGAGCTGTTCGAAGCCCTCATGTCCGCACCAATCACCCAAACGACCAAACAACCCATCTCCCAAACGACCTCTTCAACCTCATCGGCCATAGCCAATATCCGCAAGACATACGCCGAGGCCAAGGCAAAAATCGAGAAAGACAGCAAGTCGGAACTGCCGCGGAACATGCAGGTCGTCATCCGAGACCAGACGTGGGGACCGCCCATGACCGACGAGCTGAATTACTATTTCGACGAGGTGGCAGACCAGGTGGAGCCCGACGCCGTATCAATTGAAAAGCGCTGCTACTTCATCTCGGACCACCGCCACCACAACCGCATGGGATCCGACTTGTACTATGAATACTTGTTCAAGCCCAATACCGACAGCCTCATCTTCAGCTATACGAACGCCAAAGAGGAAGGAGAGCAATACGAATGGCGCTACTATTTCGACGACAACGGCAAGTGCATAGAGGCAAAGACCAACGCCGAGGAGCACGACAACGGCGCCGAAGACAAGCAGACGGCACAGCACTACCTGCGCATTCTCAAAATGGCAGACAACCTCTTGCAGTAAGCTACGCCTCCGCTATCTCAGCATCCCCCTCACCGATGAGCTGTTGAACCGCCCCCCGTGCGCAGCGCTTCTCCGCTACGCCCTCCGAAAACAATCCTCAAAAAGGATTTACCCGACTAACATACTTTTTATCAATATTCATTCATTATTAAAAATCGACATGCAACTCTTCACAAACCACCAATCAGCAATCACGAAGCGCAAAGCGCCGCAGAGGTTTCTTCGTTGTTCATTCTTTGTCTACCTGCTCCTTGCCGCCGTCACCGCCTGGGCACAGGGAAGCCCGGCCCTCGAACAACTGAGGGCAGACCCGAAGAAAGCCTACGGCAACGACTATCCGTACTCCTACAAGACCACTACGCTCACCAAGGCGCCTCGAGGCTACAAGCCTTTCTACATCAGCCACTACGCACGCCACGGTTCGCGCTACTACTGGACCGATCAGCTCTATAAAGACCTCGACGCCACGCTCACTGCGGCGCACAACAGGCACCAGCTGACTGCCCTTGGAGAGAACTTCTACCAGCAGTTCATGGGCGTGAAACAGGAGCTGATGACCGGCGTGAGTGAGCTCACACAGGTGGGATGGGAGCAGCATCAGTTCATCGCACGCACCATGTACAACAACTTCCCCGAGGTGTTTAAGCGGGGCGGCAACGTGCTGGCCATCTCCTCGCTTACCGGACGCTGCGTCATCAGCATGTCGGCTTTCTGCCAGGAACTGGTGCAGTGCAACCCCAAGATTGAGGTTCGCGAGCAGTCGTCGCGCTTCACTCTCGACGGCGTGGTGCCCACCGACCGCCAGAATCCCATACACCACAACTTCCCAAGAGTGAAGCCGCGCTACGAGCAAAACCGCGACCGCTTCAAGAGCGACGACACGCTTCCGCTGACCGTGGCAAGCCGCGTGTTCACCAGCACCGACAGTCTGCCTTCCAGACCCATGAGCCATCAGCCGCTGGCCATGGCGCTTGGCAACGACCTCATCAACCTCTACTGCACCCTGCCCAGCATAGGACACGAGGGAATGATGGACGGAATCGTCAGCGATGAGGAAATGGTACGGCGATGGGAACAGTCAAACCTCGGCTCCTATTCATGGGTGTTCGGACCGCAATACCAGATGATTCCCATCCTGCAGGACATCATCAACAAGGCCGATGCGGCCATCAACGGCACCAGCGACCACATTTGCGACCTGCGATTCGGCCACGACACCTGCCTCGGACCGCTCACCGTGCTCATGGGCATCAACGGAGCCGACAAAGATCCGGAAGACCCCTTCGAGGTGAAGAACTGCTATCAGAACTGGCAGACCTGCAAGGCGTCCAACATACAGCTCATCTTCTACCGAGGCAAGAAAGCCACCGACGACGTGCTGCTGAAATGCCTGCTCAACGGTGCCGAGGCAACGCTGCCCCTGCCCGCCGACCAGTTCCCCTACTACAAATGGAACGACTTCAAGCGCTTCTACACCGAACGCATTGCCGCACACACCCCTGCGGAACAGTAAAGGCCACCAAGGACGGTCGCCAAGGTGACACTTAGGCGCCGTTCTTTTGGCAACGAATGGAACGATGCTGACGACATTTCCTTTGCGCAGACAACAAAACGATTCTCATGCCGCAGAGAATTCGTCAGCATCGTTCCATTCTTTGTCTTTTACAAGGCTACAAACTGCATGAATATTCATGCACGAAATGTTAAAAACGTAGTGCAGGTTTTTTAGCCAAAAACGCCCGTAGAAGACCCTCATTTTGCTATGTCGAGATGGCAAAACCAGTACTTTTGAAAATGAAAACTGCCGCCTTTCGCTCAAAAAACCGCCATTTTGGCTCATCTTAATTGGCAGTTTAAGTGATTTTATCTGCCAATTTCAAGAGGAAAAACCGAGGTTTTTCTCGTCAAAAGTGCCGTTTTTCGCTTTTGAGAGCGGTGCTATTTTTACAACCATCTGACAGTCAGACGGTTATAAAAACGCGCCAAGAATCGCTTATTTCGCCCGAGAATGCTTGTTGGTGAAGAATTTTTCAATGGCAGTGTTAAAAAAGGACGGACAGGGAACCGTTTTTTGCAAATAAAGTATTCAAGTTTCGCATTCGCTCAACTTCTTGGAGTTAAGGAGTTCTCTGCAAGCAGAGAACTCCTGCGCTCGGCCAAGGTCATCGGGCCTTGGACGCTTTGCTTGCAAAGAACTCCATCAACTTGCGAAAGTTGAATAAAGTATAAAACGGTTGGGGCAAGGAGCGGTGGTCAAGGAGTTGAAAGAGTACAAGAGTTGCAGGAGTTGCAGACAATGCGTTAAGCGCTGAAATCCTTTAAGAGGAGCGAATAAACGCATCGTCTGCAACTCCTGCAACTCCTGTACTTCTCAACTTCTGATACTATTTCCCCGCACGCAACACGGAAGCCAGCAGGGCCTGGAGGTCCGATGGCGACGCGTTTTCGCTGCAGGGCAGCAGGAACCAGCTGACAGACCATGACAGCGACTCCCCTGGTTCGAGCTTGGTGTATGCTCCCTGGCTCTCCAGTTCGATGTAGGTCTGGCCGCGGTTGATGTACACCTGTATCTCGGCTTCATCGGGCGCTGGCTGTTCGGGCGTGAGGTCCTGGAACCGCTTCACCAGCAGCAGACCGTTGTTGGCATAGGCCAGCCAGCCCTTGCCGTCGGCGTTCACCTTGCGGTTTTCGGGTGCTGCGTCGGGCTGCATCCACACGGCTCCGCCCTCTGCCTTGAAGGGCATGAGTCCGGCAGGCGTAATGCCCTCGAGGGGTGCATCGAAGAAGATGAGGCCGGCATTGGGCACACGCGTAATCTCCCATGGCGCCACGCTGCGGACTTCACGGCCCTCGTTCACGATGGTATAGGTGACCACGATGGAACCATCTACGGTGCCCGGCTGGAACTCCTTACGGATGCGGAAGCCGAGGCGCTCGTTCACCAGACTCTCCATGACGAGCTTGCCGTCCTTGACAGCTGCCTGATAAGGCTTTTTATCGAACTCCTGCACCGGTGGCCAGTTCCATTCCTTTTGCGGACTTGTCCAGAAGGTGCTGCCAAACGACTCAGGCCACTTCAGCTGTGACAGCATTTCGCCCTCCTTCAGGCGGAACGAAAGAATCTTGCCTCCAGCCACGTCAACGTCCATGGTTACGTCGCCAGTGCTGATGCTGTAGCGAGAGTCCTGCTGGCTGATTGTCACATCACCGGCGCCATCGGTAGGCTGTTCGGCGGCATTGGCACCAACGGGTGCCACCAAGGCCATCCCCATCAGCATGAGGAGGCTGGCTGCTGTTTTCTTCATATCGGTATCTTTCTTTGGTTGAATGGTTTTCTTTTCCTGCAAAAGTAAGGGTTTCGCGCGAAACGGCAAAAGAAAAGCGGAAGGAAAAGCCGCAGAAGGTCGCAAAGGCAAAGTTTATGTTACAACGCTTTGGTTTTCACTTCTCGCTGAAGGGCCATGCAGACGGCGCAAACGACCATGCTGACAACGCTGTTAACACACACAGCCTTTCTGAGATACCGACGACAGCAAAAAAACACGGGGAAAAGTAAAAAAACTGACAAAAAAAGAACAACGTAACAAAAAAAATCATAACTTTGCAATGCAATTATACAACTACAGGGCCCACGCCCCTCTTAATATCAACTGACTTATGAAGAAACTCTTCATTGCTTCATTATTGTCTGCATTTGCAGTCATGGCCAACGCTCAAGGCTGGCCTGCCAACTATCCCGGTGTTATGCTTCAGGGTTTCTACTGGATTGAGGAACCTGCCTACGCCACCAGTGCCCAGAAAGACTCCATCAAGCAGGAGTTCAACAGCATCAGCTGGAAGACGTTCACTGAGCAGGCCGACGAGCTGTCGGAGTTCTTCAGCCTGATATGGGTGCCGCAGAGTGGGCGCGCCAGGAGCAATCCGTCCATGGGCTACGACCCGCAGTACTGGTTTGAACAGAACAGCACATTCGGACGTGCCGGCGAACTGAGAACCATGACCGCCACTTTCAGGCAGAAGGGTACGGGCATCATAGCCGATGTGGTGCTCAACCATCGTCAGCCTACGCAGAACTGGGTGGTCTTCCCCAACGAGTATTGTGGCGTTGACGGCAAGTACTATGCACTGAAAAGCACCGACATCTGTAAAAACGACGATGGCGGAGCCACCAAGGAGTGGGCCGATGCCAACGGATATCAGCTGTCGCCGAACAACGATGAAGGCGACGATTTCAGCGACGCTCGCGACCTGGACCACCAGTCGGAGAACGTGCAGAAATGCGTAAAGGCCTACCTGAACTTCCTCCTCACCGAAAACAATCCGGGAATGGGATACGCCGGTTTCCGCCTCGACATGGTGAAAGGCTACTCTGCTTATTACACAGGACTCTACAACTACCAGACGAAACCACAGTTTTCGGTGGGCGAATACTGGGACTCGTTCGACAACATCAAGAACTGGATGGACGGCACAAGGCGAGATGCCAACGGCAATTATTCTGCAACAGGCGACGTGCAGAGCGCCGCTTTCGACTTCCCATTAAAATATAAGATTAAGGAAGCCTGCGAAAGCGGAAACTGGCTGGCACTCTATCCCAATGGCAACGGTGCACTGGCATGGAACTCATACTGGCCTCGCTGGGCGGTAACCTTTGTGGACAACCACGACTCCTATCGCGAAGGCTACAACCGGTGCAACCAAAACGTGCTGGCTGCCAATGCGTATATCCTGGCCATGCCTGGCACACCTTGCATCTTCCTACCCCACTGGAGAGAGTACAAGCAGCAGATTAAGCAGCTCATCTACGCTCGCAAACTGGCTGGCATCACCAACCAAAGCGGCTTTGAGACAACGTTTGAGAGCGGACAGTGCCTGGCCACTTGCGTCAACGGAAAGCTGGAAATACTCATGGGCAATGGATATGGCGTCTACGATGCCAGTGAAGGAACCGACCGAGTGCTCGTGGAAAGCGGCGAGAACTATGCCCTCTATCTGAGCAAGAGCATCGAGGCACCCTGGCTGAGCCTGCCATCGGGCAGCTACACAGGGCCGGTGAGCATCCGCGCCACTGCACTGAGCAACACCACGCAGACGATGGTCTACACGCTCGACGGCACCACTCCCACAGCTTCAAGCACGAAGATTGAGAACGGCAATGCGCTGGTGCTCAACGAGAGCGCCACTCTCTGCATTGGATTGCTCAGCGGAACAAAGGTGTTGAACGTGCAGACACGCCAATACGACATTACGCCCGGCGAAAGCCAGGACGTCACTATCAACGTCTATGCGCCTAACGGAGCACCCTATCTCTATGCATGGGATGAAAGCGGAATGCTGCCAAACGGCGAATGGCCCGGAACGCAGATGACGCAGACCACTACCACGCCCAACGGCACCGAGTGGTACACAACCTCCATCACCACACTGGGCTTTGCCAACATCATCTTCAACGACGGCAACGGCGCTCAGACAGCAAACATCACCGACCTCGCACCTGGCACACACTACTTCACCTACGACGGTGCGACAGGCTACAAGATTGTGTCGGCTGACTACGTGCCCACTCCGCCGAAGACCATGGTAACAGTGAACGTCAGATCGCCAAAGGCACCCAACCTCTACTGCTGGACAAGCACAGGCACCACGCTGTGTGGCGCATGGCCTGGCGAGACACTGACGCAGACCGTCAGCCACAACGGACAGACCTACTACACGAAGTCGCTGAAGACCGAGGACGAAAGCATCAACATTATCTTCAACACCAGCAGCGGACAGACAGCCGACATTAAAGGTCTGACCACCGGAACCTACTACTATAGCTACGACGGTGCAACAGGCTACGAGCTGGAAGAAGTGGTGAGCATTCCAACATGCCTGCACCAAATCAGTCAGGAAAGCCACGGCAACGCTGCCGTCTACGACATGATGGGACGACGGATAAGCAGCGACGGAACCATGCCTCAGAAGAAAGGTGTCTACGTGCAAGGCGGGCGAAAGATTGTGGTCAAGTGAACATATAAAAACCTAATATTATTATTCATTTAAAACATTACAGCTTATGAAAAAGATTTCTACTTTATGGAGTCTGGCACTATTGCTGCTGGCTCTCGGTTATTCACAACAGGC
>OCTW013422360.1_pt1 | contig 11287 bp, 10 predicted proteins | sample 1539671 | NCBI WGS metagenome assembly OCTW01 (sample SAMN02144230, study PRJEB22623) | gut metagenome | biome: sheep rumen | host: Ovis aries | place: New Zealand | reverse complement strand
GGTATGTCTTTCCACTTTCGTGGGATAGGCAATTTCCCACAGTTAGTGACACCCCATCAATCAGGATAGCCCGCTACCTGGAAAAGTGCCAAAATCATCAGAATGATCTACTATCATTTTATTAACATCAGAACTAGTTAAATTTGCTTCTGCCATAGCTGAGAAGTTTAGTCTTTGTGATAATTCATCTTTGTTCATGGGGAATTTTTTAGTGGCAATAAGATGCTTCATTGCTGATGTTGCATCAAATACATCATTGATATCAAAATATCTAGTAACTCTATAAATATTTTCAGCTAGCATAGAATTTACTTCTGACGAGAAAATGATTTTGTATTTAACACCATGGCGAATCCAATATTCCATCTCAACTTTTAATGATTTTAATATATTCTCATAATCTAAGTCGTGCCTAGAATTCTTTAAGGAAATTGCTACTTCCGTGCCATCTACCAATGTCACAAGAAAATCAGTAGTTTTTTTTTACCATTTCTTCATTTTGTTATAGGACAATAGCCAAAATCCTTTCTTACTTTGTTTAATTCATCAAAGTCAAGTGGATATTGAAGTTTATGAACGATTTCATCAGTAAGCCTTCAAACGGTGCCCAACATGGCTTTTGTACTTACTCAGTGAATAATGAACCCAGGAATAGTTAATGATGTGAGCTAGATGCTACAGAGATTTTTTAATAGTGAGGAATACTATACGATCATGCATGTAACAAAGCAGACCACCATCTTTGAGAGCTGTCCGCCTTGTTTATATTTTACCGGATATAGATCTTGCCTGCTTATGCACTTTCAACTTTATTTAGACCTATCTCCCCAAGCTTCGGAATACATCAAACTATTGGATACCCTACATTAAGTCATAGTCCAATTTTTTTAAATTGAATTGCACAACACCAACACAACGCTGTCAAATTTACAAAAAATCACCTGATTATAAACGTCAGTCCCATGAATTTTACTCTCTATTCCCCTTAAAAATCGAAAAATTTTAATTTGCTATCCGAAGAAATAATTACTACTGTGTTATAATAATTTTTTAAAAAAGATAACAACTTTAAGCAGTCCAAATGTTTATCAGCATTAATAAGTTTTACAAACCTATCTTCGGAAATTAACAAAGGACTCTTACCTTCCTGTATGCTTTCATTATAATGTGAGATTGTATCTTTTATTGATGAACATTGTATAAATTCACCCTTTTTTCTTTTAAAAAATTTATGCCAAAATAGAAAATACATAATTAAGATTTCGTCATTTTTTTGATAAATAATTAAATGTTTATTTTCACTTATCTCCATATAATTTATTGGACGCATATAACTCATTTTTAGGTATTGTTGTTTTTTAAAATAGGAATGAAAAATCGGAATGTATTTTATTGAACAACTTTTGTTTTTGAATCTAATCAGTTGATTAGTAATATAGGCCGCTGCATAGCTGTTGCAATGGTCTGTCACAATATTAACATTTTCATCAATTTTTAAGTGAATTTTTGATGTTGAAATAAAATTAATCGCTGAATTATCATTATATTTTATTCTATTAAATTTTCCGGATTTCACTCCAACAACACAATCATATCTTGCAGGACTTGAATATCTGTTATCATTCGAAAACGCAGAAATTAATATTTTTCCTTGAATATGCAACATTAAACATATTCTTCTAAATTTCATTTCATCTTCAAATAAAAGTGATGTTGAACCAATACTCATATTAATAAAATCTATAGAATGCTTATAGCACCAATCAAGTGCAACTAGGATATTTTTACTATTACATTCTCTTTTTTTATTAAATACATCAATTCCAATAAGCATTATGTCACGGTTCATGCTAGAAATAATCAATGAACAAATTGTGCCATGATTTATCTCATTACTATTTTCATAAAAATAGTACTTCTTTAATTGATTATTTATAATAGAGTAATTTACAATTTTAACATTTGTATTACGAAAATAATACAAATTAATTCCATTATCGATAATTACTACTTTTAAAAGTTCATTCATATTTCTCCATTAAAAGCTTAAAATCATTATTTTTCATTAATTCATTAAATGTCCCTATCTCATTAATTTCACCATCGATCATAAAAATTATTTTATCCACTTCTTCAAGAATTTTTCTCTCATGTGTAGCAATGAGCATTCCATTTGGGAGTTCACTTATAATTTTATAGAGCTTTTCTTTTTTTAAAATATCTATATGACTTAATGCTTCATCTAGGATAATCACTCTTCTATTCCCTAATAATGCTCTTAACAATAAAACCATTTGTTTTTGTCCTTTGGATAAAAGTGAGCCATTGATGCCGACACTTGAGTTTAAATCTTTGTCTATTAAAAAGCTTTGAATATATTCGTTTATTTCATTTTTAGCAATTTCATTTCTCTTTTTATTTTCTTCTAAACAAATATTTTGAAAAATAGATTTATTAAATAAATGCGAGTTCTGTAAGCAGACACTAAATAAGCTCCTATAACCATCAATATTTAAAACGTTAATATCTATTCCATTTAATTCAATTATGCCTTCTTGTGGTCTTTTTATTTTAATGATTAAGTCAAGTAATGTTGATTTACCAGAGCCATTAGCCCCACAAAATGCAACCTTCTCATTTAATTGTATTGAAAAATTCAAATTCTTTAAACCAATCTTATTATTTTCAAAATTATAACTAACATTCTTAAATGTTAACGTTAATTTTTCAAAATCACTAATACGTTGAATACCAGAATTTTCTTCTTTTATATCAAAGAATTCATTCAATCTATTATATGATGGACTAATTCCTCCCAAAAAGAAAAAAGTATGTAAAATCATGCTTATAGGATTGAGAACAAGCAATGAATATGTAGAAAATGTAACAACAGTGCCAACAGAAACATTTTCATTTACTAAGAAACGAGCTCCTAAAATATAAATCAATATAATGATAACATTAATATACAAGTTATCAAATATTTCATTAATGTTTAATAACATTTGAGATTTCTTCTGTTGCTCTATTTCATTTGCTTTATATTTGTTAAAGTTATTAGTAGTTGCTTTTTTTAAATTATAAATTTTTATATCATTCATTCCAGCAATATAGTCAGAAAATATATTTACAAACTTTTCGTTAGCTTTAATATAATTTTGATTATATTTTACATTCATTTTGATAAAAAATAATTCAGTAAAAATTTTTATAGGTATACATAAAAGCAACAATATTGTTAACGGTTTATTTATTAAAAATAAACCAATTATTCCACCAATCATCATAAAAACGTTCATTATAGTAGTTATTATATTTGTATCAACTAAATCTGATATATGATCAATATCAATATCAAGTTCCTGAATAATATCAGATGTATCATTTTTTCTTAAAAAGTCATCATTAATTTCTAATAAATGTAAGTATGAAAGCTGATATAAATCATATTTAATACCACAATATAATTCAATTCTAATTTTTTCCATTAGAAATTGAAGAATAGAATTAATTAAATAAGTTATTACAAGAATAAGACAATAATAAATTATATTATAATAATTTCTTTTCATAAAGCCAATATCTATCACTTTCTTATTTATTATTGGCTGATAAACATTTATAACAGATGAAGCTATCATGAAAAATAAAATATATATTATGTATTTTCTATTACTATAAAATACATGTATGACATTATTTCTTTTCATTTTTTTATCCTATTGATATCTATTTTTTTAATGCTGTAAATAGTAACAATGAAGTTACTGATAAAAGTCAAAAGTATTGCCAAACATATCGGCCAATAAACAGGCGTATATGACAGGATGACTGTATGATGAAAACTCACACGAAGCATATGATTAACACAAAAATAAATGAGTGTAATCCCACCTAGAACGATTGAGCTATAAGTAATATTCTGTCTCGTCAGATAGTGATGTAATTGGGACTGGGTCATACCAAGAGATCTTAATATTGCGATATCGTTGCGATGAGCATAAATGTCCACTGCCAAAAAAGCAGCAAAATAGAGCATGCCAATTAAGAAAAAGATGAGATATGCAATCAGACCAATAGATTCGTAAAAATCATTTCCACGGTGAATATAATTCTTAACACTTTGATTTGATGTAACGAATAGATGCTGAGAAGAAAGATAGGACCTCAACTTGTCAGTCTTACCCTTTGTGTTAAAAATCAGCCTTCTTGGTTGATCATGAGATATTCTTTTATACGCATTAAGCGGCAGGTAGAATGAAACTTCTGTTCCATAATTATCAACGTTACGATATTCGCTGACAGTCGGATTCATAAGAGCTATAGCCATAATCTTATACTTAAATTTTTTCGCATGCTTGGTAATCGTCACATCATCTCCAACATTAAAGTAGCGTTTAGTAGGATGATTGACCCCGTCATAGTCTAGTAATGTATGACGATCATAATCCAGGGCATAAATGATATATCGCCCAGTTTTAAGCTTCTGTTCATCAATATGACCACTTAAAATTTTCATTTTACGAAGCACATAGAAATCACATCCATATAAGTTAAATGAATAGGTATTCTTACCAATGCTTGGATATACGTCTCCTGTAACTGGCGATTTATGAGGAAGTTTTTTTGTATTCAAGCCTACGCTCTTATCTAGACAGCAGTGAATTTCGCCACCTTCCTGGTAGGTGCTATTGTGCTTGATCGTATTGACCTGATTTTCGGTAAGTATTTCTTTTTTAGAAAGCGGCTCATCAGAATCAAAACTGGGAACGATCAAAGGGTCAACTTTAGTAACGGCATAATCACATTTCAGTGTGGCATTCATAAACTTTTTGACACTGAGACTTCTCTCAAATGTTAAAACAGACGAGCTCCCAACAATACCTACTAGCAGCAGGATAAAAACAGCATTGATCTTTCCAAAATGACTGATGTTGTTTCTCAAAATAAGGCTTTTTGTCTGATGCTTCGGTTGAAAAGACTTCTCTTTTGGATCCTTGATAATAATATTAAGATCGATTATCATAATCAACAGAATGCCAAAACTCAATCCATAATATAACACTAACATCTTAAGAAAAGACATGAAATTTTTGATTAATGCTAATCCATAAATACTAATCATCAAAGTCCCTACAGGAAGAAGTAATCTCATTAGAGACTTGATGGCTTGCAATGTCTCGAAAGTATAGACACTTCCTACTTCTTCAATGGTCATTCCAACGCTTCTTAGCTGTCTAATTTCATCACCGCACCAAAGCGATTTGAGATTAAGAAAGAGACATGAAAATAAGACATTGATGGTCACAAAAGCAATAAAAATAAATAACTTATAGCTGCTGAAAACAAAGGACGGATGTCTCTCTATATATGCAAAGCTTAAGACAGACACAATATTTAGGCATCCACCAAATGCATAAATAATCCTAAATGGTAAAAGCATCTGCTTATGAATAGCATAATACTTTCTACCAAGTTCTTTAAAAACACTCATTCTCTATCCTTTCTACATCCTTCCCTTTTTGATAAGCAAATACTGGAATAAAAGCTGATATGAACATGACCACCAGAATTGTTACCGTCATGGGAAAATAGTTCATCAAAAAACGCATGCCTACAATATCTTTAAGAAGGTATTTGATAGTTCCTAACAGTACAAAATTGCTAATAATCACAAAAATGAAAAACTTAATAAAGCCGAAAAGTCCATTCTTTAAAAGCATTAAATTTATCTCCGAATTCGTCATACCAACGGCTCTTAAAATCCAGATGTCTCTTCTTCTTATATTTACATCAATAATGAATGAATTAATCAGACAAAGCAGTCCTAGACCACTAATAAAAGCATTGATGACAATTCCAATTTGCTCACTTGATTTAATCTTTTTGTTAACTGAGTTAGCAATCTGTTTCTTTGAAAGAACATAGAAGTGATTCACTTTAAGATAATGATCTAAGTCCACTGTTGAACCCTGGACATTAAATATAAATCTCTGCGTCTGTTTATTTGTTAATGTATTAAAGATTTGAAGAGGCAGATAGAAAGTCACTTCGGAATTCTGATAATCAATGGCATTTTCTTCCGTTGTCGTATGATTTGTCTCTGCTGTTGCCATAATCTTAAAGGTCTTCTTTTTACCATTAACATTTAAAGTCACACGATCACCTGAATGATAATGAATCCATTTCTTATCGGCTTTGCCAGAATAGGCAAAACCGCGATGATCATACTCAGCTCCATAAATAATGTATTTCCCCGTTGAAAGAAGTTTCCAATTAATTTTTCCATCCAAGATCTTCATTTGTTTAAAGATAAAAGAATCCGCACCATATAAATTAAAGTTATAGCTGTCTTCTCCAAGGCCGGCATAAGGGACTTTAAGATAAGGCGATTGATCGGGAAGTCTCCCTAAAAGCTGAATGTTGTTATTCAGGTTATATGAAAGAAGACCACCTTTTTTAAAACAGTGAAAACTTTTCAGTTTGCTTATTTCATGACGGCTTATGGGATGACTGCTAGAAAATGTATCATTGTCTTCTATGCGATGCTTTGACACAATATAATCCGTACACGTTTCATTGTTAGCGATCGTTTTAGCATCAACGCTGTCATCTAATACTATGATCAAGTTCATTAGAAGAATACCGATTGCAAGCAAAGTGGATGCTCTTCTTAGTCCCCTTTTAGTGAAGGTGGAGGTAATCTGAGACTTATCATAAAAATTTACTAATCGATATTCTTTCCATGAATGAATGATTATTGAAAGAATCATTGAGATGATCGATAATATGGCTGCCACCAAAGCGGTCTGTAATGTCATTCCATTGAAATTTGGAAATATATATGGCATCAAATAAACAGCTATAAACATGTCAACTAGAAAAAATACCGGGTGAAAAAACAGTTCTAAATAAACAACCTTTCTAACAAAGAAAGAAGCTGTTTCATTAGTCGTAAAGCCGATGTGTTTCAGTGTCTGAATCAGCCCTCTATCCCATTGCGTCATGACATCTAATATTGCATGAATGACATAAAGACCAACGCTAAACATAAATAGATAAATATATAAGTAGGGACTGTTATACACGCTTGACTGAGCCCCAATATAACTGATAACTAAGCAAAAAATGACGATTAGAAAATCACAGGCACCAAGCATAATGAGAAACGGAACATTTCTAATCTTATTGTTTAGCAGTATTTTATGGAAAAGCTCATTCATTTTTCAATGTGTCCTTTATGATCTTTCCATCTTCAACACGAATGACACGATCACTGTATTTAGTAAGCTCTTCATTATGAGTAATCATGATTATCGTTTGCTGATACTTTTCCTTAGCAGTCTTTAATAATTGAACAGTCCGCAATGAATTCTTATGATCAAGACTTCCTGTTGGCTCATCTGCAAGCACAATCTTAGGATGTGTAATTAAGGCCCGAGCTATGGCAATGCGTTGCTTTTGCCCGCCTGACATCTGTGAAGGATATTTTTTTATCTGATCTTCTATCTTTAAGGAATGTATAATATCTCGAAAATAGGCATCATCTACTTTCCTAGATGCAATCTTGCAAGGCAATACAATATTTTCATAACCCGTGAGCATAGATAATAAGTTAAACTGCTGAAAGACAATGCCAATATTTTCCCTTCTCATAATGGTACGATCAGGCTCTTCTAAATTGGATATTCTCTGCCCGTCAATCATAATTGTGCCAGAAGTCGGTGACAGCAGTCCACTTATTAATTCCAGCAATGTTGTCTTTCCACTACCTGAGGCACCAAGAATTGAGACAAACTGCCCCTTTTTTATTTCTAAGTCAATACCATCTATAGCTTTAACTTCAGTGTCTTTTTCGCCATACGTTTTATAAAGACCTTTTATTTTTAAAATTATTTCTTCGTTCATTACAAAACCTCTATTTATTCAATTAATAATAAAGCAAGAATGATTCCTAGATAAAAACATTCTTGCTTCCTGCTCAATATGTTCAAATCTCACTTGATGTATATTAAAATCAATTTCTATGAGACATAAGGAACTATGGATTAATTCAAAAAACGAATCTTTATCGCTTCACTAATGATTAATACCATACGAATAAGTTGTTAAACTCTTTGCATTAACATTATATTTCATAACATATTGAGATATAAGCGGTATAGATCCACAAGGACAAGAACATTTGCATTTTTTCTTACTAGCATACATTGAAAAAGTATTAGCAGTTTTTTGTCTCTTTGTTAATTTCATCATTTCCACCCCCCTTTCATCATTATCGCATTCCAAAAGTATTGCTCTTATTTCATAATACTTGTTCTTTTTTATTAACAGATTTCAAAGATTTCATCACTAATTACATATAACATTCTTTTCATAAATATGTTATAATCTAAAATTTTATATACTAGGTAATAAGTTTACAACTTATGAAAGAAAGCAGATAAATATATAATGCTAATTTTTTCTTTTTTCTATTAAACGTTTGCTAATAATAGAAGAAATGTTTTTCAAATTATTAAATTGGTAATTTATTACATCTTCTTCATTGAAGTTAATATTAAAAGTCTTTTCAATTTCTAGAAAAAAATAAACAAGATCAATATAGTTCAACTTAACTTTAGGGCCTGTTAATGCCTCATCATCTTTTATATTAGTGTAGTCATCATCCCTTGGTTTCAATTTTCTTAAAATATCTAACAGCTTATCATAAATATCCATATTATTATGCCTCTAAAACATTTCTATTTCGCTTACAGAATTTTGAATTGAATTTTGAATCATGTCATCAATTGTTTCTTTATTGTAAATTGGAACAATATTTGCACACTCACTATTGTAATGATAAATACTTTCTATACTTTTTTCATCGTTAGATTCTCTAATAATCAGTTTATACATTTCATCTGAATCTCCTTCATCAAAATAATAGTTACTGATATAAATTGCATCTAAATCACAATCAAATCTATAGTTGACTAATTTTTTTAGATGATCACAAAGATCTTCATTGTAAAATAATACTTGCGAAACAAGAATAAAATAATCGATTGAAACAGCTTGTGAAATTATATATGAATATACGCCGAAGTTATTATAAAGACGGTTTGAATATTTCATAATTGAATCAGGAAAATCAAGTATGATAACATCAGGATTATCACGATCTTCGATTTTTCTTATTAATCGGTTTATTGATTCTGGTGAGAATTTGCCAGTAGGATATGAATTGAATCCAAACAATTGATTATTACCATTATTGCTAATTATACTAACCTTGAAGCCTCTATCATGGTACCCTTTTACACATTGACAAAGAATAGAAAATGTACCCATATTATTTAGTAATTTTCCAATACCAATAACTAATGCATTTGGTTCATAATATGGATTAAATTTAGTTCTTACTTCAATGCTTTGTCTATGCCCATATTCAAATTTCACTTTATACCCTTCGGCAAGTTTTTTTATTACTTTAATTTCTTCTTTTGATAAATTTTCCATACATTTTACATCTTTTCCATTTTTGATGGATTCTTGAATTTTATGACAAATATCATCATGCATATATTGATTGTGTCTAGTTTCAATAAAAATAACTAAATCACATCCATAAAGAGCATTATAAAAATCATATGTAATATCTATCTTACTTCTCCTTTTTTTCGTTTTCCAACCTTTCGGCATTACAAATTTTGTAATAATTAAGTCATTCTGTTCTTCAAGAATAGGAAACATATTATAAAATTCATCATAAAAAGGGTATAATATACATTTTTTCATAAAAAATCATTCCTTATACAATCTTTCAAATTCATATTTTAATGTTATTTCTCTTAAGAAAAGCATTGCATTTTTTCGTTGAAGCTCACATAATTCTCGCATTTTATTTATGCTTAATTCCCCTTCATTATCTATGGATCTTGCACATATTTCACAGAACATAAAAGCCCAACAATTTTTACAATTATCTGCATTCATCTGAGATATATTTATTAATTTTCCAACTTTATCAATCTCGAATCCCGAAGATAAGTTGCCTATTCTCATTGCATTAGACGTTTCGCTAACTTTTTCGCAAGGAAAAAAATCACCATCTACATTCACAAATAATCTTCTTTTCCCAGGAATACAAGGCCCTGATGGTATTCCCGTGGTCGGAACACACTCCATTTTTTCTTTAAACTCAAAAAAATTATCTAGTAGTCTTGCTTCAGTAATTTTAAATAGTTTGCTTGAGTGAACAGATGGTAAAATTTTAAAACACTTTAAGAGTGAAATGAACATATGATAATTATATTTTTCAATAAAATCATTTGAAGCAATGCTTCTGTTATTCGTATAAGTGTCATCCACAAAGTTAAGAGATATATCAATATTTTTTAATAACATATCATTCTCAACTTTCAATAAATCATCAAAATTACAATTAGGAACAACAACCATATTAATTGATAAGTATTTATATAATTTATCTCCAAATTTATTATATAGTTTATGAAGATTATGAATTATTATTTCAAATGTCCCATGGCCATTAGGAAATCTTCTGAATTTATCATGAATTATCTCAGGGCCATCAATGCTTAACGTTATCTGAAAATTATTATCAATAAAATATGACATTTGTTCTATATTGATTAGTGTTGCATTTGTGGTTAAGTTATATGCCAACTTTTTTCCAACAACATTCTCTTTAATATATTCAACACACCTTTTAATTAATTCAAAATTCAACAAGGGTTCTCCACCATAAAATCCTATATTTAATTCATCACAACCATTAGAATGTTCTATAAAAAAATCGAGACTACGTTTTGCAGTATCCCATTCCATATTTCTATCCGAATGACTTCTATTTTCAAAATTATCGAAATTTGCATATGGGCAATAGCCACATTGTAAATTACATTGCTGTGTCACCTGTAATATGAGATGAGATAAACAGTTATCCAATAGATTACCTAAGTTGTTAAAATTATCAATTCCTATTTTTTCAATACGTTTATTGGATAAATATCCTTTCGATTTCAATTTTTTTATTTCGTGGTTAGGATTTTTATTTCTTAACGCTAAATAAGTATTGCGAGAAATCTTTATTATTGTCTTTGTATTAACATCGAATACATAATATCCATTTAACGTTTTATAAATTTTAATAAATTCACCCATCATAAAATTAATATACCATACCCTCTTATATTTATAATTTCAGCTTATTATATTTTTTAAGCTAATTTATCTAGCATCTTTATTATCTAGCATCTTTATTATCTAGCATCTTTAT
>OCTW011595526.1_pt1 | contig 11289 bp, 15 predicted proteins | sample 1539671 | NCBI WGS metagenome assembly OCTW01 (sample SAMN02144230, study PRJEB22623) | gut metagenome | biome: sheep rumen | host: Ovis aries | place: New Zealand | reverse complement strand
AGTTACGAAAAACACACCCCCCAAATAATCCCCAAAAACCCCCCAAATAATCCCCAAAAACCCCCCAAATAATCCCCGCCGCCCCTATTTTTTAATAGCATAATAACCTAATAAAAACAGGCGCGGGGACGTCCTCGCACCTGTCAGATCCTCGCCCGTTGCGGGTGTTATTGTTCGTCGATCTCGCCGCCCTGAGGGTCGAACGGTGGCGGGTCTAACCTCGACGGATCGGGACACACCCACGACAACACGAAATCGCGTTTGTCGGTCTTGCTCGGTATGCGCTTGAAATCGGTAACTATTCCCGCCTTGACGTATTCGTCGAACCAACGCAACAGGCGTTCACGTTCGCGGGATCGGTGGCCCTGTACGTACTTGGTTACTTTGGGTAGATCCTCGGCGGTCGCGTATTTGAGCATATCGGCGAACCCGAACACCTCGTCGATTAGGTCGCGTTCGCTTTTGTGCGACTTGGTGGCGATTTGGAAATTGAACCGCGATTGTGTCAGGCCCTTAGCCTCGGCCCTCAACTGTTTGTATGCCTCGGCGGTTATGATCGTGGGCCGTCCTTTCAGGCTTTCGGGGTAGACCTCGATACGCAACGCGCCCGAATCTATACCAATTTCGGGGACGTTGAGGAACCTCAACGCCGAACGCCCGCCCGTGATCGCCCGCACCTTGCGGCCCTTTGCGTTGATCCGCTCGGCGTATTTCTTGGGCCGATCGACAACGAAATACAAGTTACTGAGCAACAGCAACCCGCCCAACAACGCGTTTTTTTGTTCTTGGTTGGCGTCGGCGTAGCCGCAGATCTCGGCAAATTCGGATATATTCGTCGAGAATTCAAACCGCCCGTTATCAATAACTTTCATTGCGCCCGAAAGGTATTGCGGCAACAGGTTGACGCCCTCGAAAACCTTTTGGACGGTCATTTGTGTAACGGCGGCGGTTATCGCTATATTCGTGTATTTGGTCGGGTGCGCGTTGAAATCGTCAATATACCGTTGTACGGGTAGTGTGTTGACGATCTCGGAGCCGTTCGGCGAAACGTTGACGGGGCGCGACAACACGATACCGTAGTTTTCGTGGATCTTGACCGTTTGGCGGTTGGTATCGTCGTGCCATTCCGTACCCGCCCGCCTCGCTTGTGCCTGTTCCGTCGGGGTGTCGGACGTGACGGCCTCGGCGAATTTCTCGGCGGCCCTGTCGAGATTTTCGGCGGTTTCGTGCAACACCTGTTCGCAAAATACCGCTATCGGTGTTTGCATATTCAGGAACGGCGGGGCCTCAACCTCGGCGAGTTCCTGAGGCGTGGCAACCAACGCCAACCGCGCGATCGTGTAATACAACGTATATTCGCCCAACGCCGAAAACTCGGCGATACGGCTAAAAAATACGTTCATATCGGCGGGGTCGATACCCGCGAAATCCGACGGTTGCATATACCCGATATTAAGCAACCAACGCACGGCGCGGGCGTCCATTGCGGGGTAAAATCCGTTTATGTACTCGCGTTTCGTTTCCTCGGTCGCTAATACCCCCTTGACCGCTACGTCGTAATCGTGTAGCCTGAACAGGAACCGCGAATAATTCATAAGCAAACCGAAATACAGGCCGTAACGGTCGATCGTGAACGCCTCGTACGGTTTCAACGCCCGTAATGCGTTTTGCATTTGTTGGGGCGTGGCCCTGAATTTCAATTCGCCGAACAGTACGCCCGCGTAATCCTGACACGTCACGGCCACGACGTCAGGCGTTGCGCCCGATCTTGCCATAGTGTCGCGGATCTTACCCACGCGTTGGTTGTAGTACATTTCGCCGCGACGTAGCAACGTTTCGGTAGGGAACAACAGCCAAATACCCGCCCGTTCCGCGTCGCGCTTGGTTTCCCGCATAAGGTCGAACAGTTCGGCCCATTCGTCGGCGGTTCCCTCGACGGCCCCCTCGGTGGCGGTCTTATCCTCGGCGATATTGGCCCAATACTCGGCGGCCTCGGCCTCGGTTTGCCCGTTTGCGGGCGGTTCCTGAGGTTCCAACCCGTCAAACAACGACGGGCCGCCCTCGGTCGTTATTTTGTCGTTCTCGGTCATTATTCGGCCATTTTTTGTTTGTCATTCTCGCCAATATACCCGCGTTCGCCGTCGAACGGGAACAGGCCCCAACCGTCGGTTTTGCCGTCCCTTGCTTTCATTTGCTCGACGTACAGGTAGCCACGTTTCAAATCTCGGTTGTGTGGGTTGAGATCGTCGGCCCTCGTAAAAATTCGGTTCGCCCGATCGCCCGCCACGGCGTAGTTGAATTTCGTTTCGGGTGTGCCGTTCTTCGGCGTCGTGGTCACGAAATAGCGGTCTTTCTTGGTCTTGTCGACTTGCCAAACCAAATAAATGTCGTGGGCGATCCGCTCAATGTCGGCCCCCTCGCCAATATTCGCCACGGTCACGGCGTCGATACCGTCGGCGAGTGTTTGGCGGTTCAACTGTGCGGCGATAACGACGGGTAGTTCGAGCGACGCCGCGCACCCTTTCAGGGCCTTACAAACGTCTTTCAGTTCGTCGTGACGGCTGAAATTCTTGTTTTCCGACGTTAGTAGTTGCATATAGTCCACGAACACGCCCCCGACCTCAACACCCGCCGCGCGGAATTCCTCAACGTAGTGGTTGACGTTGGCGGCGATACTCTCGGCGGTTGCCTCGGTGTGTACGAGTTTCAGGCGCGGGCGCACCTGTTGGCCGTACGCCTCAACGCCACGGCGTACCCGCTTGGCGAGTTCGTCGAAATGTTCGGAACGTCCCATAAATTGCGGGTATTCAAACGGCGGCACGTCCCCGCGTATAATCGCCTTAATCGCGCGTTTCCGCGTCCCTCGCTTGAAACAATATTCGCCCGTTGAGGTCTTGCCGTCCTCGGTCGTTTCTACGTCCAAATAGACGTTTATAGCCCGTTCGAGTAGTTGGCGTTTGTTTTCCTCGCACGATACGTACAAATACGTTTTGTCGGTGGTTTTGAGTAGATCCAAAACGGACTGAAATAGTATCATTGTCTTGCCGTGGGACGTCGGGGCGCAAAATACCGTAATGTCGGCGGGCCAAAACTCGATCGGTTCGTACGGGTAGAATCGCCCCGCCTTGTCGACGTTCCCCAACGTCCATTTGGTTTTGAGTGTGTCGGGTTGGTTGCGGATCGCGTCGAGTTCGTCGGCGAACGTTTCGTTTAGTTGGCGTTCCCATTCGTCGCGGGTGTTGGTGCTTTGGGCGTCGGCGAGTTTCGCCACGATCGCGCCGACGGTGGCGGGGTTGGCCCCTTTCTCGACCGCCTCGGACAATTCGGCGGTGGCGGCCTTAACTCGGTTGTTGTAGTCTTTGTTTCGGTTCCATTCGTCGCGGTCGTTGAGGGCCTGAGGGGTCACACCGAACTCCGACCACGCCGCGCGGTTCTCCGCGCCGTCGATATACTGTTTTATCCGTTCGCGCTCGTAGACGTTGGCGCAACGGTTATACACGGCGTCGAATTTCGATTGGAACGCGCCGGGTGGTACGGGGGCGTTGTCTTTGGCCCACCTCAACAGGCCGTCGAGTTCCCACCCCCACCACGCGCCCGCGAATTCGACCGCCGCGGCGAGTGCCTCGCCGCCGTGATCCTTGCCGAACGTGTCGGCGTCAATCTTGGCGTTCCTGAGGTCGGCCCCCTCGTTGGCGTAGAGTTCGGCCACGTAGAGATTGTTTACAACGGGTTCGCCGTCGACCGTAGCGGACAAAAAACCGTCGATCGCTCGGCGTATTAGGTCGGTGCGCTGTTTTCCCTCGGCGTCGAATTCGAGGTCGGGAACATACGTTATTTGCGTGACGTTGCGGGATCGTAGCAACTTGGCCGTTTGGTCGGTCATTTTGGCGTTACCCATTGCCACGACGTTAGCGACGCCCGATTGTGTCAGGCGCACGGCGTCGATCTCGCCCTCGACGAATACGGCGGGATCTCCCACGGTCAGGCGGTCACAGTACCCGCCACGGGACAACCCCGACGAAAACAAATATTTCGGCCCGTCGTGGTGGGCGTTGACGTTGCGGAACAGGAACCCGACCACCTCGCCGTTGCGGTAGTACGGTATTACGAGGTTATACCCTTGTTTCGCTCGTTCGGCGGTCAGGCCCAACGCGTCGAAATCGGCGGCGTTGTAGGTCTTGCCGCGTAGCCTGAGGCCCTCGGCGGCGCGTTGTATGGATTGTTCGGTCAGTTCGCCGAAATGAGGATCTACGGCCAACCCCCGCGTTTCGGTCAGGTAGCGGGCGGCCACGCCCTGAGGGTTCAACCTCAACGCCTCGATAAGCGACGGCGCAACCTCGCGGGCCAAACGTTGGCGGCCTATCGCCTCGCGTTCCTCGGCGGTAAATTGCAAGGTTATGCCGTAGATCTCGGCGCACCTTTCGAGGGTGTCGCGGAACCCCGCCGTATTGAGGACATAATCGGATAGGTACGTAAAAACGTCGCATTTCTCAGGACGTGACGCCCCGTTGTAGAAAACGACGATATTAGAACCGTCCCCGACCAACAACAAACGGATTTTACCCCGTTCGTCGTAATCGCCCCCGCGTTGGTTCTCCCAATAACGGCCCGATTGACGGAACGCGCAACCGAACACCCGCGCGGGGTCTTGCCATATTGCCGACACGACGGCCTGTTTGTTCGTATTATCTCGCATTTGTAAAACGTAGTTTCTTATAATTTACGGATAGTTTGAAAATAGTAAATTCAATTTCCGTAATGTAATATTTTCGGAAATAGCGGCCTATTCGGTCGGGTATGCCAACGCGTTGTCGATTTGCTCGACGGCGAGTTGTAGGCGGTCAGCGACAACCGACACAGCCGACGCGAATTTGTACGGCGCGGCGTTCGTCAGGGCGTCGACCTGAGGTATAAGGGCGGCCACGTTCTCGCGGATCGCGGCCAACTGTTCGTTTATCTCGGTGCGTGTCATTGCTCGTTATCCTTTGTTCTTTCTTTGTTTTCGCTCGGTGTCCTCGGCGAGAACGGCCCACAGTTCGGCGGCGGCCTCGGTGTTGTCCCGTTCCACGGCGTCGAGATCCTCAACGACACGGCGGGCGTCCTCGGTCAGTCTATCCAACGGCGCGGTGTCGACACGTACGGCCCCGCCTGTCAGGGCGGCCAACTGTTCGGCGGTCGCAAATTCTCGGTTGTCGAGAACGTCCCGAACGGTCAACGTTCCCGCCTCGGCCTTGCGGTTGAATTCCTCGCGGGTCATTGGGTTACAGTTTGCGCGGTTTTTCCTGAGGTGCGGGCGTCCATTTGGCGAAATACTCGGCCAACGCCTCGGCAATAACCGCCGATTGCGTTTTACGGTCGTAATACGCCACGTAGCGCAAATTCTCGGCGGTCTTTTCGTCGACGGAGAACGATAATACAACCTTGCGGCCCTGATCCGTCGCGGCCTCGGTGGTGGTTCCTTTGGTGGTCGGGGCCAACAATCCGTTGAGGCCCTCGGCTATTTGTTTCTTTGCCATAATATGATATTACGTTATTAACTTATTAAACTATTGACGATTAGCGGTTATTTCTTGTAGCCGTGTTTGAGGTGGTGCAACTTGCGGGCGTTGAGGTATTCGTCGGTCAGGGCGTCGTAGTCCTGTGCGCCGTTGGATCTCGGCGCGTACCTGAATATATCCAACCCCGCGGCGGGAGCCTCGCCCAACGCCACGTTGTCGCGTATCTTGGTGGCGAACGTTTTGTACCCCGCCGCCTCGACCTGTTCGACCGTCAGGCGGTGCAATCCCTTGCGGCGGTCGTATTGCGTGAACAATACCACGGTTTTGAGGGCCTCGCCTCGGTTCCCCGCCACGGTGTTGATCGCGTCGGACAACGTTAGTAGACCCTTGACGGCCAAATACTGAGGTTGTACGGTTATGATTATTTCGTCGGTGGCGTACAACGCCGAAATCGTCAACAGGCCCAACGTCGGCGGGGTGTCGACGATAACAACGTCGTATTTGTCGCGGTATTTGTCCGCTACGGTGGCGAATCTCGTAACGCGGTCGGATTGGTTCGATAACTCGGTTTCGAGGGCCGACAGGTCAAACGAGGACGGCAACACGTCGAGAACACCCGCGCCCCCCTCGGCGGGGAGAACGCGGGCGGGTTGTACGTACGGCGTCGTGCGTCGTTTCATTGCGTCGTAGGTCGTGCCGCCGTCGGTGGGAACCCTCAACGCGTCGGTGGCGTTCGCCTGTCCGTCGTAGTCAATGATTAGGACGTCGTACCCTCGGAGCCTGAGGGCCGCGCCCAACGATACGGCGGTCGTGGTCTTGCCTACGCCGCCCTTGTTGTTGCACACGGTAATAATTCGGGCCATATATCGGTTGTTTATAGTGGCGTGTTGGGATCTATGGTGTTTGCCCACGTCCTGAGGCCGTCGGCCAACAGGTGTTCGACGTAATCCCGTGCGGGATCGAATACGGCGTCGTATTCGTCGGCCAACTTGACGGCGGTATCCTCGCCGAACAGTTCGTCGTTATACTTGTAGAGAAATGCCCGCGCCGCCTCAACGTGGCGTAGCGCGTTCAACAGGTGGCCCGTTGCGGTGCTTACCTTGAAATCGGTTGTTGTGTCCATAATTCTAAATTTCGTTTATAGGGTTTGTTATTGATTGATCGCGTTATACGCGCGGTCGATTATATCCTCGCCGCCGTTGGTTATCCTTTGTTCTCTCAGGGCCATACGGACGTATATTTGTGTCGTTGCGGGGTTGGCGTGGCGTAGTGTCATTTGCGCCTGTTCGAGCGAACCGCCCGCCCGTAATATGTTGGTTCCGACGGTGTGGCGTAGGCTGTGCGCCGTGAACGCCTTGTTATCGAGGCCGACGGCTTGCAACCCACGTTTGGCGATCGCCGACACGGTGCGGGTTGTCAGGCGGCGCGGGTCGAAATCTTGGTCGTGGGTGTGGTTCTCGGCCTTGCCCGTGTGGTTGGACGTCGACACGAACAACGGCGCGGTGTCGGGTTCGCCCTTGCGCTCGGCGTTGAGGTATTCGCGGATCGGCATATACGCGGCGTCGGTCAACTTGACGAAATTATCCTTTTCGTCGCGGCCCTTGCCCCGTACGAGCAACACGCGGGCGTTGTCCTCGCCCATATACGTAATATCGCCGATATTGGCGCGTACGACCTCAACGCAACGTAGACCCGTGCGGGCCATAAGGTTGACAATCGCGTAATCGCGGGCGTTGGTGGTGGCCTCGTACGCCAACAGTTCGCCGACCTTGCGAACCGACAAAGGGCGTTTCTTGTATTCCTGTTCCCGCTTGGGCGCGTGTACGGTCTTGGCGATATTCGGGTAGTATTTGTTCGCCTCGGCCCACTCGTAGAACCTACGAATTGAATTTACGTAACTCGCCACGGTTAGCGCGGTCTTACCCTCGCGTAGTAATTGTTCCTTGTACGCGATAACGTCCACGACGGTAAGTTGGGAGATCGTGCGCCCTGAGGTGTCGACCCAATCGAAAAACGCCGACACGGTGCGGGCGTAGAGATCCCGCGTTGTCGGCTTGCGGTCAATACTCGCCGTGAATAGATCCACCACGGCGGCAACGTCGGCCCGTGTTGTCAGGGCGGCGGCGTTGGCGTTTTGAATTGCGGTTGTCATAATCAATAAATTTCGTTCGCTACAAATATAGCGACTTTATCGTAATAAACAAACGAATTTAGTAAAAAATAGTTTTTATGTAGTTTAATATCGTATTATCTTAATAAACTATTAAACACAGGGCCGACGGGTACAACAAAACCCCGCACGGTTTCACAACGGCACGGGGTTGAACGAAATTTAGAATTATGCCGTTTGGCGGCAATTCTTTTGCAAAGATAGGGAATTTATCGGTTTTCCCGCAAAAGTACCTGAAATCGCCTAAAAACGGCCATTACGGGCAAATCTCGCGGCGGTGTCAGTTCAACCCGTACCGCTCGGCGGCCTCGTACAGTTTCAGGCGGCGGGCGAGTTTGTCGACCTTGCGCCCGTAGGGGGTCAACCGCCCGTTGTAGGTTTCGCGGCGGTATCGTTGCGAGAATACCAAATCGTCGAGTTCCAACAGGCCGAACCACGCGGCGCGTTCGCGGCGGTCTTTCTTCGTGTAGGTTTGTTTCTCGTACAGGGCGTGAAATGCTTTGCGGCCAACGAACCGGCCGTCGACCAAATACAGTTTGCGGCACAACGCGCCCGTGACGGGACAAACGAAATAGTAATACCCGTGTTCGGTGGTCGGGTTGAGGTTCGACCGTTTCCACCTGAGGGCCACGTCGTACGCCTGAGGTTCGCCGTTGGCCTCGTACGAGAACCGCGCCACGGGTACGCCTGTTGTCTTGGTGGCAAGACCGACCGACGCGATAACGTGGCCGCCTTGTTTCCAATTCACGACGCCCGAACAGGTGGCGGCGGGTACGAAATAACCCATACGTTTGAGATCCGAAACGGAGATACTGAGGTAATCGTCGATTGTCATATCGTGAAATTTTCGACCTAAATTATTAGAGATTAGCGGGTAATAGCGACGGCGCGGGCCGTCGTTACATTCCCCAACCGTCCCCGAACGTCGCGTAATCCGTGTTTACTTTTTCGACCTTTGGGGCCGTGTAGGGTAGGACGGCGAGAACGAACCGCACACGTTCGGCGGGTGTCAGTTGTTCGAGGTGTTCGGGTAACTTGGCGATCTCGGCGGCGGCCACGGCCAACAGTTGTTTGTGGATCTCGTGAACGGTCGCGGTGGCCTGTTTCACGATCGCAACGTCTTGTTTCATATCTTGGCGGTGTTAGAAATTTTCCCAATAGTACGGTTTCCGTTCGTCGGGGTCTTGGTTGGTGTTGGTGTTGGTGTCGGCCACGGGTCGCGGTTGAGGTTTCGGCGGCGGTGCGGGCGTTGAGGCCGTGGGCGTCTTGTACCGATCCGACAGGGCCGACAATACGACCCCCTCAACGGTCGACAAAAACGCGTCGTTGGCGTCGGCGTCGGCGAGATACGACAAACTCAGGGCCTCGGCCCCGCGCCCTACGTCACGAATCGCGCGTAACACACGGCGAAATAGCAACGTTTGGTATGGTGTGGCGTCCACGTCGAACCGCCACGCCTTGCCGTTCCTGTCTTGGTGCGTCACGTTCATACCTCGGCGGGGTTAGATTACGAACCGATCGGCGCACGGTGCGGCCTCGAATTCCTCGCGGGTCACGCCGTTGTACGCCTGTAAATCGGCTATTTGCACAACCTCGGACAACAGGGCGCGGGCGCGGGCCGTGTTGTTCCTCGCCTCGTTCACGCGTACCGCCTTGTGCAACAACTTGCGGGCGATCCTCTCAACAGCCGAACGCGGGGCGTCGATCCTGAAATACCAATCGTTGCCGTGGCTGTCTTGGTGGGCGAGTATCATAATACGCCCTCGATCTCGGCGGGGCCGTTCTCAGGGGACGGCGTACCCGTCGCGGCGTTCAACGCCTCGGTTACTCGGTTCAGGGCCGACACGACCAACAGGGCCGCGAGTATCGACGCGCCGCCGTTCTCGCCCGTAGGGACAACGGCCGCGTTCTCGATAACGTGGCGTTTCTTGCTCAACAGGGCGTCGACCCATTCGCCGACGGTGGGTTGGGGTTTATTCTTGGTTCCGATCGCGCGGCCCCCCAATCGTCCGCGCCCGTCGTTCGCTTTTCTTGGCATAAATTCAACATTTTATAACTACGTTATAAAGTTACTATTTTTTTACTACAAAATCAAGCCTTAGAACGACGATTTACGGTTCGGTCGATACATTTATCGGCACGGGGGCCAAAACGCCGCCAAATCGCCCGAAAATGGCCGAAAACGGGACGTTACCAACCGCCCGTCGTTGAGGTTCCCGTCGACGGTGGCGGCGTGGTGGTTCCTGAGGGGGTCAAAGGTTTGAACGGTAGACCCGCCCAATACTTTGTAAGGGCGTCGGAGATCTTGCGGCGGGTTTCGTCGCTCAGGTGCTTACCTACATTTGCGGCGGCTATCTTGTCCTTTTGCGCTTGCGGCATATCGTTGCGCCACGTTCTTTTTGTCATAGTCCAATAGTTTAATATCTTATTACGTTATTGCGTTATGGTTGGTATTATTGCAACCGTAGCAATAATAAATATACCTCAACGGCAAAAAATCCGTACAGGGCGAGAATTCACACGCGCAACGGTTGGGTAGGTATAATTTCGAGGGGGCGGGCGTCACGTTATGGTTGGTAAGGTAGGCGCAACAGGTAGGGGGTCGTAATCGCTCGGCGGCGGGTCAGGTATAACCACACCCCCAACCACGCGAGCGAAAATGCAGAAAATCCAACACACGCGCCCGCGCGTATAGCCGACCGACATTTTCGACATTTTGCGCCGATTTGCGACGAATTGATTGTCGAACGTTGGCCGTTTTACGACCTGTCACGTATTACGCGAAATTAGGCGATTTGCGGGCGTTTACCGCCGTTTTGGTAGTCTTGGCCGCCCCGACGGTCAAACGTCGATTGTGGGCGAGTTTTCGCGGTTTATATGTTCATTTAGGCGAGGTGGAAAAACTCGGCGGGAATTGTGCCGTTTCGTGGCACGTTGTCGACATAGAAAACCGACGCGGCGTTGAGGTGGCGGCGGTTCCTGTTCTCCGCTTGCGGCATATTCTCCGCACCGCTTGCCGTGGGCGGGTATTAAGTTACCCCGACGCCGTAGGTGTCGGCAACACAGCACGGGCCGACGTGCCGTTCGTCGTTGTCCTCAACGGTCAACCAACACGGGACAATAGCAAATATTTGCCATATCCGACCACGGGGCCGCCGAATTTTTGCGGGTCAATTTACGCGCGTACGCGCGTGGCGGCTCGGTGCTAAATCGGTGTTACCTCAACGCCTGAGGAACGCCAACGCCTCGCCGTGTATTCGCTCGTTACCGCTCCAACGGCGCACCATACAACACCCCGTCAGGGATCAATACAATGCGCGTTCGCGTTAGCGGTTTAACGCGTATTGTATGTGTTAACAACACTAACAATAATAACAGGAAATTTTGAGGGGGTCGGCGGCATTGTGTATCAATAAGTTACGAAAAACACACCCCCCAAATAATCCCCAAAAACCCCCCAAATAATCCCCAAAAACCCCCCAAATAATCCCCGCCGCCCCTATTTTTTAATAGCATAATAACCTAATAAAAACAGGCGCGGGGACGTCCTCGCACCTGTCAGATCCTCGCCCGTTGCGGGTGTTATTGTTCGTCGATCTCGCCGCCCTGAGGGTCGAACGG
>OCTW011577439.1_pt1 | contig 11289 bp, 11 predicted proteins | sample 1539671 | NCBI WGS metagenome assembly OCTW01 (sample SAMN02144230, study PRJEB22623) | gut metagenome | biome: sheep rumen | host: Ovis aries | place: New Zealand | reverse complement strand
GGTGAGTTTGTCGAGGTTGATGATGTGGTAGTCGGGATACTTGTTCACGAAAAGGCGCACCACGTGGCTCCCGATAAAGCCTGCGCCGCCTGTAATGACAATCGTTCGTTTCATATATCTAAAATGTTATTTTTTCTTCTTCCTAAAATAATCTATAAGTTCGAATAAAACTTTATTATTCAACATATTATCATATTTTATTATCACCTAACGTTATCACCTCGCAATCCTTGAACTCCCTGCCATCGATGGTCAGGCGGACGAGGGTGCGCTCCTTGTGCCAGCCCTGTATGCCGGCAGCGCCGGGATTGATGTGCAGGAGGTTGAGCGTTTTGTCATATTTCACCTTGAGGATATGACTATGCCCCGCGATGAAGAGCTGCGGCGGATTGGCAAAGAGCGTGGAGCGCACGCTGTAGTCGTAGTTGCCGGGATAGCCGCCGATATGCTTGATGAGCACGTCGACGTCCTCACACTTGAAGCGGTTCAGTTCCCGATACATCAGCCGCAGGTCGCCGCCGTCGCAGTTGCCACAGACGGCGCGCAGGGGCCGGAACGCCGCCAGCCGCTCGGCCACCTCTACGGAGCCGATGTCGCCAGCATGCCATATCTCGTCGCAGGGCTCGAAATAATGCAGGTATTTCTCATCCCAGTAGCTATGTGTGTCGCTCAATATGCCTATCTTTTTCATTGTTTCACGTTTTATTGGTTAACGGTCAGGCTCTTCATCCTGAACTTCTTCATATACCACAGCAAGAGGGGTATGGTCATGGCCCACGAGCCGAAATCGCTGGCCGGCATCGAGGCCCACAGTCCGTCGAGCCCCCACAGCAGCGGGAAGGCATAGGCCATGGGCAGCAGCAGGAAGAGCTGGCGGGAGAGACTCAGGAAGATGCTGATCTTCACCTTGCCTATGCACTGGAAGAAATTAGTGGTGACGGCCTGCGAACCCACGACGAAGAACACGAGCATGTCCCATCGCAGGCCTCGTGCCGACATCTCTATAAGCGTGGCGTCGGTGGTGAATATGCGCGCTATCTGGTAAGGGAAGAGCATGGACAGTGCCCAGCCTGCTATGAGGATGGCAGTGGCCACGGCGATAGCTATCCACAGGCAGCGCAGCATGCGGTCGTATTTCTCGGCACCGTAGTTGTAGCCCACGATAGGCTGCATACCCTGAGTGACGCCCATGACGAACATGAAGAACATCATCACCACGGAGTTGGCTATCGAATAGGCTCCCACGCCCATGTCGCCGCCGTAGCGCACAAACTGGTTGTTCATGAAGATGACGATGACACACGACGTCGTCTGCATCAGGAACGGCGACACGCCGATAGACATGATATTACGCACGAGGTTGGCCTTCAGCCGGTAGATGCCGCGCTTCAGGTGCAGCAGTTCGCGCTTGTCGGAAAACAGCCACATCTGCCAGCACAGGGCCATCGACTGCGAGCAGACGGTAGCCAGTGCCGCCCCGCGGATGCCCATACGCAGCCACCAGACGAAGGCCAGAATCAGCAGGATGTTCATGCCCACGGTGAAGAGCACTGAATACATGGCCTGCTGCGGCTTGCCGGCCGCCCTCAGCACGGCATTCATGCCAAAATACATGTGGGTGACGACGTTGCCCGCCAGTATCACCTCCATAAACTGCCGGGCGTAGGGCAGCGTGGCGTCTGAGGCGCCGAAGAACCTGAGGATGGGGTCGAGCAACGCCAGGCATACCACCATGAACAGGACGCCGATAATCAGGTTCAGCGTCACGGTGTTGCCCAGCAGGTGTTCCGCCGTCTTGTAGTCTTTCTGCCCCAGCTTCACGCTGATGCACGTCGAGGCTCCCACGCCCACGGCGGCGCCGAAGGCCGCACTGAGGTTCATCAGCGGGAAGGTGATGCCCAGGCCGGCAATGGCGTTGGCGCCCACCACCTGGCCAATGAAGGCGCGGTCGATGATATTGTAGAGGCTCGACGCCGTCATGGCCACCATTGCCGGCAGGGCGTATTGCCACAGCAGACGGCCTACGGGCTTCGTGCCCAGCTCCAGGGTTGCTTGCTTATTGTCCATATTGAAGTGCAAAGATACATTATTTTTTATAAATAGCCAAATTTCGGTAAATATTTTGGTTTTTCGCCCGCTTATTATTACCTTTGCAGCCGTGATTAGGTTCATCTTTACTCTACTAACCCTTCTGCCCTTGACTATAGGCCATGCCGCCAACAAGATGAAATATCCTGGCGGCCGACAATATATGTACCGGCTGACACTGCGCGACAAGGCTTTCTCGCCCTACCAGCTGGCCCACCCTACGCGGTGGCTCTCGGCCAAGAGCGTGGAGCGCCGCCAGCGCCAAGGGCTCGCCCTCGACAGCACCGACCTGCCCGTGTCGCCACGCTATCTGAAAACCATTCGCCAGCAGCCGGGCGTCGACATCGTGGGCACCAGCCGGTGGAACAACACCGTCGTCGTACATACCGCCGACACTGCCACCCTCAGCCCTCTCGCCGCCCTGCCTTTTGTCATGAAGGCCGAGCTGGTGTGGGTGTCGCCCGACTCTACCGACCGCAAGCTCGTGCGCGGCAACTACCATGAGTACTTCAACCCCTGGGACTCTGTCAAGCAGGAGCGCTACGGCGGCGGCAAGGAGCAGATAGAAGACCTCAGAGGCCAGCGCCTGCACAGCATCGGCCTGCGCGGCCGCGGCATGACCATCGCCGTGCTCGACGGCGGTTTCCAGAATGTCAACCGCCTGCCAGCCTTCAGCTTTCTCGATATTGACGGCATCCGCGACTGCGTGTGGCACAACCCCCTGACACCCCACCCCGAGAACGGCGACGAGCAGATATATTTTGAGACCGACCACGGCACGCGCGTGCTCTCGGCCATGGCCACCAACGTGCCCGAGGTGCTGGTGGGCACGGCCCCCGAGGCCCGCTACTGGCTCATACGCTGTGAAGACCAGCAGTCGGAACAGCCCATAGAAGAAGACTACTGGGCCATGGCCGCCGAACTGGCCGACTCTGCGGGCTGCGACGTCATCAACAGCAGCCTGGGCTACAACGACTACGACGCACCTCACGCCAGCATCACCCTCAGCCAGCTCGACGGCCACTCCACGCTGATCTCGCGCACGGCCTCGATGCTCGCCGCCAAGGGCATGATACTGGTCAACAGCGCCGGCAACACCGGCATGGGGCCATGGAAGAAGATTTGCGTGCCTGCCGACGCCGACGACATTATTACCGTGGGAGCCGTCAATCCGCAGGGCGGCAACGCCCCCTTCTCGGCAGTAGGCCCTTCGCAGGACGGCCGCGTGAAGCCCGACGTCATGGCCATCGGCTCGCCGGCTATCCTCATCAACGGCCGAGGGTCGGTGGTACGCGATATGGGCACATCGTTCGCCACGCCCATCGTCACGGGACTCGTGGCCTGTCTGTGGCAGGCCATGCCCTCGCTGCGGGCAGCCGACATTATCAAACTCATACGCCTGACAGCCAACAACAGCCAGACGCCTAACAATGTCTACGGCTACGGCAAGCCTAACTTCTGGAAAGCCTACATGGTTGGGGCGCTACGGGCGAAGATTGGAGATTGAGAATTGAGGATTGAAGATTGGGAAATGAAGAATGAGCACTTAACCCTACTTGAGCTCAACGGCCTGGTGCGCCAGGTGATAGAGACCGCCCTACCCCGAGAATACTGGGTAGAGGCCGAGCTGTCGGAGTGTCGCGAGAGCCGCGGCCACTGCTACATGGAGCTCGTGCAATACCCTCAACCCTCAACCCTCAACCCTCCGCTCGGCCGAAGGACGCTTGCAATGCCAGAACCCTCAACCTTCAACAAAACTCCCGTGGCCCGCGCCTCGGCAAAGTGCTGGGCGTCGAAATGGATGATTATCCGCCCCTACTTCGAGCGCACCACCGGCCAGCGCTTGCAGGCGGGCATGAAGGTGCTGCTCAAGGTCTATCCGCAGTTTCACGAGGCTTACGGCTTCTCGTGGATAGTCACCGACATCGACCCCACCTTCACCCTCGGCGACCAGGCGCGCCGCCGCCAGGAAATCATCAGGCAGCTGAAGGCTGAGGGTGTCTTCGACCTGCAGCGGGAGCTGTCGCTGCCGCTGTTCTGCCTCAACATTGCCGTCATCAGCTCGCAGACGGCAGCCGGCTACGGCGATTTCGCCGCACAGCTGGCCGACTCGCCCTTCGCCTTCCGCACGCAGCTCTTCCCCGCCACCATGCAGGGCGAGGGCGTGGAGCAGAGCGTCATCGACGCCCTTAACCGCATCTATGACACCACCCAACAGCCATCACCCATCACCCAACAGCCATCACCCTCCACCTTCGACTGCGTGGTCATCATTCGCGGCGGCGGCGCCACCAGCGACATGTCGGGCTTCGACACGCTGGCACTGGCCGAGAACGTGGCCAATTTCCCCATACCTATCATTACCGGCATAGGCCACGACCGCGACGAGTGCATCCTCGACATGGTGAGCCATCAGCGGGTGAAGACGCCTACGGCGGCGGCGGCCTTCCTCATTGACCACGCCCAGGCGGTGCTCAACGCCCTTGACGACGCACAGGCCGACATCGCCCGCATGGCACAGCAGAAACTCTCAACACTCAACGCCCGGCTTGCAACGCTCCAGAGCGTCATCCCCCGGCTGTTCTCGGTGGTCAAGACGCGCCAGGAGGCACACCTCAGCCAGCTCTACAGCCGCATGGCCGCCGCCATGCAGCAGCGCATCACCTCACAGATGGGGCGCCTCGACACTTGTCAGCAGCGGCTGCCACTGCTCTTAGAGCGGCGACTCAACGTCGAGCGCCACCGCATAGAGCTGGCCGCCGAGAAACTCAAGATGCTCGACCCACAGCTGCTGCTGCGCCGCGGCTACAGTATCACTCTCAAAGACGGCCACGCCGTGCGCGACCCTCGTCAGCTGCAGCCTGGCGACCAGATACAGACACGATTAGAAAAAGGAACCATCAAGTCAACAGTGATATGAAACAACCCACCACCCCATCGCCCATCACCTACGAGCAGGCCTTCCAGGAGCTGCAAACCATCGTCCGCCGTATGGAGAACGACGAACTCGACATCGACCAGATGACCACCCAGCTCAAGCGTGCACAGCAGCTCATCAAATTCTGCCGCGACAAGCTCACCAAGACCGACGAGGAAATCAAAAAAATCCTGGCCGATGAGTAAACAGACATTGAACTTTTAGAATTCCACTCTCAAATATTCACACAAACTTAGGAAAACAAATAATTAGTACCACATTTTCAACAAAAAGCAGAAAAAAGCGGCAAAAAGTTTGCAGATTAAAATAAAATGATTAACTTTGCAGCCGAATTCAAACCAAACGAGACTAAAGATGAAACAAACAGCAAACTTTTGGTGGTGGCGCAACTCAAGATTCAGTCAATCGTGAGAAGATAGCCGCGTACCCATCGGAAGGGTGCAAAAGATATGAAAGGCCTGTCGTTCTTGCGACGGGCTTTTTTTAGTGAACATTGAACATTGAAGATTGAAGATTGAACATTGAAGATTGAACATTGAAGATTGAAGATTGGAGATTGGAGATTGACAACCACAAAAACGAAAAAATATATGAACTATCAAGTTGACGAGAAAGGATTTTACGGAGAATTTGGCGGTGCCTACGTGCCCGAGATTCTCTATGCCACGGTGAAAAACCTGCAGGAACAGTACTTAGGCATCGTGGAAAGCCCGGAGTTCAAGGCCGAGTACCACGCATTGCTCAAGGACTATGTGGGCCGTCCGTCGCCGCTTTACTATGCCCGCCGCATGAGCGAGCTGTATGGCTGCCAGCTGTACCTGAAGCGCGAGGATCTGAACCACACTGGAGCGCACAAGATTAACAACACCATCGGCCAGATACTGCTGGCCAAGAAGATGGGCAAGACGCGCATCATTGCCGAGACGGGCGCCGGTCAGCACGGCGTGGCCACGGCCACGGTGTGCGCCCTGATGGGCATGCAGTGCGAGGTGTTCATGGGTGCCACCGACGTGGAACGCCAGCATACCAACGTGGAGCGCATGAAGATGCTGGGCGCCGAGGTGCACCCCGTGCGCACGGGCAACATGACGCTCTCTGACGCCTGTTCGGAGGCTATCCGCGACTGGTGCTGCCACCCCAGCGACACCTTTTACATCGTAGGCTCCACGATGGGGCCTCACCCCTACCCCGACCTGGTGGCCAGGATGCAGAGCGTCATCTCTGAGGAGATTAAGTGGCAGCTGCAGGAGAAAGTGGGCCGCGACTACCCCGACTACCTCGTGGCCTGCATCGGCGGTGGCAGCAACGCCGCCGGCACCATCTACCACTATATGGACGACGAGCGCGTAAAGATAGTGCTGGCCGAGGCCGGCGGCCACGGCTGGGACACCGACCACACGGCGGCCACCATCCACCGTGGCACGGTGGGCATCCTGCACGGCGCGAAGATGCTGGTGATGCAGGACGACGACGGCCAGATACAGGAGGCTTTCACCATCAGTGCCGGTCTGGACTATCCCGGCGTAGGCCCCATGCACTGCAACATGGCGCGCCAGGGCCGCACACAGGTGCTGAGCATCAACGACGACGAGGCCATCAGCGGCGGCTACGAGCTGACACGCATGGAGGGCATCATACCCGCCATAGAGAGTGCCCACGCCATAGCCGCCCTCCGGAAGCTGACGTTCAAGCCCGACGACGTGGTGGTGCTCACCGTCAGCGGTCGCGGCGACAAGGACATCGAAACGTACCTCAACAACAAGCCATAAAAGAGGGCAAGGCCTCACCAAGCCCCTCCAAAGGAGGGGGTGTTTAATAGTCATAAAGAGTAAAGCACGCATCGATATTACATTTATATTACCAGCATTAACAACATCAATAATAGTATCAACATGGAAACAAACAATAGCAAAAGTAACCAAACATCCCCTCCTACGGAGGGGCTTGGAGAGGCCTTTAACTTCACAACCTCCTCTAAGACCATTCTGGCCGACCTCTACACCCCCGTGGGTGTCTACATGCGACTGCGCGACCTCTATCCGCAGAGTGCACTGATGGAGAGCTCCGACTATCACGACCAGAGCAACTCGCGGTCGTTTATCGGTGTCAACCCCATCGCCAGCGTGGCCATCGGCCACGGCACAGCCACCATCAGCCTACCCGACGGCACCACCGAGCGGCACGAGATAACCAAGGCATATACCACGGCCGACGCCATCCACGCGCTCATCGACCGTATCCACGTCATCGGCGACGACGCCTCGGTGTGCGGACTCTTCGGCTACACCTCGTTCAACGCCGTGCGCTACTTCGAGGACATTGCCGTGAAAGACGAGACACAGAGCAGGAACGATGCGCCCGACATGCTATATATATTATATAAGGTGGTGATTGTGTTCGACCACCACAACAACCAGCTCACCGTCGTAAGCCTCACAGAAGCCCCAAAATTCCCCAAATTCCCAGAAGCCCCAGAATCCCCAGATGCCCCAGAAGCCCCATTAGCCCCAGAAGCCCCATTAGCCCCAGAATCCCCATTAGCCCCAGAATCCCCAGAAGCCCTCTCTGCCATCTTACAGGCCATGAACCGCGCCAACGTCAAGGCCTACGACTTCCACCCCGTGGGCGACGTCAGCTCTACCCTCACCGACGACGAGCACAAGGCCAACATCCGCCGCGGCATCCAGCACTGCCTGCGCGGCGACGTGTTTCAGATTGTGCTCTCGCGCCGCTTCATACAGCGCTACGAAGGCGACGACTTCAAGCTCTACCGCGCCCTGCGCAGCATCAACCCCTCGCCCTACCTGTTCTACTTCGACTTCGGCGGCTTCCGCATCTTTGGCTCCTCACCCGAGACGCATTGCCGCATTGCCAGAGGGGAGAGGTCATACACAGCCTACATCGACCCCATCGCCGGCACCACGAAGCGCACGGGCGATGCCGAGGCCGACCGCCGGGGCGCCGAGTTCCTGCGCAACGACCCCAAGGAGAATGCCGAGCACGTGATGCTCGTCGACCTGGCGCGCAACGACCTGAGCCGCAACTGCCACGGCGTACATGTAGACTATTACAAAGACATACAGTATTACTCCCATGTCATCCACCTCGTCTCGCGTGTCAGTGGTGAGCTCGACGCCGACAAAGACCCCATCAAGGCCTTTATCGACACCTTCCCCGCCGGCACGCTCAGCGGTGCGCCGAAGGTGCGCGCCATGCAGCTTATCTCTGAATACGAGCCCCACAACCGCGGCGCCTACGGCGGCTGCATCGGCATCATCGGCCTCGACGGCTCGCTGAACCAGGCCATCACCATACGCACCTTCGTATCACGTAACGGCGAGCTATGGTTTCAGGCCGGCGGCGGCATCGTGGCCAAGAGCAACGAGGAATACGAGCTGCAGGAGGTGAACAACAAGCTCGGTGCGCTGCGCCGCGCCATACTCATGGCAGAAAAGATGTAGACAACGACTAACACGAACAACACTCGAATTATGAAGATAGTAATCATCGACAACTACGACTCGTTTACTTACAACCTGAGTCATCTGGTCAAGGAGTTAGGAGCAGAAGTCACCGTTCTGCGCAACGACCAGTTCGAGCTTGAACAGCTGCAGCAGTTTAGCAAGATTATCCTCTCCCCCGGCCCTGGCATACCTTCAGAGGCGGGCCTACTGCTCGACGTCATCCGCCACTATGCCGGCCGCAAGCCTATCCTCGGCGTCTGCCTGGGCCATCAGGCCATCGGCGAGGCCTTCGGCGCCAAGTTAGAGAACCTCAGCGACGTGTTCCACGGTGTGGCCACCCCCTGCCACATCATTGCCGACGACCCGCTGTTCTCAGGCCTCGACCGCGACATCACCATCGGGCGATACCACTCATGGGTGGTCAGCCGCGAGGGGCTGCCAGCCTGTCTTGAGGTGACGGCCGTCTCTGACGAGGGCCAGATCATGGCTCTGCGTCACCGCGAGCTGAACGTCCGCGGCATACAGTTCCACCCCGAGAGCGTGCTCACCCCCGACGGCAAGAAGATGCTGCAGAACTGGATGTTTCTATAAATTCAGGGTTCTGCAAGATTTCGTGTGGATGGATAGTTTTTTGTAAAACAGATAAAAACCGGAAAAACAGATAAAAAAAACTTACACTGCCAGTCTACATTGTTTTTTCCTGTTTTACTTGTTTTTTTCCTGTTTTCCAAAAACGAATGTAGATCCATACAAAATCTCATAGAACCAAATTCGGAATAACGGAATAACGATATGACGACAAAAAAACACAAATCATAAAACTATGGCACAGACAATGAAAGACATCCTGAACAGGATGCTCAACCACGAAACCCTGACCAGGGAAGAGATGAAACAGATACTCGTCGGCATCACCGAGAGCGAGTACCCCACGGAGCAGATCACCGCCCTGCTCACGGCGCTGCAGATGCGCGGTGTCACCGTCGACGAGCTGTTAGGTTTCCGCGACGGCATTCTGGAGACCGGCGTGCCCGCCCTGCTCAGCGCCGACCGCTACATCGACGTGGTAGGCACCGGCGGCGACCGCAAGAACACCTTCAACATCTCTACCACGAGCTGCTTCGTCATCGCCGGCGCCGGCTACAAGGTAGCCAAGCACGGCAACTATGCCGCCACCAGCGTCAGCGGCGCCTCCAACGTCATCGCCAACCACGGCGTACACTTCACCGACGACATCGACCGCCTGAACCGCTGCCTGGACGAGGCGGGCATCGTCTACCTGCACGCCCAGCTCTTCGCACGCGCCATGAAGTTTGTGGGACCTATCCGCAAGGCGCTGCAGTTCCCCACCATTTTCAACCTCTTAGGTCCGCTGGTGAACCCCTCGCAGCCGCAATGCCAGCTGCTCGGCGTGGCCAACCTCGACCAGATGCGGCTCTACACGCAGGTGTACCAGAAGATTGGCATCGACTACGGCATCGTCAACAGCATCGACGGCTACGACGAGATTTCGCTCACCGGTCCGTTCAAGGTGACCACCAACCAGTATGAGCGCATCTTCCAGCCCGCCGACCTCGGCTTCCAGATTGCCAAGCCCGAAGAGCTGCGCGGCGGCGCCACCGAGGAGGAGGCGAAGGAGATTTTCGACGCCGTGCTCGAGAACCGCGCCCTGCCCGCCCAGAAGAATATCGTGCTGGCCAACGCCGCCTTCGGTATCCAGGTGCTGGAGCGTGGCGAGAAAGATATCGAGGAGTGCATAGCCATCGCCCGCGAGAGCATCGACAGCGGTGCCGCCCTACGCACGTTTAAGAAATTTGTAGAGCTGAACTCATGACTGACATCCTGCAACAGATTATCGCCACCAAGCGTCAGGAGCTGGCGCTGATGACCGCCCCGAAGCCATCGCTCAGAGAGGCGCTGCTGGCCTCCACCACGGGCATCATTGCCGAATTTAAGCGGCGCTCGCCGTCGAAGGGGTGGATCAAGGAGGAGGGACGTGCCGACGAGATACCCCTGAGCTATCAGCAGAACGGCGCCGCAGCGCTAAGTATTCTCACCGACAAACAATATTTCGGCGGCCACGACCGTTTTATTACCGAGGCGCGGCGCAGCGGCGTCACCATTCCCGTGCTCTACAAGAACTTCGTCATCTCCGAGCTGCAGCTCTACGAGGCTCTGCTCTGCGGCGCCTCGGCGGTGCTGCTCATCGCCGCCTGTCTGACGAAGCAGGAGTGCCGTGCGCTCATGAGTTCTGCTCATGAGTTAGGGCTGGAGGTGCTGCTTGAGATGCACAGCGAAGAGGAACTGGAATATGCCACCCTCGGCCCCGACCTCTGCGGCATCAACAACCGCAACCTCGGCTCGTTCCATACCGACGTGGAGAACAGCTTCCGCCTGGCCGACCGTCTTCTTTCATTGTGTGGCGATGCCATCGCCACCAACCAGACAGTGCTCGTCAGCGAGAGCGGCATCAGCAGCCCCGACACCATCCGTCAGCTGCGGCAGGCGGGCTTCCGAGGCTTCCTCATCGGCGAGACGTTCATGAAGACTCCCGACCCTGGCGCCACCCTCCGCGAGTTTATCTGCAAGGTCAACGGCGAGTAACAGAAAGTAAATATAAGTAAATAGTAGTTCCGCAAGATTTAGTGTGGATGAATAATTGTTTTTGAAAGACAGATAAAAACCCCAAAAACCGATAAAAACCTTATACTGTTGGCTAACATTGTTTTTTCCTGTTTTTCTTGTTTTTCCCTGTTTTCCAAAAACAAAGGTTCGACCCACATAAAATCTTGTATAACC
>OCTW011587284.1_pt1 | contig 11291 bp, 14 predicted proteins | sample 1539671 | NCBI WGS metagenome assembly OCTW01 (sample SAMN02144230, study PRJEB22623) | gut metagenome | biome: sheep rumen | host: Ovis aries | place: New Zealand | reverse complement strand
AATCATGTTCGCAGCACTGTCGAATCAGCCAAACATCTGCATATTTTTCTTTGTTCTATTTTTAGCAAAAATCCTTGTTGTTTTACGAACAAGGTAAGCTTACTGAATTGCCGCGAAGAGTTAGCGATAAACCAATGGGTAATCGTCGGGATTTTCCAGACTATCCAGTTCTATATCTGCATCAAGTTCTTCCCAATGCAAATTTCCAGAAAAATCAGTTGTAACAGCAGCAATTTGTTTGATGCTGGCATTTTCAAAAACCGGATAATCTTTATAGCTGATAAAGTATTCTTTATCATTTGCTAATATCCAGATTCCAAAAGGAGAAATATTTGTAACCTCTGTTTTAGTTGCAACCAAAGTGCTTGTTCCAGTCTGCATTAATTTCCTCCTTTCGTTTCTCAACAATATCAAGAATCGTATTTACTTCTGAAGTAGAAAGATTAATAACTTTTGCAAGGCTTATTTCTGGTTCAAGCCAGATTTTTACCTCTCCATCAGAAGATGCAACATGTACATGCTTTCGAGTTTCTTCTCTTGAGAAAAAATAAAATCTGTATGGTCCCTCAACAAATACTGTCGGCATAATTATTTCCTTCTGATAAAATTATAACACATTTCTTTTGTGGATGCCATTGTAAGCCTCGTAATAATTATAACAGAGATTTTCACACAAAGCACTGCATTAATTAATGCTTCGTGATAAAATCATTTTATAAACATGAACTCAAATTTTACCATCCGCGTGGAAGAACTGCGCGATTTTAAGACTGTTGAAAACTTGACACGAGAATCCTTCTGGAACGTTTACCATCCTGGCTGCACAGAGCATTATGTTCTTCGCTGCTTCAGAAACAATCCCGATTTTATTCCTGAGCTTTCGCTTGTTATGGAGAAAGACGGGCAGATTATCGGGCATGTGATGTTTTCAAAAGCAGAACTGAACATCGAAGTTGATGGAAAGCCGACTGGCGAAAAGCTTCCAATCGGAACTTTTGGACCAATCAGCATTCATCCTGATTTCAAGAGGCAGGGCTACGGCCTTAAGCTCATGAAGTATGCACTTGAAAAAGCCAAAGCTTTAGGTATTGGATTTATCTGCATGGAAGGCAATATCAATTTTTACCGTCATGCAGGTTTTGATCTGGCAAGTAAGTTAAATATTCATTACCACTGCGAGCCAAAGGATTCAGAAGTGCCATACTTTTTAGCACAGGAACTGATTCCAGGTTACCTCAATGGAATTGAAGCTACCTACACTCCCCCAAAAGGATACTTCGTTGCCCAAGAAAATCCCGAGGACTTTGCAAAATATGAAGCAGAATTTCCCTACAAGGAAAAACTGGTTCTGCCTGGTCAGCTAGGATAAATTAAGGAACTGCGAGAAGTGAACATGTTGCCGTAGCAGACAGCAAGGTTCGCCCATTTACCGCAAGCCGTGCCTGCCTAGATTTTGAAATATAATCTATTTTTGAACAAGTGCAAAACTCTTTTTGGTAAGATCGCAAAGATTTTTAAAATCTGTAACCGCCGTAAGCAACACCGTAATCCAATATTTTTTGTTCATGTGATATGCGGGGAAAATTGATTTTTTATCTGTGATTGCTTCGACATTTTCCGCCTTCAGATTCACTGCCCAAACCGGCTCGTCACTTTCAAATCCAAGATTCTTAAATTTGATTTGCATTATAAGAGCGAACCACTTGTTGTTAGGACAGCGGTAAACTGTACTAGTGTCATACGGTTCTTCTGCCCAAGGGTTATCCCCCTGTGCATTAAAATATGAGTGCAAAAAATCAACATACTTTTCTTTGATATCCTGGCTGATAAAGCATTCTGCACGGATTTTTTCAATCAAATCCTGAACTTCACTACGAATCTGTCCAACAAAAGCCCCCTGTGCAGAAGCAATGTTAAATAGTACATACTTTTCATTTGTCGAAGTTTCAAAAACATCAGCTGATAAAGTTTTATCTGAAAGCTTGATTTCCGTATAAAACTGGCCGTCAGCAATTTCTTTCTTAAGCACAAGACTGTCACCGACTTCTGTAAATCCAAAATCAAGTAGTTTTTCTTTCTGAGGAAGAGATGTATTTAAGATATGACTGTAATCCATTTTCTTTTATTCTTCGTGCACCATACATTAATTAATCAATGCACGTCCATCTATTCCATAAAAGGTTTTACCTATCCAACGACTATAGGCATCCCATGCTGCATCATCAGAATGAATCCCTACAATATGAGAGTCCTTCATTGTAATAATAAGAGGAGCAGTATAATAATATGTAGAGTACCAGTATGTAAATGCATCCAACTTTTCAATGAGTTCCAATGAAGTTACGTCATCATTGAATCGCATACCATAATATTCAGTAAAATCACTGTTATGTAATTCAATTGAGCAATATGATGGTGATGAGTATAAATGTACTAAAGCGAAATAGTCACCATCTGGACATTTACCACGCATTGCGGCAGTTGCATCGATATCACATGATACAACTATGGTATTAGGATTACATAATGCTTGTTTGCCCTTTCCTTTACTTGGTCGTGCATAAACGCCAGCAATAGTACAAATAAAAACCACTACACAGATAATAAATCTAATATTTTCCATAAAAATTCTCTTTACTCTATATTTACAATACCCTCGCCCGTTCTAGGATTTGCGCCAATTTCAATAAGTTCTTTCATCTTTTTTTTATATGATGGTAACGTGTGTCCATCAATACCAGGTATTTCAGCATCAGCATCGTGCATATTTGCATAAACATGACACATTTCATGAAGAAGCATTCCATCCATCTCGCCAGGATATTTTTTAAAGAACTCATCATCTACAGTAATTACAGAACAGCCGGCATAATCAGAACTTTCATTTTTTTTCCAATAGTAGGTTATAGCAGTAAAATTCTCTTTAATTAACCCGTGACCATATCTTATGTACTTAACTTTAAGTTCGCCATCAAAATATTTGGCATTTAATTCTTCGAACCTTTTTCTTAAGCCAGGATCATCTTCTTTACTGCTCCACCAGAACGTGCGATCTATTGTTTCTGATTCTGTTTGAGAAGAATTAATTGATGAGTCACACGAAAGAGGATTTGTGAAAAGAATACATAAGAAAAATAGAAATAAACGTAGTCTTTTCATTTTTTACCCTCTTACCCTTGATAAAAATGAATTAATCTTATTCTTTTGATTTATTAAAACAATAAAATCAACAAACATAAATATAAGCATACATAAAATTCCAATATCAATTATTAAGCCTAATTGTTTTAATTCGGATAATAAGTAAAGCATAATAATCACAGAAATAATTGTAGCAATTGGATACCCAATTATACCAATTAAACAATTTTTTCGTATTTTTTCCATCGCATTTATTGCAATATTGGCTGACTGCATGAAATCTTCAACCGCATTTTTATATGTTGCATCATTATATTGATGATTAAAAATATATGTTTTTGTAGTCTCAATATCAGTAACCACATTACACCATGCTTTTGCCATTCCAGCATTTTTTCGTATTCGACTAGCCATAAATGCAAAACCATTATCTTTTTTATTTTTGCTGGTAGTCATTTCATCCATAAGTGTATTTGTATCCATAATTCTATCTGAAGCAGTTCTGATTTTTGCATTTTGTGCCATTACATAAGAAACTGCAGATGATATTTCGGAAGGATTAGGAGAAGGTGAAGGCTCTGGTCTATATGGTTCAACCGGAGGCTGGATTGGAGGAGGTGTTACAGGTGTCCTTGGTTGAACAGGATTTGGTTTTATATTCGGACTAGGATTCTGATTTTCTTGAGATTGTACAGGTATCAGCTTTTGAACTGGAGATTCTGTAGATGCAGGAGCCTTTACTTTCGCACCACACATTGGGCAAGCTGATGCTCCATCTGGAATACGACTGCCGCAAACCTTACATTTTGCCTGAGTATGATTTGATGTTGAAGATGCTACAGAAGGTTTCTGCGAAGGTGCAACAGGAACAGACTCCTGCGTCTGAACTGGTGTAGGTTTTACAGGAGTTGATTTTGTTTCTTGTACACCAGTATTCTGAGAATTGCTGATTTTTGCTCCGCACATCGGGCATTCACTTATACCGTCTGGTACACGGCTACCACATACTTTACATTTTGGCATTAATTCTCTCCCAAATTACCAATTTTCTTTTAAATAATAATCATCTTCAGAGGATGCAACACGAGCTATTGCATTAATTCCAGATGCAGTTCCTCCAAGAACATTACCAATCATTAAACCTTTAAGTAATACAGATCGAACTGAGTTTTTATGGGCACCATATCTTTCAAGTAAAGCAATCATTTCTGTAAGATTTCTAGATTTAGCTATACTTAATGCTGTTGCAGTTCTTATATTCGTAGCTCCAACATCTGCACCATTATCAAGCAATACTTTGCAAGTTTCTAAAGAGTTGTTTACAACTCCAATCATTAGTGGACTATAACCATCTGTACCGCAAGAACATAATAATCCTTTTATACTAGCTCCTCTTTGAATCAAAAGTTCTGCAATTTGTGGAGTATTGAACATGGCAGCGAAACCAAGTGGTGTAATATTATCTAATCTTTTATTTGGTTTATATCCAGAATTCAAGAGTGAAGTTACAGAATTAATATCATTACGTTTTATTGCTTCAAACATTGCATATGTTTTATCTGTAGACATTTCAATATCGTTATTCTCAATAAATTCCTCGTCATCTTCTTCATATTCATCCTCTTCGTCATCATCAAAATTTTGCTGTTGAAGAGTTACTTTTGAAGCTTGATAACCATTAGGAATTTGTTGATTCTCCTGTTTTGTACCACATTCTGGACAAAATTTTGCAGTTGGACTAAGCTTTACCCCACACTGAATACAATACTTTTCATTCTGTATTTGACTTGTCTGCAAAGTTAAACCTTCACTTTGTTTTGTGGCTTCTTTTAAATCAATCCCACAAGTTGGACAATATCTATGTTCTCCTATAATTTCTCCATGACAAGATGGACAATAAGTTTTTTTAATATTTGCTGAAGGTGAAATAGTTCCTGCAACAGTACTTCCCGCAGTTGCTCCACACATAGGACATTTTGTAACGCCATCACCTAATCTATATCCACAAACTTTGCATTTTGGCATGTTCCTTATTCTCCTGTTTTTATTACTTAATGAATGCTAGTAGTAATTTTAACTTCTTTTCGTCCAACACATGCATTTTGATACCAGAACTCTATGACATATGTTCCAGCTTTATATGTTGCTCCTGCAGTAGAATTTCCCCATCCAGTCCAAGATGAATTTATATCAACATCTGTAGTATACCCCTGTGGACTTGATGAACCTGACATTACATTCCCATTTGGATTAATAATTTTGATATTTAGTTTTTCAGAATTCCAAACACTTGATGTCTTTAATACAGTATAAGTAAAATCTAGCCATGTAATTTTTGAAGAATCCAAGTCATTAGAACTTCTATCCGCATCGTTATAAACTTGATTTATAACAACATGAACAGGACTTTCAAGAGTAGCATTCCAGCCAGCGTTTGAGTTTCGCAAGGAATCATATGTTTTACAATATTGTCCAAACCAAACTTCACATTTTTGCTTTGTACTATCCCATAGACTTCCCATAACAATAGCAATGATGGACGCAATTACAAATAATATCCATGCTACTTTAGAGTTCTTTTTTTTAGCCACATCTAGATTTTTAGAATCTGAAGAAGGACTTTCTTCTAAAGTTTCACATTTTATTTCGGTTTCAGTTTCGTTTTTTTCTTCCTCTTTTTCTTCAAATATGTTTTTACATAAACGGAAACCACAGTCTGTAAATCGTTTATAGGCTAAACGTTCTATTTTTGAATTTAGAAGTTCTGAAACTGGGGTACACCATGCTCCTCCGCAGGCAGTTCTTGTACCAGCTTCTATCCCCAAATCCATACACCATTCCCAGACATTTCCATACATATCATAAAGTCCAAGTGAATCAGCTTGTTTTATTGCAACATCTTGAGGACGCTTCGTGCTATTTTCTGTACACCAGGCAAAATTTAATAGTTCTTCATTTTTATAGGAATCAGATTTAGATATTGCAAGTTTCCATTCTTCTACAGTTGGCAAACGATATCCCAATGATTCACAATCAACAGATAATTTCCAGGTATTTTCTTCATTTTTTGGAACTTCTCCCCATACATCAGGATTTGTTTCTCCATCAAGACTGTAATACGGAGTTAGGTTTTCTTTTATACTAAGCTTGTTACAAAAAGCTACAGCATCAAACCAGCTTACACATTCCACAGGACGATGTTGCCCTTCATTTTTTCCTTTATACTCAGAAGGATTTCTACCCATAATTTCACTAAAAAACTCTTGAGTTACAGGTATTGATGCAAGAGCATATTTTTCTCCAGAGTCTTTTTTTATTTCAATCATTTTAAAAGATTTTTCTTCCATAATTTGCTCACACTCCAATCTCTTTTAAATATTCTTGAGCTTCTGCACTTCCATGCGAAGCCGCTTTTTTATACCATTCAATAGAAAGCTCGGAATTTTGCTGAACTCCCCTGCCGTCGCGGTAACATTTACCAAGCTTGCACTCGGCCTGTGGATACCCCTGCTTTGCAGCGGCCAATGTCAGGTCTATTGCTTTTGCAAAGTTCTGCTTTACGCCACAGTCTGGATAATCCTGCGGTCTGCCATAATAAAGGCTTGCCGCCCATTGTGCTTCTTTTAATCCAGCTTCGGCTGCCTTTACAAAATTGGAAAATGCCTGAGCATGATTCCCTTTCCTTTGCAAATTCTGTGCTTCTTCTAAAAGAAGTTGTGCCAGAGGTTCCTTCGCCTCTTTTATTCCACCATCAGCTGCCTTTGTAAGATATTCAATTTTTTTTGTACGGTCTTTTTGCATTAATGCAAGCTGATAAAATCCTTCGGGATAACCATTTTGAGCGGCTTCCAAAAAAGATTTTTCTGCCATTGAAGAACCAATTAATGGCATATTCTGATAGATTTTTCCACGCTTTAATAAATTTTTTGCAGCTATATGTTTTTTGAAAACCTCAATATCTATATCTACAAAGCCGGCAAGAGTTAAATCATCTCCGCTTCCTCTTTTTGAAATATCAGGAAGTGACAATTCTATTTCTTTTATGGCTAGAACTTTACGTTTTTCTAAATCCTGACTGGAATCTTCATCCTGCTCAAAATCATAAGTTCGAAAAAGAATTAGAACCTTATCATAAAAAGAAAAAAGTTGATTTTCGTTCGCAAAACTATTTGCAATTCCATCTGTAGAGCATAGAACCGCATCTATATTTTGACTTCCAAAGGCAAGCCGAAATTCAGTTTCTGCATCTTTATCACAGAGAGAGGTTGTCTGATTAAGAAAATTACGTTCATCTTCGGGAACAGGCATAAAAAAGCCTTTTTCGCTGTGAACAGCAATATCTCCATCACCAATTTGTAATGTAAACCAGAAATCTTTATTTTTACCAGCCTCAACAATGGTAGCAGAAACAAAACATAAAAAAGTTGCACCATAAATTGAATGCAAATCTTCTCCTGCTTTATATCGTTCCGCAGCCTGTGCATCATCCATTTCCAAAAACTTATATTCTGTTTGTGTAATAGGATTCTGCACTAGGTTTGAATCTACTGACTCACCCCATGTTTTTAATAATGCTGGAACAAGAGAGATAATGTTTTCTTTACTCAAGTTTTCTGCAATTCGGTCAATATAATCAGGCAGAATTTTCTGTATACTTGCTATTGCAAGTTCTGCTCCACGCTCACTTCTAAAATACGGAGCACCACCATGCCCATCACAGACAACAGTAAGCCAGTATCCAGTTTTATGAGAAAAATCAGCTGCAAAGTATTCAGAAAAAGATTTATCCTGGCAGGGAAACTTTCGTCCTATAGCCAGGTTTTCTTCCCTTTCTTCTTTACGAATATGGCTTGCACCCTGAATAGATTTTGCAAAATTACAACGGAAAATGTTTTGCGAAATGTTCAAAATTACCAGCCTTCGTCAATATTTTCTTCTGGGTCAATTTCCTGCATTTCGGCCTGAATCTGCTCTGCGACCTGTTGCTGTTTAGCTTCGTGACCTGTACCATCACCTGCTTTTGCACTTCCAATTTTAGATGATGTAACAGAAACAAAGCGAATAAGTCGTTTTAGCATAGCCTTACCCATGATAGGAATTACAAGCTCTTTATTTCCTGTAAACTGTGCAAGAACATCTGTATCAGCTTCATCTCCAATTGCAAGAGCAACTTTTATTGCGGCTCCAAACCATTTATTCTGCTTAAGTGCTTCAAGACCGCTCTTATAATCATCAGTTGGAGAACCATCACTCATAAGAATGATTACAGGGGCAAAGTTTCCAACTTTATCTTGCAAAAATGAATCACGATTGAGTTTTGCATTCAATTCCATGCAGGCTTCACCTAAATCGGTAGTTCCACCTGCTTCAAGATTCTGCCAGCGGAAGGTATCCAAATCTTGAGGAAGAGGAGTTACCCATTCTGTACCACTTGCAAAATCTAGTACTGCAATTTTTATAAGGGCGTCTGCATTACTGTTTGAAATATCCTGAATATCAGGAAGCATTTCACGCATTGCATCGTTTAAGCTTGCAATTTTATCTCCATCCATACTTCCTGACGTATCAATCAGAAAGAACATAATCATTGTTTTTCTTGGAAGTTCAGTAGCTTCTGAAAGTATTCCCATTTTGTAAACTCCTATATAATTTCACCTTCGCAATTTCCGAAGTGTATTTTTAATCCACGCGCAACAGGAACTACTTTTCCACTTTCAACGGTTTCTTCCTTGCCTTGCGGTGTATGTTTTACCCAAGTTTTAGAGCCAGTATTTTTTAATCCCCAAATAGAAGGATTATTTTTATTTTGAATTACCTGACCAACAGTGTTTTTCAGACTTTCCATCGATATTTCGATTGAATCATCTATCTGATACTCGAAAACAAAATGTCCAGGCTGTAAAAGAACATCTCCCGTTTTGAGTTTTAAAAGAGGAGGTCTGTCAAAAGTCTTATCACAATTTATGCACTGGCAGTTTTCTTTTTGAGTATCAAAGAAAGTTTCTTCACCACAATATGGACATGTTGCTATTTCTGAGCGCAGACGAGAAAGTTCTTTGAGCCATTCCTTTTCCATAAGCCTGTCTTCACGTCCGTTCCCATCGCTCTTCATTAACTCTTTAGAAAAAGCCCGTACAAACATATTCTGAATGTGTTTTGGATATACAGGCCAGAATAAAATTGCATTTCTATGAATCTCTGGATTTGGACGGTTAGATTCATCTTTAGAGTCATAGATAAAAATTGGATTTAGACAATACAAATTCATTTCATTTTTTGCAGGGTCAATATGATTATTATCTTTTAAGCCATCAAGCGGATGACTTTTGCACAAAAGCATAAAAAGTATAACTGCAAGTGAAAATCTGTCTGAAAAAGTATCTGGAAGTTTTGTTGCATTTACAACTTCGGGTGCCATATATTTTGGTTTTCCCTGAATTCCCAAATTCCAACCATCAGGAGCAACATTGTCATTATCGCAGATAAGGATATCGCCGTTTTCTGGATTAATGAAAAAGTTTCCGTCATTCAAATCCTGATAGCTTAAACCAAGATTGTGAAGTTTTCTAAAGCTTGCAGTAATCTGTAAAGCGGCATTTACAATTGCAGAGAAAGTTTTAAACTGAACTCTATTTAATAGAAACAAATCGAAATCTTTGTATTCAGAAGAACGCAAGCCCATTACATAACCAAAGTATTTTCCCTCCTGAATTTCTGTGAGTGCAATAGGCCACAAAAATGTAGGAGCGGGACTTCCTTTTTCTATATTTCGCTTGATGTTCTCGTAAAACCGCTCAGTGTTTTCACCAACACCTTTTGAATACCATTTGAGAGCACATTCTTTCTGCTGATATAAAACCTTGTAAACAATACCCTGACCGCCTTCCCCTAGCATTTCTTTTACAAGGATTTCTTCACCAGTAGTTGTTTTTAATGTTGAATTTGGTTTTAACCTTGCCATTTAGTAACCACCTCCAGAAACAGAATCCCAGCCACCGACAGAAACAGAGCCTGTACTTCCACACCATGGACATGTAGATTCAGATTCGCCTTCGTAACAGTAAATCTTTCCACAGTCTCCACACTGAATCAAAGATGAACTATGGCAGTATGGGCATCCTGGAAATGTCGGGTCTGCTTCCATATTTGTTAAATCCATTTCTGCCTGAAAATCTTCTTTTTCTGCTGTAGATGGTTTCATAGGAAATGCCCAGGTTTTATACCAGGTATCGCCTCGTCTTTCCAAACGAATTCCGTATAGATGATTATTTTGCGGACATATTGGTGTTATTACTATTGCTATTTTTTTCATAGTACCACTCGATATAAAAAACATCCGAAGATAATTGCGAAAAAAAGAGCTGTCACAATGCTATCAACAATAATTGCGTATTTTCTCGTACCTTTTGAATCAGACAAACAAGCCCAGCAATGCATGCCCATAAACATAGCCCCTCCACCTAGCTGCTCCAAAATCGCAGAAAACGGACTTTCGCCCATAGAAAGAGCCGTTATTGCATTGATAATCATTAAGATTACTGTAACTGTAGAAAGAATCCCAAAAGCATTTTTGTTCAGCTTTAGTTTATCTTTCTGCTCAGCAACATTCTGCTGTGCTTGTTGAAAAACTTGACTTTCACTGTGCTGAGAATTTTTTGTCTGTGGTGCGTTTTGCAGTTTTGAACTAACATGCTGACTCTGAATTGAATCCTGGGCATGAGCCGCAGCAGTTTTACCAGCATTCTTTAAATCAGCTCCGCAAGAAGGACAATACCTGTGTTCTCCAAGAACCTCTTTTCCGCACGAAGGACAGAAAGATTTCTGCAAGTTCACATCTGGGTTTATATTTCCAGCAACCGTGCTTCCAGCTACCGCTCCACACATAGGGCATTTTTTCATATCATTTCCAAGACGGAAGCCACATACTTTACATTTCATTTTTTTCACTTCCTTTTTGATTTAAAAACAAAAAAGCACACCCCGCCGCCTTTAAACGACAGAAATGTGCTTTTGTCTTCTATTTATAATGTGAATATTTCCGTTAGAGCATAGTTCGCCTAGAGTTGTCGAGTTGTCGAGTTGTCGAGTTGTCGAGTTGTCGAGTTGTCGAGTTGTCGAGTTGTCGAGTTGTCGAGTCTGAACTGTGGAAA
>OCTW011616659.1_pt1 | contig 11292 bp, 8 predicted proteins | sample 1539671 | NCBI WGS metagenome assembly OCTW01 (sample SAMN02144230, study PRJEB22623) | gut metagenome | biome: sheep rumen | host: Ovis aries | place: New Zealand | reverse complement strand
AAACAATAAATCATTCCATGACAGTGAGTTGAGCAATCTTGTGAAATCAGAGGTGATCAATTCCATGACTACTCATGGAATCAGCAACAATATAGACAGGGTCTTTGCTGCGCAGCAAAGAGAATAGAGAAGTATATTATTATAAAGCAACAGAAACTTAATGAATGACAACAACATCAAAAAAAATCTATATATATCTAAAATTCTTTGCATAGAGACCTTGTAATGGGTTCGGTACTATAGAACCATAAAGAAGGAGGTACACCTTATGAATCGAAAATTAGTAAGTGTAACATTAACAGGAACCATGATGATGTCTATGTTAGCCGGATGCGGAGCGAATGCAGGCCAGGCAACTAGCACATCGGCTGCAGGATCTTCAAGTGCAGCAGCTACTGAGGCAGCAAGCACATCAACAGCAGCAGAAAGCAACGGAAATGCACAGGTCATCACACTTTCCGGTTGGTACACAGAGGACAATATGTCCAGTATCATCGAGGCTGCCAACAAGCAGCTGAACGGTGAGTATGTCATTGAGTATACCTACTACTCACTGGATGATTACAACAACATCCTCAGCACACAGCTGCAGGCCCAGGAAGGCCCGGATATCATCTGTGACGGTGCAAACTTCCCGGCGAGAATCAAAGCTGGAAACCTGGTAGATATTACAGATCAAGCATTTCTTGCGGATTTCAACGACGCGGGATTTGCTTTGGCCAAGGATGGTGATCGGATCTATGGTATCCCGTCTTATGGCTGGTTTGATGGAGTATGGTATAATGCAGATATTCTCGACGCAAATGGAGTTGCTGTTCCGAATAACTTTGATGAACTGCTGGAGGCCTGCAAGACACTCAGTGACAAGGGAGTACAGCCACTGGAATTCGGATTGTCTGATGGTGATACCGCATTACATTCCCTGCTTGGTCTGATAGAGAATGACTACTGGGAGAAAGATGGAAAAGACTTCGATTACCAATTCGCAATGGGAGAGGCAAATATGGAGGGTACTCTGAATGAGTACGTTGAGCATTGGAAGAAGATGATCGATGATGGCTATATCACTCCGGAGATGGTTGGTATTTCCAATGATCAGGCACTGGCAGATTTCATCGCTGGAAAGTGCGCATTCTTCAACGGTGGTCCATGGCAGTATAACAACCTCAAAGAGGCTGGTATGAACTTCGGCATTATTGCAAACATGGGAACCTCCAGCGAGGATCATTATCTTCTTGGTGGACCGGCTTGCTGCTACGGTGTAAATGTAAATTCTGCAAACCAGGAAGGTGCTATGAAGGCACTGGCTGCATTAGCAAGTCTTGAGGTACAGCAGGCATTCGCCGATGCCAACGCAGGCGGATCTTCCTACAGAAATGGTGTTGTTGTAGAGGTTCCTGATGAGTATGCAAACATCAAAGATATCCTGGAAAAGGGCAATATCGCATGCTGCTGGGATAGATGGAGCGTGAACATGCCGTCTCAGACTGCATTTGACGAGTTCCGTGCACAGCTACAGGGACTGGTAACCGGTGATATTACTGTGGATGGATTACTGCAGGCTATGGATAACAAAGTTGCTGAGATCAGATATCAGTAAGATGTTGCGAGAGAGGGCGACGGCTAAGCCTGTCGCCCTATTTTTTTACAATTTTGGAAAGGAAAAAAGCAAATGCGAAAAGTAAAATATGAGTTCCCATATGTTCTTATGATCCTTCCTGCCATAGCTGTATTTCTGGTTTTCTTTATCGCACCACTCTTTTACACGGCAAAATACAGTTTCTACAACTGGACGAACTTCTCACCGGATATCGTATATTCTGGGATAGAAAACTATAAGAAACTGTTGCAGGACACCAGTGTAGGTACCGGAATCAGGAACTCCCTGAAATATGCAATCTGTACCGTCTTGATCCAGAATCTGATATCCCTCCCTGTTTCTGTCATGCTTAATACGAAACTGAAGGGACGGAACCTGTACAGAGCCTTATTTTTTGCACCGGCAGTATTAAGCACACTGGTCGTAGGTTATCTCTGGAAGTACCTGCTCTCTGCAAGTGATTACGGTTTCGTGAACCAGGTCCTGACTTCCCTTGGCTTTGGATCTGTAAACTTCTTCGGTGACAGCCGGCTGGCACTGAACATGGTCATCTTCACACAGATCTGGCAGTGGTTTGGATGGTCGATGGTCATCTATCTTGGTAACCTGCAGTCTATCAGTGAGGATCTGTATGAGGCTGCAGCCATTGATGGGGCAGGGGTTCTGCATCGTTTCTGGCACATTACCATTCCAGGACTGGCACCGGCAATCAAGATCAATCTGATCACCGGCATGATCTCCGGACTGAAGGTATTTGATATCGTAGTTGCCCTTACCGGTGGCGGACCGGCACATAAAACAGAGACGATCCTCACCTTGATGTATCAGAAATTCTCCAACGGTAACTATGGATATGCGGCATCCTTTGGCATCACCTTTTTGTTTGTGAGCCTTGCGCTAGCAGCTGTTCTGTTGGGGGGATTCCGTTTATGGGAAAGGAGACTTGAGTGATGAACAGGAAAAAAAGTTTTCAGAAGGGGTTACAATATCTGGTACTTACACTGATCGCATTTTTTGTACTGATCCCGATCTACTATCTCATCGTTACGACATTCAAGTCTTCAGCAGAAGCTGCCGTACATCCGATGGCATTGCCTTCTAAATGGGATTTCTCGGGATATATATCAGCCTTTCAGGCCATGCAGTATCCAAGAGCATTCCTAAATACTCTGATCATTACAGCAGGGGCGGTTATTCTGCTCGTTCTGTTATCTGCCATGGCGGGATATGTATTGAACAGGAAAGCAAAGTACAAGCTGACGACCACCGTATTTCTTCTTTTCCTTTCCGGCATGATGTTTCCTTATCAGATGTCTATCCTTGGTCTCTACAAGATCGTACAGGGTCTGCATCTGATGAACACGCATCTGGTGGTAATCCTGATCGATGTAGCCGTGAACCTTCCTTTTGCCGTATTTATGATGAAGAGTTTTGTATCAACGATACCGATCGAGCTGGAAGAGGCAGCACGGATCGATGGAGCAGGTACCTTCCGGACCTTTTGGACCATCACATTTCCGCTAATGAAGCCTACGATAGCCACAGTGGCGATCCTGAATACTTTGACCATATGGAATGACTTCATGACACCCCTGTACTTTCTGCAGAAAAGAGAAAATGATGTCATCCTGCAGGAGGTCTATCGGAACGTTGGCCAGTTTTCCATTGACTGGGCACAGTTATTCCCGATGATGGTCCTGGGTGTACTTCCACTCCTGATATTCTATCTGGTGATGCAGAAATATATCATCGGTGGCGTGATGAGTGGATCTGTGAAAGGATAAAGAATGAGCAACTTTGTATATGAAGAAAAGGATAAAAAGCTTTTGTCTCTCCGACATGCGGAGGATCCCTATAAGATGAACTGGGTAGAGGGAAAGACCCTCTGGGGAACAGTCAAACACCCATCTACAATTGAGGTGGAACGGCACCTTTCTGAAATGGATGAGACATTGACGGAAACCTATATATTTCAAAACAGCAGCGATTTTCCTGTATTTCTAAACGATCATGAGCTCAGTATCTATGTCCCATTCAATGATGATTATGTATCATCCAGGGAATGCTTGACCAGGCGTTGTCATACGCACATCTACTGTGGCGGGAACAGCATGTGGATTATGGCGCTCCGTATGGGCGGTGCGGCTCCGCATCTGGGACTGGTATTAACAGAAGGTTCGATCGAATCCTATAGTATAGAAAGGGATTTGAAAGATCGAAGCAATGACCGTGGAGATTTCATTGTACATCCGACCGTCGAAGAACTGGAGCCGGGAGAGAGCTATACGGTTTCCTGGTCCCTTTTCTGGTTCACAGGTGAAGCTGATTTTTTCAGAAGGATCCTTGCCAATAGAAATATCCCGGTCATTCAACCGGAACGCTGTACCTATCTGGTAGGAGAAGAGATTCTCTATCAGACCTGGATGAATGGTCAACTTGTCAATACGGAAACGGTACCTGCGGACAACCCTGGCGAGAAGATTTTCACCCAGGAGATCGAGGGTAAGAAAGCATGCTTTAAGGCCTATGTCAGTGAAGCTCCGGATCTACTTACTGAAAGCAGAGTACGATTCATTACTGAGAAGCAGCAGTTCCACAGACCAGGGAGCTCCCTGGATGGCGCGTATCTGATCTATGATAATGAAACAGGGCATCTGTTCTATTCCCATCTTGATGACCAGAATGGAGGAAGAGAAAGAATCGGCATGGGCGTTCTCGTTGCTTGCTGGCTGCAGGAAAACCGAAATGAAAAGGTGTACGAGAGCCTGAAGGAATATGAGACATATTTCTACCGTGAATTGTTTATGTCGGATACCGGTATCGTCTGCAATGACATCAAGAAGAATAATGACTGGAATCGCTTGTATAACTATCCCTGGGCGGCAGTCTTTTTGCTGGAAATGTATCGTCTGGAACAGAAAACCAAATATCTGCTGGATGCGTTTCATGTCATGAAAAGTTACTATGCGCAGAATGGAGACGCATTTTATGCGATTGCGCTGCCAAATGCGGAACTCTATGAGAGCCTGCTGCAGCAGGGGTATCAGGAAGACGCATCGGAACTGCGAGAGTATTCCTGTGCCCATGCGGAAAACATTATGAAAAATGGAACGGATTATCCGGAATCAGAGGTACAGTATGAACAGAGTATAGTGGCACCTGCCGTACAGATCCTGATGAATGCTTATCGGATAACAGGTGAGGAAAAATACCTGGACGCTGCAGAGGAACAGTTACGGATATTGGGCTTGTTTAATGGGCATCAACCGGATTATCACCAGTATGAGAACGCGATCCGACACTGGGATGGATATTGGTTTGGAAAGCGGAGAAGATATGGTGACTGCTATCCGCATTATTGGAGTGCTTTGACCGGACTTGCATTTCTTTCTGTTGGTGAAGCAAGGAACGATGCCGGATACATGAAAAGAGGTAGTGACAGTCTGCGAGGCTGTCTTAATCTTTTCCGAAGTGATGGCAGTGCATCTTGCGCCATGGTATTCCCATATATAGTTTCTGGTGCGGAAGGATACTATTACGACCCCTGGGCAAATGACCAGGACTGGGCGCTATATTTTGCCTATAGAAACAGAGAGAACATATAAGATCCAAAAGAGACGATGCTTGAAGCAGCAGGAGAAAGGGAAAGAGAATTGGCTCTTCTGAGTGCCTGTAGAATTCAATACGAGTATGCCCAGGGGGCCGGTATTCATCTTCGATGTATAGATAGGAAGGCTGCCCCACGGATTTTTACAGATAATATCTGCGAAATCCTGTATAATTGTACTAAGATTCGCAGAATTGGGGGAAGGCAATTATGTATTCATTGTTAATTGCAGATGATGAATTAAAAGAGCGCAATGGCTTGAGCAAACTGATCAGAAGGTTTGACTTTCCGCTGAAGATATACCTTGCAGAAAACGGAGCAAATGCGTTTCAGATCATGCAGGAAGAGCATATCGATATCTTGCTCACCGATATCAAGATGCCCTTTTTATCAGGAATCGAACTGATAAAGAAAGTGCGTGAGGCGGGCTTAAATCCCATCTGTATCATTTACAGTGCCTATGGTGAATTCGAGTACGCAAAAGAAGCCATTTCGCTTGGGGTTATTCAGTACCTTCTGAAACCTGTCAATATCAAGGAATTCAAAAAGCTGCTGGAAAATGTTATCGAGACCTGCGAAAAGAACGACCGCCAGAAGGATGAGAAAAAACGCCTTGTCCAGAATGAGAAACAGGAGCAAATGGGAAGAGATCTTTTTCTTGCTGTAGAGGAAGATGGCAAACCAAATGAGGATATCAGCAAACTTCTCGAGGATAACGATATTACAGGTATCTTGATCTCAAGTTACTCAAATCTGGTCTCTAAATACGGGGAGTCCTATGTGAATACGGTTTTAAACGACATCGACTGTTTCAAATACTATGCAGTCAGAAGTGAGTCAGAAATCGTGCTTTTTCTTTTGAATCAGAGAGAGGAAGAGATAAGGGAACTCTGTAAAAAACTTATACAGACGATCAAAGCATCCTTTAACAGTAATGTGTTTTTGGCAGTTGGTAACCCTGCTCGTGGTTTGCAGCAGATAAGGATGGAATATCAGCGAATCGTGGATATCCTGGATTATCAGTTTTATGCTACGGGTAGTATGTATATTATCTCCGGCCGGAAGACGACGCTGCCGAATGGAAATGATATGCTGGATCTGTATTTCAACAGGATAGAGACAGAGGCAAAGCTGAAAGATATGGACTCTCTGAATATCGAAGTCGAAAAAGCTGTGGAGTATGTAAAAAAATACCAGGGATTCAGTTCTATCTACGTGAAATACAGATTCTCAGAAATGGCAAAACAGTGTTGCGAGTATCTGGGTGTGGAAGATCGTATCATTGAAGTAGCAGAGAGAATCTATAAGGCCAGTACACTGGAAGAACTTACTACGGTGCTTCATGATCTGTTTCGTAGACAAGAAAACACACAGAATACAGATGTACAGAACGAGAGAATCAGCCTTATCAAAAATTATGTGCATGAGCATTTCGCTGAATCTGAACTGGGTGTCACGGGAATCGCAGATCATATGGGACTCTCCACTGCCTACCTCAGCAGTTTCTTTAAAAAGGAAACGGGTATCAGTCTGAATAAGTACATCCATGAATACAGAATGAACGAGGCAAAGAGACTCCTTCTCGGTACCAGTCTTAAAGTAGCGGAGGTTGCACAAAAGGTAGGATATGCAAATCCATCTTATTTCATTTCGGTATTCCGTTCAGCGACAAACAGCAGCCCCCAGAAATTCAGGGAGAGGGGAGGTGCGGAAAGATGAAACAGGTGAAAGAGGCAGTGGTGAGAAAAACGTCTTTCTTACATAACCTTCGCAGAACCTTTTTGCTTTTGATCTTCGTACCGGTCCTGCTTTTGGGAGGCTGGATATTCTTCTCGTCGTTTTCCTATATCAAGGCTCAAACGGAAAACAGTATGACAAATCTGATCAAGCAGTATGAAGTAGACCTGACAAATCATCTTAAGCAGTGTGATACATCTGTTTTATATACAGCCAGTAACTATTCCTTACAGGAATACCTGCAGGCGGATCCGTCCAGATATCAGGATGTGCTGAATAAATTTCAGGGTGTATCCCCCTTGCTGTCAAATGTCATGCTGTCTAATCCTTACTGCAAAAAGCTCAGGATCTATGCCCTGCAGGAGGGGCTTCCGGAAACGGATTTCATCAAGCGTGCATCCAGTGTAGCAGACCAGAACTGGTATAAAGCTGTGTTGGAGACTGACGATGCCTATTGGGGGCAGTATAGCGGAAAGCTTATTCTGGCTCGTAAGATTGTTACGGCATACCCTAAGAAACTTGTAGGAATCGTCTACATGGAACTGAAGCCGGAGGTGCTCACAAGCAGTTTTGATCTCTTTGACAATATGCCCCTGAGGGTTGAGGTGATCGGAGAGGACGAAACGGTGATCTCTCAAAACAGAAAACCGAGAGATTCCTATCATGAGATAGCTAGAACAGAACTCGCAAAGACCGGGTTGAGTGTTCGTTATGAGACAAACGGAAAAAACTTCATTTACGACGTAAAAGATTTGGTAATACCAATGCTTGTCGTTGTTCTGGTGCTTGTGGTCTCTTGGATTCTGTTTTCTGTCATGTCTGTCAAGCTGCTTAAGGATATGAATAGATTGGTAGAGGAAGTAAGTGAGATCAAGACCGGGAATCTGGATGTAGATATACAGGAATCACGGGTAATTGAGATCGATTCTCTTGCCTCAACCATTAGGGAGATGACGACCCGGATCAAGAAACTGATCCAGCAGGTATATACACAGGAAAAAGAACGTCAGTCCCTGGAGTTGGATCTTTTGAAAGCGAAAATCAATCCGCATTTTCTCTACAACAATCTTTCTACGATCAACTGGCTTGCAATCGACTGTGATGAGCCACAGATCTCAGAAATCACTTCGGAACTGGCAAACTTCTATCGTACTGCCCTTAACAAGGATAAGGACATCGATATTCTGCAGGTAGAGATTTCAAACATCCAGTCCTATATCCGTTTACAGGAGATCGCACATGAGGATTCCTTCCATGTAGAATTCGATGTATCGGATAAACTGATGAAACGAATGGTACCCGGATTCATTCTGCAGCCGCTTGTAGAGAATGCGATCGAACATGGAATTGACTTGCTGAGAGATACGCAAGGCTGTTTGAAAATCTCCGCAGAGGAACGTGAATCAGCGTTGGTTTTAAAAGTGCATGATAATGGTATGGAATTATACAGGAAAATCGGTGCCTCGGAGTTGCCAAGGGATGACTTTGGTTATGGTACTACGAACGTTCACAAGAGGGTACAGCTGTTAACTACCAAGGACAGTGGATTAAGAATCTATGCAGATGAAACCGGAACTACTTCAGAGATAATCCTGTATAGCCGTGATATTTCGTAAGAATAAATAATTGGAAGGTGGATCATGAGTGAGATTTCAGGAGGCTTCACCCTGCCCGGGGAAGCCGGTTATGAAGATTTGACCTTAAAACTCGCAAAAAAGTGGGGAGCAGACGTGATCCGAGACTCGGATGGAACGGAGCTGTCCCCGGAGATCGTAAACGCTGGCTATGGCATATATTCAACCATCTGTCTGATACGAGACCATAATGACTGGGCCAAGAAGCATATGGATAAATTGCAGCAGACCTTCCTGGTCACACAGCCGGTTATGGCAGTAACAAAGGAATGCAGCATCCCACTGATGAAGGATTTTTTCCGGGAACAGTTCCGGGTAAATGATTCTGCAGATGCAAGTGGCTACTGGCAGGTATATGACCGGACGGAAAATGTTCTGCTGGATAGAAAAACATGGGAATATGACAGAGAGCAGGAAATCGTGCTTGTGCATGGTGCGATACCGTTTCATCACTATACTGTCAGCTTTCTAGCATGGAGAATCTGGGAAGAGATATCCATGTACAACCATGTAACGAACCACTGGGAGAAAGAGCATCTGATGCCGCTAGATCCTATTTATCCTGAGGTACAGGAGTTTCTGAAGGACTGGCTGAAGAACTGGTGCGAAAACCATCCCGATACAACGGTAGTACGATTCACCTCCATGTTTTACAACTTTGTATGGATATGGGGAAACAGTGAAAGAAACAGAAATCTGTTTACAGATTGGGCATCTTACGACTTCACAGTCAGTGCATATGCTCTAGACCGGTTTGCGGAACAGATGGGACATCGTTTTTGTGCCGAAGAGTTCATCAATAAAGGTGACTTCCACGTTACACATATGCCTGCAACGAAAGAAAAGCTGGAATGGATGGATTTTATCCATGACTTTGTCGTTTCCTTCGGTAAGGAACTGGTATCTATCGTCCATGCATACGGGAAAAAGGCCTATGTGTTTTATGATGACAGCTGGATAGGTATAGAACCCTGGAAAGCGTCTTTCCGGGAATTTGGATTTGATGGTCTGATCAAATGTGTTTTCTCCGGCTATGAAGTCAGACTCTGCAGTGGTGTGGATGTTCCGGTCCATGAACTGCGATTTCATCCTTATCTGTTCCCTGTAGGTTTGGGTGGGAAACCGACCTTTATGGAAGGGGGCAATCCAAAGAGAGATGCAGAAGAGTACTGGCTACATGTGCGTCGCGGACTTCTTCGTGCTTCGATTCAGCGAATCGGACTTGGAGGATATCTGCATCTGACAGAGAACTACCCGGATTTTCAGGATTATATAGAAGAGATAGCTGATGAGTTCCGGCAGATAAAGAGTCTTCATGAAAACGGAATGCCATATACCTGTAAGACAAAAGTAGCAGTGCTTCATTACTGGGGAAAGCTGCGATCCTGGACCTTATCCGGACACTTTCATGAGACCTATATGCATGATCTGATCCATATTAACGAAGCGCTTGCAGGATTACCTTTAGAGGTTGATTTTATAAACTTCCAGGATATCAGAAATGGCTGTCTGGCAGAGTATGATGTAGTGATCAATGCCGGTAAAGCAGGCAGTGCCTGGAGTGGAGGGAGCGAATGGAGAGACTCGGATGTGGTGACTCGTCTTACCAAATGGGTATATGAAGGGGGAACCTTTATTGGTGTACAGGATCCATCTGCCGTAGATGGATTTAATCACTTCTTCCGAATGGCAGAAGTCCTCGGTGTGGATAAGGATAACGGAGCGAAAGTCTGCCATGGAAAGTGGGAATTCGATACCGAAGAAATACCGGGACTGATTCCAGAAGGTTTTACACAACCAGAAAGGGACGGCGTTTTTGTTACAGACGAATCTACAAAGGTTATTCTTGCACATGATAACAATGTAGATCTTTCTATTCATACATTCGGAGAGGGAAAGGGCATTTATCTTAGCGGATTCACGTTCAGCTATATAAATGCAAGAGCGCTTCTGAATATTGTGGTATATGCATCCGGTGAAGCTACCAACTGTTTTACGGATAATCCATGGGTAGAATGCACGTACTATCCTTCTTCACGAACTGCGGTCTTGACGAATAATGCAGAGGCTGAAGAAGCAACAAGCGTACAGATCGATGAAGCTAAACTGGATGTGCACCTTGGCGCCCATGAGTTAAGGATAATAAAAATCTGATACTCTCTAAAATAGGGAGGAGAGAAAAATCTAAGAATCACAGAAAAGCAAACAGCCTGTCTCGTACCTTATTAAAAATACAGCTGTCATTTCTGGCAGCTGCAAGTTATCGTATGCCGAGAAGAATATCAGCCAAGGTGAAAGAGCAGAGAAGAATGCAAATGAAAAATATAAATAAATCCCAATTATAATTGGCTATTGGGAGAAAGGGGGATATAATTGGGAGTAGAGATTTTCTCCCAATGGCAGAGAATATCTCCCAAAACAATGAATAAAATGGGCGATAAATATTCGCTTTGGGAGAAAGGAGAACTCATCATTGCGAAAATTTGATTATTCTTAGCTTGTTTTTCTCGGAGAGTCTGAAGGACATCTTTAAGCAGGGACAGATCTTTGCCCCGCTTATTGATACGCTTCAGATCTTTTCTGAACTGGGAGGTCATTACAAGATCAAGCATGCACAGTATCCTCCGCAAGAGCATCGTTAAACATGTCATCGACGGAAGTATAGCGTTTGGCTGGTATTGAACCGTCCATAATCTTGCGGGTCTCCTCAATGG
>OCTW011613688.1_pt1 | contig 11296 bp, 8 predicted proteins | sample 1539671 | NCBI WGS metagenome assembly OCTW01 (sample SAMN02144230, study PRJEB22623) | gut metagenome | biome: sheep rumen | host: Ovis aries | place: New Zealand | reverse complement strand
CATCTTCTACAGGGAGGAAGGCATGCGCGCTGAGAAGGGCAGGGACACGCTCGCCGAGGGGCGGGCGAGGCTCGTGGAGTCGCTCGCGAGTGCCATGGAGGAGGACGGGCTCTCGTGGTACGCGGGGTGGGAGAGGTGCTGGTCGGCGAGGAACGCCGCGACCGGCGCCCGGTACAGGGGCGTCAACAGGCTCTCCCTCGCGGCCGCGTCCGCACGATGCGGATTCGAGGACCCCAGGTGGGTCACGTACAACCAGGCGCGGGACGCCGGCTGGCACGTGCGACGCGGCGAGAGGGCGCAGGCCACGGTGGAGTTCTGGAGCTGGTACGTGCCGATCATGCGCGCGGGAAGGCAGTCGGTCGTCACGGTACAGAGGGCGCGGGAGCTCGTCGCCGCGGGGAGGATCTCGGAGGACGACGTCTGCGGGGACAGGTTCCTGAGGGGTAGGGGCGCCTGGGTCTTCAACGCGAGCCAGGTGGAGGGCGTCCCGCCCGTCATGGAGCCTCGCGCGGCGGATCCGGGATCGGAGCCCTGGAGGGTGGCAGACGACCTCATTGCGTCGTCGAGGTGCCCCGTGCGGGAGACGAGGAGCGACGACGCCTTCTACGCCCCGGCCGAGGACGCGATTACCATGCCGCTCCGCGGCCAGTTCGAGTCCGCCGAGGGCTTCTGCAGGACGCTGATGCACGAGATGTGCCACTCGACCGCGGGCGAGCTCGGCAGGCCGCTTCCGAGCGACCACGAGTCCTATGCGTTCGAGGAGCTGGTCGCGGAGCTCGGGAGCGCCTTCTCCGCTGCGGACGCGGGGCTCGACATGTCCGCGGTCGCGAGGGGAGGGTCGGTGCAGACCTGGACCCAGAACCACGCGGCGTACCTCAGGTCTTGGCTGGACGAGATCAGGGACGACCCGTCCGCCCTCGCGAGGGCCGCCTCGGAGGCGTCGCGCGCGTCCGACCTCGTCATCGGCAGGTACGACGAGGCGAGGGCCGAGCGGGCACGCTCGCGCTCGAGGGACGAGAGGCCGCTCGCCGAGAGGGCGGGAAGCGCGAGGGAGGCTGCCGCGCGGCTCGCGACCGTCGACATGGCGCCGGAGGACATGAGGGCGAAGTAGGGAAACCGTAGGAACGCAGGAAGATGAATTCGGATACCTAGGAACAATGGTTGCTTAGAGACTGTTACGAGTAAGTAACGGCGTATGGACACGAAGAGAAACTGTTTGACAAGACTTTACACGATTCATAAAATACCTATAACAGTTGAGGAACTTTTTTAATAGGTCCGGGTTTATTGCTGGAGAGGGGGTGGTTGGCGGTGAGGGTAAGCTTCAACAAGCACATTAAGTTTGCAAATAGCTGCATAGTTTCCATCGCGCTGGTGCTGACGACCGTTTCGCCAATGGCAATTGCCGAAGCCGCGAACGTCACCTCCAACCCCGAGAATGCTGCGGGGGGGGGGTCCTTCTAAGAGGACCCGCTGACTCCGCATCGCCGACGGGGTCGGAGGAGCCAGGGGAGAGGTTGCACTTCGACCCGAACGGTGCAACATCCGGAGAAATGAATGACTTGATTGTCGCCTCGGCTCCCGACTCGAGGTGGAGCATCAATGTCCCTGCCAACGGATTTGCTCGGGACGGGTACGGCTTCTGCGGTTGGTCAACGACACCCACTGGGGAAGACGTGGCAGATGACCCGGCCACCCTGGTCGATGAGACTCGGAAGGCGCTGCGGGTACCGGACCGTGCATCCATCGACGGATGGGACTGTGTCAGGTCGGCGGATGGAAAGAGGACTGACGCTGACCTTACCCCATGTGTTCGCGATGGGTCGCTCACGCTTTATGCGCAGTGGGCCCGGCTTTCGCCAGACGACGAAGGTGCAGCTCCCGGTATGGATGCTGGACAAGCAACAGGAGAGCAGCAAGGATCTGCCGACAATCAAGCCCAATCCGACAATGCCGACGGCAACGCGTCATCAGGCAAGGAATCTAAGTGGGAAGCAGCGGATGCCGAGCGAACAGAGGCGAACTCGGACGAAGACGGTGAGGGGAGGACCCACCAGGATGTAACAGGCCCTTCCTCATTGGCAGAACCTATGTCCGGAAGGGTGTCAGGACAGTCTCCCGGGGCATCAGCAAAATCGCTTGTGAGCACGCTGGCAAGAAAGGCTGGGGTCGCGCTGGAAATCTCCGCACGGCGTGCGAGCGGATTGGGCGGGAACGACGTCTCCGCCCGGGTTCATATGTCCATCTCCTCGAACAAGAGCTCCTATGAGGCTGGCTCCATGGCCTTGGTGAGCTTCGAGTACACGATCGACACCGGAGCTGCCAATCCGGGTGACTATATCCTCGTAACCATCCCCACCGATATTGCCAAAAGTGTATCGATTACGCCTGACCCCAGGATGTTCAGTGGCGTCATCGATATGGGGAATGGCGTTTACAAGCTCGTCTTCGGCGAGAATGCACAGCAGTCCCTAGCGGGCGGATTCACGGCTTACGTAACGACGCGAGACGTTACGAACGAAACCCCTGGCACGATCACTTCGGGTTCAGGCAGCCTCACAATCAAAGTAATACCAACGGGGTCTGCACCAGGCAGCGGAACGTATACCGACGCCATCATGAAGGACGCCATCGACAATGACGGGGTCTCCTACGGCGGATACGACTACTCGGAGGGCACGGGGGACAATGCTGCGCAGATAGGCATCGACTCGGGGCTCGCGACCAGCGACCAGGCCCTCAAGTACCGCGTCTATGTCAACCAGAAGCGAGCCACGATGTGCGACGTGACCGTGGTCGACACCCTGCCTGACGGCATGGTCTTCGACACCACGAAGACCCCGACCGTGACCAGGGTCGACTACGGCGACACACTCGACCCGAGCAGCTATTCGCTGAGCCTGACAGGCAACAAGCTGACGTTCACTCATCCAGGGTATCTCACCGAGCCGGTGCAGATTACCTATTGGGTCGTTGCAGGCCATGGCAGCGTCAAGTACACGAACCGCGCGGACATAGTCTACAGCTCCAATGGCCAGAGCTACCAGGAGCATCGAAACTATGTCCTTCAGAGCGGAAGCTACAAGTCGGCCTACGGTGAGAAGAGCGTCGACAAGACGGTCGTCAGCAACAACCCGTCGGACCAGACTGTTACCTACACAATCAAGTTCTGGAACTACGAAGGGTTCAAGGTCGGAGACATCAACTTCGACGACAAACTCGACCCCCATGTGGCATTCCTATTTGCGGATCAGAACCCCAAGTTCGAGGTCACATACGACGATGCCACTCACTCCGTCCACATAAAGAATACTGCTGCGCTTTCGAGTAGTGATACGGAGTACGTACGGTTCGCCGTGGACTTCTCTCACGTCCCTGAAGGCTGCACGGTGGCGAACACGGTGGGTGGCAATACCGTAAAGACGCTGAAGAAGGCCTCAATCTCGCTCCGGGCCACCAAGACCGTGGACGGCGAAAAGCCTGGCGAGGCTTTGGCAGGAAAGTTCTCCTTCAACCTCAAAGACTCCCAGGGAACGGTGCTCCAGACCAGGAATGCGGACGCTTCAGGCGAAGTTTCGTTCGACCGGATCGAGTACGGCCAGGAGGACGTGGGCAAGACCTTCACCTATACGGTCTCGGAGTCGGAATTGCCCGAGGACCTGTCCGATTCCTACGCACGCGACCCAGCGATCTACACAGCGACGGTCATCCCGAGGCTTGTGCAAGACGGTGACGGCAGCCAGCGCATTGCTGCGGTCCCCACCATTGCGAAGGATGGACAAGCGGCGTCCTCGATTGTCTTCGACAACAGGTCGAAGACAGGTGCCATCGACATCTCTAAAGCGGTCTCGGGCACCACGGCCGCAGAGAACGGCCGTACCTTCGAGATGAGGGTCACTCTCACGAAGGATGGGGCCGCGCTAGGCGGGACCTATCCCTACCAGGTGCTCGACGAATCCGGCAAGGCGCTATCCTCCGGTACGGTATCAAGCGGTGGCAGCGTGCGCATAGCGGCCAGCCAGAAGGCAGAGATCTCCGGGCTCCCCGCGGGCACTGCCTATGCCGTAAGCGAGGAGGACATGCCCGGCGGCTTCATGCAGACGGCGAGTTCCGGCGCAGCCGGCACCATACAGGCGGGGACGCCAGCCTCTGTATCCTTCACGAACAGCTACTCCGCATCCGGTGGCTTCACGCCCTCTGCCACGAAGAGGCTCACGGGTGCGAAGCTCCGGGAGGGGGAATTCACCTTCCTCCTCAAGGATGCCGATGGGAAAACCATCTCGACCGCGACGAACAGGGCCGATGGCAGCATCGCCTTCCGCGAGATTCGCTACACCCTCAAAGACCTCGGCGGAGCGGCCTCGAAGGACTTCACGTATACGGTCTCGGAGGTGGACAACAGCGCGTCCATGCCCGGCTATTCCTTCGATCGGAGCCAGAAGACCTTGCGGGTGCATGTCGAAGACGCCGGAGATGGAACGCTCAGGGCTTCTGTCGTCGAAGGCGACGAGGTGCCGATGTTCACCAATACCTATGGCATTGCGCTGCCCAAGGCCGGTGGACCTGGCCTCGCGGCCACGGCAACCCTGGGTCTCGGCCTTGCCGTCATATGCGCGACGCGGCTTATCCGAGGACATGATTCCGGCAGATGCGCGAGGAGGACGAAAGGCGGTGGGTCGAAGTGACGAAGACGATGGCTGATTGCCGGCGAAGCATCTTCATGCATCTATGCTGCTGCCTCATCGTATCGCTCGGCCTTGCGCTGGTGGTCCTGGCCCTGCCGGCAGATGCCTTCGCGGAGCCAGTTGGCACCCTGACCGTATCCTCCAATTACGACCATGCCCTCACGGCATACCGCCTGCTGTCCGGGACCGCCTCGGGCGACACTCTCAGCGGTCCAAGCTTCAAGGGCGCAATGGAGAGCTCCTTCTACGATGGCCTCGCCGGACTTCGCCATTGGAGCGCGGCAGACGACTCCCGAGACCCCGTTGCGGTGCGGGAGTGGCTCTCTGCGAGCATCGACGAAGACAGCGACTACTCTCTGGCTCAGCACATCGCTGCGCTAGCGCAGGAGAGCGGATCTCGGAGCGTTGCGCTGAGGACCAACGAGCCCACTGCACTTGCCGAGGGGTACTGGCTCGTGACCGGAGACGAAACACTGCCGTTCTGCGTCTTGGTCGGCACGGCTTCGGTGACAGCGCACGAAAAGGCATCGGTCCCCACTTCAGAAAAGGGCGTGTCGACGGACGGAGGCAGCGCCGGATATCACGAGTCGGCGGTTGCTGGCGCTGGCACAAGGCTCTCCTTCAGGGTGCGTGGCACGCTCCCGGCGAACTACGGCAGCTATGGCTCCTACTTATATAGGTTCGTCGACACTGCGAGCGACGGCATCGAGGTGGACGCAAGCTCGGTCAGGGTGGTCGTGAGCCTGCCAGGCGGCAGCTCAAAGGACATCACGGACAGCTTTGCGATTGACTATGCCGACCATACGCTCACTGTCTCCACCGACGACCTCAAGAGTGCGTATCCCACTGCAACGGGTGACGAGCACGTCGACCTTCTCTACGAGGCGACACTGGATCCCGCAAAGGCTGGGCTTGGCTATGCGCACCCGAACACCAACAGCGCGAAGATCATTTACTCGAACAACCCCGCAACAGACGGCCGGGGCACGACCGAGCCAAGCAGGACCAAGATCTTCAGCTTCGGGCTCAACGTGCACAAGGTGGACTCGTCTAACCAGGCACCGCTACGTGGGGCAGAGTTCGTAGTTCGCGATGACAAGGGAAGGTACCTCACTGACGAAGGCGTCTGGTCGCATGAACGGGCGGATGCCGCAGTTCTGAAGACTGGCCCCGACGGTTGCCTGTCGGTCGGGTGCCTTGGCCCAGGGTCGTACGAGGTTACGGAGACCAAAGCGCCGAAAGGATACTCGGCGCTAAGAGGAGCGGTCGAGGTGGACCTCTCGGCTGACCAGGACGAGGGAGCTCTTACCGTCTACACCAATAGCGCCGCGGCGAGCGTCTCCGAAGTCGACGCCGAGAAGGGGACCGCGACGCTAACGATAGAGAACTCCGCCAGCGGGACGCCGATCGGATTCGGCGGGCTGCTACCGCAGACAGGCGACGCCATGCTAGGTGCGACGGCGGTGCTTGCACTCCTGGCAGCCAGCGCAATCCTGCTCCATCTATCCGGCCGCCTCAGAAGGCAGCACTAGGACGACAGAATCAGCGATTCCGGAACGGCTTCCCCATTGAGGATGGGGGGAGCTCTTCGGCTCAAAAATCACGGCAAAGCACAATCCCGCTCGGGTGGATTGGCATGCATAAGGAGGTACACCATGAAGCACAAGAACGTCGCAAGGATGGTAGTGAGCGCAGGCCTGGCCCTGTCGATGGCGGCTTCGATGGCTGCGGCGCCGGTCGTCGCATTCGCGGGCACGACCCAGGGTGGCATCACCATCACGGCATCGTCGGGAGACAACGCCGACACATCGTACAATGCGTTCAAGATCTTCTCGGGAACAGTCGTGGAGAAGGACGGAAGCAAGTCGATCTCAAATATTGCTTGGGCTGGCGATGATGTCCGCTCGGCGGTCGTCTCAGCCATCAAGGCTGAGGACCCCGCCTACGCCGATCCCACGGACGCCGCAGAATCCGCACAGAAGGCCGCCGAGTTCATCAACGAAAATATAACCGGTACCAGCAGCACGAGCATCCTTGCGAGCGGGAGCTTCGGGAACAAGCTCGCCGACGCGATTGACGGCATTGACGCCACGAAGACAATGACGCCAGGCACCAAGGCAAGCCTCGACGAGGGCTACTACCTGATCGTGACCGCAGACGTCAGTAGCAAGACGAACCAGGACGGCACCTCGCCGATCTTCGCAATCGTCGGCGGCACCGATGTCGAGGTTAGCGAAAAGACCACCGTTCCCACGGTCGAGAAGAAGGTCAAGGACGACGACGCCACAGCATTCGGCAAGGCAGCCTCGTCCGAGCTCGGAAAGAATCTCGACTACCAGATCACGGGCACCGTGGCATCGAACCTCGACACCTACAAGACCTACTACTACGCCTTCGAGGACACGCCGTCCAAGGGCATCGATGTCGACCAGGCCACCATCGCCGTCGCGATCGACGGCACGACGGTCGCGCCAACAAGCTATAAGGTCACGACGGACGGCGGCATCCTGAAGGTCGCTTTCGAAGACCTCAAGGCTGCAAAGGCGGCCGATGGCGCGACGGTCCCCGTCACGAAGGACTCCAAGGTCGTCCTGACCTACAAGGCCTCCCTCAACGCAGATTCCGTCATCGCATCCAAGAGCAACGACAACGAGGTCAAGATCGAGTACTCGAACAACCCGAACACCGACCAGCACGGCTTCACGAACCCCGACAAGACGAAGGACTACACCTACAAGCTCAGCCTCGTGAAGAAGGACAAGCAGAACGAGACGCGCACTCTCGCGGGCGCCAAGTTCACGATCCAGGTCAAGAACGCTGACGACACCTCGGGAGACAACGGCAAGTACGTGCAGGCTGACGGCTCGCTCGGCACCGAGGCCCACGAGTTCACCACCGGCGAAGGCGGAACATTCTCGATCGAGCACATCGATGCCGGCACCTACACCGTCCACGAGACGGGAACCCCGGATGGTTACGACGCCGTCGACGACTTCGACTTCACAATCACGGACAATGCGAAGGACATGGCGAGCGTGGATGACGCCCTGACCCTGTCGGCCACTACGACGGGCGCCAGCTCGAGCATCGAGGCGGATGCCAATGCCGGCACGGCCACGCTGACGGTCAAGGACACCAAGCAGAACGGCCTTCCCCTCACCGGCCAGTCCGGACTTCTCGTGACCGTCCTTGTCGGAGGTACGATCGTGGCCATCTCCGCCCGCTCGCTCTCGAAGCGGGACAGCGAGAAGCGCTAAGGGTCATCAGGCAGGCCGCCTCCATCTCCCCCTGACGACTCGGTGGATGGAGGCAAACAAAGCCGCTTCAAAGTGGCGGAGACGGTCTAGGGGGAGCCGTCTCCGCCCATGCGCGTTCTGGACATTCCATGGGATCGGGGTACGGCTTTGCAAAAGAGCGGCACTGCGCCAGAGGGACACTCGACTCAAGCGAAAGGGCAGGGAGACGGGCGCAATACGCGTACGCTGCCAATCCTGGGGCTGCTCCTGGGGCTCATGATCCTCGTCGCGCCCATAGCCACGGACCTTTATGCACAGTGGAAGAACACCCGGGTCATCTCGGGGATGACGAGCGTAGCGAATGACGAGAACGACCCCGCCAGGCTTGAGCTTCTTGCCAGTGCCTACAAATACAATTCAGTTCTTGCGGGGGTCCCGTACGAGGGGATGAAGGGTTCTGCCACAGAGGAGCTCGCCAAGGATAGAAGGGCTCGGGGAGAGGACGGAAGCGTGCCGGATGTTGGGGGAGAGCCCGCCGGGAATCTCGGCTACGCCGACCAGCTCAACTATGACGGAGTGGCCATGTCCTGGATTGAGATTCCCAAGATCGGTGTCAAGCTGCCCGTCTTTCACGGGACGAGCGACGACGCGCTTTCCTCGGGCGCGGGGCACCTCGAGGGCAGCTCGCTTCCGGTAGGCGGTCTCTCCACGCATACCGTCATAACCGCACACTCCGGATCCCATGCGCAGCGCATGTTCGACGACATCAGGAGACTCGAGCCCGGCGACATCTTCGTCGTCCATACGCTCGGCACGTCCTATGCGTACATGGTGTACTCGACGGAGGTTGTGCTCCCCGATGAGCGGGCGTCGCTCTCGATTCAGCAGGGAGAGGACCTGTGCACGCTCGTGACCTGCACGCCATACGGCGTGAACGACCACAGGCTGCTCGTTCACGCTCGCAGGACGACGAAACTTCCAGGGGCACCAAGCGCGTCTGACGTGGCCGAGGGAATCATTGGGATACGGACGCTGCCATTCGCAATAGCGACTGCAATTGCAGCTGTGCTCGTCATCCGCCGCCACAGGTCCAGAGGCCACGCGCATGGTAATGGACAAACCCATGACGGGACCCATCTGGCATGATGCGACGTCACCAGCGAAGAGTGGTGCCGGGGTCCTTGTGCGTCGCCACGAGATAATATATCGCGCCGGTTGAGCACCCCTCAGAACACGGCGCGAAACGCCAGCCTCAGCGCCCAGAGGAGTACGCGCAGGAACCCCCTCAGGACGGCGAGCGTGATCCTGCCTAGGGCCAAGAAGAACCGTCTCATGACGCACCTCCGGATTCCGGGTCCGACGTTGGCGTAACGGTAGCACGCACGCGCGACATGAATTCGAGGCTCTCGGTTGGCACGCCGGCCCAGGCGCAGACCCTGCCGGCCGCATCGCGCGCGTCGTCGCCCGCCACCTCGGGGATGGAGAGGCCCGTGCGGTACGCCCAGGCGGCAAGGGCCGGCAGGTCGGTCGGCCCGTCGTCAAGCGAGGCGCGGACGTCCTCGAGCCGCGAGACGTCCACGAGGCCGTCGCCCACCCTCATCCACCTCGTGGCGCCGTCGACGTCCACCCTGGACGCCGCCGCCAGCTCCCCTGCCGTCGCGAGCTGCGCCCTCCAGCCACGGCGCCTCCTGAGCGCCTCGCCCTCGGCCACGCCCTGCGAGTCGTAGTAGTCGAGCTCGATCCACATTCCGTCGTGCCCAAGGCTGAGGACGAGGTCCGAGAGGACGCTTCTCCCCGGGAACGTGTCGGGGCGCGTGAGCCGGTCGGAGTCGAACTCCTCGACCCGTCCGTCGGCGAACGACACCGTGACCCTCATCTCTCCCTCCCGTCCGTCCGGCTGTCGTCTCCGCGGTATGGCTGCCGCCTTCCGATGGGCCCGTCGCCGCGCCTCGCGCCGCGGCGGGTGACGCTTCGCGCGTCGTCCCGCCGCGCGTGACCGCCGCGCCCCTCGGCCTCCCGCCGCTCCGGCAGCATGCCGTGCCTCCTTGCCAGCGAGATCGCCGCGTCGATGCGCTCCCTCTCGCCGGGGTCTCCGCAGCGACCGGCCGCGGCCGCGAGCTCCTCGACGGAGCGTGCGCGCGTCTCCTCGATCACGGCGACGGCGGAGGAGAGCCCCCTGAGCTCGGAGAAGTCCCTGAGCTCGATCGCGCGCCGCGCGGCCTCCTCGACGCCCATGACGGAGCCGTCGGGCAGCAGCGCCTCCCCGCGGCGGGCGGCGAGCCTCGTGAGCACGTCCTCTCGCCGGTAGTCGGTGCCGAGCCTCGTGCCGCTCACCCTCCTGGCGGGCTGGTCGGCGAGGCAGAAGGTCCAGTCCCTCCCGTCGCCGCGGACGCTCGCCTCCACGCCCAGGCGCGAGAGCCTGCCGAGCAGCTCACCCTCGGTCCTGGAGGAGGCGACGGCGACGTCCACCCTCGACCTGATGTCGGCGACCCAGGAGTACGCGCCCCTGGACGAGAGCTCCGCCTCCGCGCGCCCGACGTGGACCCGCTGATAGTTCTCCCTCGAGCCTCGCTTGCGCGTGTCCGGGTGCCGCGCGTCGATCCTGCCGTCGAAGTGCGAGAGCCCCATGTCCCGCGCGATCGCCTGCAGCCGCCCGTTAAGGAGGCCGGGGTCGGGGTCGCGGAGCCTGTTCCCGGTGGCGAGGTTCGTGTTGTTCACGATCACGTGAGCGTGGGGGACGTGTCCATCGTTGTCGTCGTGGTAGACGATGGCCACCTGGAAGTCCGGGAAGCTCTCCTCGGCCCAGCGCACGGCGAGCCCCCTCAGGTCCGCGAGCGAGACTCCGTCGCGCGGGTCGGGGGAGAGCACGTAGTGCTTGTAGGTCCTGGCGGGCCTCCCGCGGCACGGGGCGTCGTTGCCGTTGGCGCGCCTCGTCTCGTCCATTGCAGCGTCCCAGTCGAAGCGAGCCTCGACGAGCCCCGCCTGGCGCGGGGACTCGTCCATTCGCGAGAAGTGCAGGAGGTCCCTGGCGAGCGCCCTCCCGTCCCGCTCGAGGTACCTCCTCGCGGCGGCGAGCCCCGTGTGCCCCGATATGGCCTTGATCGCCGGCACGCCTGTCAGCTCCAGAGGAAGACGGCCGGCCTGTTGGAGAGCCTCGCAACGTCCTCGCGGAGGCACCCGAGCGAGTCCGCCACGTAGGTCATCTCGGCGTCCACGACCCTGAGGACCTCGAGCGCGTCCTCGGCCGTCACCTCGTCCGGGGACTCGCGGGCGACCTTCGCGATCGTGTTGAGCGCCGCCACGGACTGGTTGTAGAGCGTGCCTATGGAGCGCAGGTTGCGCACGATGCCGTGGGAGGTCTCGTAGTCGAAGGCG
>OCTW011554021.1_pt1 | contig 11297 bp, 12 predicted proteins | sample 1539671 | NCBI WGS metagenome assembly OCTW01 (sample SAMN02144230, study PRJEB22623) | gut metagenome | biome: sheep rumen | host: Ovis aries | place: New Zealand | reverse complement strand
GGAATTATAAAACTTCTTGATCCACCTTTTGAAAATGGAAAGCTAAAACCTGGATATATTAAAGCATATTTACCAGGAGTTAGAGAAAATGGTGGACAATACACTCATGGAGCCATTTGGGGTATCATTGCAGAAGCAATGCTCGGATTTGGAGATAAAGGGGCAGAGCTTTACAGAATGATAAATCCTATAGAACACGCAAGAACTAAAGAAGCAGCTAAGAAATATAAGGTTGAACCTTACGTTATACCTGCAGATGTATATGGTGCAGGAAATTTAGCAGGACGAGGTGGTTGGACATGGTATACAGGTTCAAGTAGCTGGTTTTATGTAGCTGGAATTCAATATATTTTAGGATTTAATATAAAAGAAAATATGCTTTCTTTTAATCCATGTATCCCAAAAAATTGGAAAGAATATTCAATTAGATATAAATATGAAAATAGTATTTACAACATTAAAATAACAAATCCCAATGGAAAACAAACAGGAGTAACTAAAGTTCTTTTAGACGGAAAAGAGATTGAAAATTGTATAAAACTTGATGGAACAGGAAAAATATTCAATGTGGAGGTGGAAATGTAATGTTTAAGCCACATGAAATATTTTACGAAAAAGAAATAGAAAATTATGAATTAGGAAAAAAGTTACTTGAAAAATATGAAGACGTTCCAAAAAAAGTCATTGATAATCATAACAATATAGAAGAAATGAGAAAAAAAGAAAATAAAGAATTTTTGAAGATGAAAACAAATTTAATAATAGGAGTAAGAAAAACACACAAATATCAAGAAAACCATAAAGTATCAGATTTTCTTGTACCATATACTTCTTCAGGTTGCACAGCATCTTGCATGTATTGTTATTTAGTTTGTAACTATAACAAATGTGCATATTTAAGGCTATTTGTAAATAGAGAGAAAATGTTAGAAAAAATAATTAAAACTGCTGAAAAATCTGACAAAGATTTGACTTTTGAGATAGGAAGCAATAGTGATTTAGTTTTAGAAAATACAATAACAGATAATTTAGTATGGACAATAGAAAATTTTAAGGACTCTAAAAAAGGAAAGTTAACATTTCCTACAAAATTTGATATGGTAGAGCCATTATTAGATTTAGACCATAAAGGAAAAATTATTGCAAGAGTTAGTGTAAATCCTGAAGAAATAATAAATAATGTAGAATTTGGAACTTCTAGGTTAGATGGAAGAATAAATGCTATAAATAGTTTAAAAGAAGCGGGATATGAAGTTGGAATTTTAATTGCACCAGTTATTTTTGTAGAGAATTGGAAAGAAGAATATTTAGAACTTATAAAAACACTAGAGTCTAGGTTAAGTACTAAGGTAAAAAAAGATGTATTTTTTGAAATAATATTTATGACTTATAGCTATGTTCATACTAAAATAAATGAAGAAGCATTTCCAAAAGCAATTAATCTCTATAATAAAGAACTTATGACAGGAAGAGGCAGAGGAAAGTATTGGTATAAAGCTAAATTAAGAGAAGAGGGAGAAAGATTTTTTATAGAAAATATGAAAAAATATTTTCCAAATAATGAAATTTTGTATATTGTATAAATATAGAGTTTTTTAAAAAAATATTGTATAAATGTAAAGCATTTTTTTATAATAAAGAATGGATAGATGATAGGAACGCTTAACTTTGCAAAATAGCTTAGCTATTTTAATAAAGTTTAACAGCGTTCTTTTAAAATTTAATATTATATAAATCAAAAAAATTTGTATTGAATGTTAAAAACCAAACAAGAGTTAAGAAACCATATAAATAATTGACTGCTATGAGTGTAAAAAGCTAAAATAAGATGCATTTTAATTTAGCTGAGTTTTAAAAAACTAAAAATATACTGAAATTAGATTGTAGTTGATTCTCAAAATAGATGAAAAAAATGGTGTTCATACAAAATTTTTATTAAATAGAATATATATCAAAAAAATCATTAAAATTCCATTACATAAATTTAATTTATATTAAAAAGTAAGTATAAATGTTTAATGAATATAAAATATAAATTAGAATAAAATTTTATAGAAGGGAGTTTTATGGGAATACTAGAAACGATATTTATAAGTATAGGATTGGCTATGGATGCATTTGCAGTTGCAATTTGTAAAGGACTTTCTATGAAAAAAATGAATTGGAAAAATGCATTTATTATAGCAATATATTTTGGATTATTTCAAATGTCAATGCCAATGATTGGATATGTTTTAGGATATGGCTTTAGCGAGTGGATTAAAGATATAGATCACTGGATTGCATTTATTCTATTAGGATTTATTGGAATAAAAATGATAAAAGAAGCATTTGATAAAGAGGAAAATATAAACGATAAAGTTGATTTTAATACAATGGTAATGCTTGCAATAGCTACAAGTATAGATGCGCTAGCAATAGGTATAACTTATGCTTTTTTAGATGCTAGAAATATTATGTTTTCATTTGTTTTAATTGGAGTTATCACTTTTATAATATCTTTAATTGGAGTGAAAATAGGTAACAAATTCGGAGATAAATATGGTAAAAAAGCGGAACTTATTGGAGGACTTATTTTAGTTTTTATAGGTGTTAAAATTTTATTGGAGCACATAGTTCTAAATTGAATTTTATACCAACAGATTAAGTTTTTGTATTTCAAAATAACATATTTCAAACTTCGTAAATAAAAATACTAGAACCAAAATACAAACAAGTGTTTACAAAATAGAATTTTTATGTTATACTAGGTTTGAAAAATAAAAAAGGAGGTGCATTATGCAAGATACAGAACAACATATTTATATAGCAATAGATTTAAAAAGTTTTTATGCGTCTGTAGAATGTAGGGAAAGAGATTTAGATCCTCTTACAACAAATTTAGTAGTTGCAGATAGTAGTAGAACAGAAAAAACAATATGTCTTGCAGTAAGCCCTTCTTTAAAAGCTTATGGAATCCCAGGAAGAGCAAGATTGTTTGAGGTTGTACAAAAAGTAAAAGAAATTAATATAGAAAGAAAAAGAAAAGCACCAAATGGTAATTTTACAGGTTCTTCTTATGATGATATAGCTTTAAAGAAAAACAAAGATTTAGAATTAACTTATATTGTTGCACCTCCACGTATGGGTTATTATATGAAATACAGTACAAATATTTACAACATATACTTAAAATGGTTTTCAAAAGAAGACATTTATGTTTATTCGATAGACGAGGTATTTATAGATGTTACGCATTATTTAAAAACATATAATATGAAACCAAGAGAACTTGCTACAAAGGTAATACAAGATGTTTATAACACAACAGGCATTACTGCAACTGCTGGAATTGGAACTAACTTATATTTATGCAAAGTGGCAATGGATATTGTTGCAAAACATGTCAAGCCAAATGAAAATGGAGTAAGAATTGCAGGGCTAGATGAAAAGGCATATAGAAAATTATTGTGGGAACATAGACCTTTAACAGATTTTTGGAGAGTTGGAAAAGGCTATGCAACAAAGCTTGAAAAAAATAGAATTTATACAATGGGAGATGTTGCAAGAACATCAATTAAAAATGAAGAATTATTGTACAAGTTATTTGGAATAAATGCAGAGTTATTAATAGACCATGCTTGGGGATATGAACCTGTTACATTAAAGGAAATAAAGGCATATAAGCCAACAACAAACAGTATAAGTTCAGGACAAGTATTGCACTGCCCATATAATTACGAAGATACAAGACTTATTGTTAAGGAAATGACAGAATTGTTAAGCTTAGACTTAGTTTCAAAAAATTTGGTTACAAATCAGATGGTTTTAACTATAGGTTATGACATAGAAAATTTAACAGATTTTAATTTAAAAAGCTTATACAAAGGGGAAGTAACAATAGACAGATATGGCAGAAAGGTTCCTAAACATGCACATGGAACAATAAATTTAAATCACAAAACATCATCTACAAAAGCAATTACAAAAGCTGTAATGGAACTATATGAAAGGATTATGAATAAAAATCTTTTAGCCAGAAGAATTTATGTAGTAGCAAATAATGTAATAGATGAAGAAACAGCCAAAAAAGAACAATTATATGAACAGATAGATATGTTTTCAGATTATAAAAAGAAAGATGAAGAAAGTAAAAATGAACAAACAGAAAAAGAATTGCAAAAAGCAATGATAGAAATAAAAAATAAATATGGAAAAAATGCAATTTTAAAAGGAATGAATTTACAAGAAGCTGGTACAACTAGAGATAGAAATAGGCAGATAGGAGGACATCGTTCATAGTAAAATTATAGGAAGGAAATAAGGTTGAAAAATGAAAAGTACAGGGAAATACGAAGACATTATAAATTTACCACATCATATATCAAAAAAACATCCACAGATGACGATGGAGTCTAGAGCTGCTCAATTTGCACCATTTGCTGCATTAGTTGGCTATGAAGATGCAGTTGAAGAAACAGCTAGACTAACTACAAAAAGAATAGAACTAAATGAAGAAGAAAAAAATATTTTAGATATGAAATTACAAATGTTAAAAGAACAAATGCATGTGCAAATTTATCCAGAAATTTCAGTTATGTATTTTGTTCCTGACTTAAAAAAAGAAGGTGGCAAATATATAAAAATTTCAGGAACAATAAAAAAAATAGATGAATATAAACAACTGTTAATTTTAGACGATAAAACCCAAATTCCTATAAGTGAAATTATAAGCATTGTAGGAGATAGTTTAATAATAAATTAGCTGTGAAAGTCTATATTTTTAGTTAACTTAGAAAGAAAAGTATAAAATATTGGTAAAATTATTGTAAAAAAAATTGTTATTTGATATCATAATAGGAGAAATTTGTATGGAGGTTTTTTATGAAAAGAGTATTTAAATTTATAGCACTTGTTGTTATTGTATTAATGCTACTTCCTTTTACAGTAGTTAACGCTGCATCTAAGACAGAAACAGTTATAGAAAAATTAAACCAGGATGAATATTTTAAATCAATAAATGGAAAGGCTACTTATGAAGATGAAACTATAGAAATAGAATATAGTATGCCTAATAATACCTATAATGAAGTATCATTTTCTTATAATGGTGATGTTATAGAATATTCATCAGGTGAGATAACAAATTATGAAGAAGCTGTATCAGGAATGTCATATATGCTTTATTCTACAACTCTTGTACAAACTGCATTAGTTCTAAATGGATATACAGAAAATCAAATTAAATCATTTTTTGAATCAAATGTCAGCAATCTTGATTATGATATAAATGGTATTGAGATAAAATTTCTTGGAAAAGCAAAAGAATATGTTAGCGAAGATGGAAGTGAAAAAATAAATGTAGCACCGTTTTCTATAAAACTAGATGTTAAAAAAGCAAATCTTAATACTTCAAGTACTGATCCTATACCATCAACAACAACTATAGAAGATTTTGTAAAATACTTAAAAGAAGATGAAAGTTTTAGAACAAGTAAAGACGATGAAGGTCGAATTATTGTTGAGACTGATATAGATAAAGATGATGATAATATAACAATAAGTATTACTTCTTATAATTATAATTATTATTGGGTATCACTACCTTGTGAAAATAATATAATGACATATGAAGTATCAGAAGTAGCAGACTTTGAAGAAGCTAGTAAAGCTACAAGCCATATTAGTTTTGCAAATATTTTGTTGCAAATTGCACTAGAATTAAATGGTTACAGTGATGAAGAAATACAATCATTTTTTGCGTCAGCTGATAGCAAATTAGATTATGACATAAATGGTATTGAATATAAAATACTTGGAGAAGAACAGGAATTTAGTGATGGTGAAGGAACGACAGTAAGTGTAACACCAATATCTATAAAAGTTGATTTTGCAAAAGCAAATCTTAATAAATTAACTGAAGATTATAAAGTATTAGAAGGTGCAAATCAAACATATACAATAGGTGAAGAAGGAGCTACATTTAAAATAGATGCTGATTATTCATTATTTGAAAATGGTGGAAAGGTATATGTTGATAATAATGAATTATCATCAAAAAATTATACTTCTAAATCAGGAAGCACAATTATTACATTAAATAAAGACTTTATGAGTACATTATCAGAAGGAGAACATACATTAAAAGTAGCTTTCAATAATGGGGAAAGTGCGACAACTAAATTTACAGTTGAAGAAGCAAGTACAACAACAGAAAAAACTGTTACAACTGAAAAAACAAAGACAAAAACAGCAATGAAGAACCCAAAAACTGGAGATAATATAATAATGACAATTTCTATATTTGCTATTGCAACACTTGGAGCATATACAACACTAAAAGTAAACAGAAATCACTAAAATAATAAAGTGAAGGGCTAGCAATTATGTTAGTCCTTTATTTCTAATAGAGGTAATATAATGAAAGGAAAAAGATATAATAATAATAAACATTATAAGAAAATAATTTTAACAATTATATTTTGGATATTTATCGTAATAATGTTAATATCAGGAATAAAGATATTTAAATGGGCAAAAGAAAATAAAGAAAGTAATGAAATTATAGATGAAGTTAAAAATACAATTTCAATTGATGATAATATAGATAATGTCGAAAAATATAATGTTAATTTTGAAAAATTAAAACAAACTAATTCTGATACTATTGCCTGGATTAAAGTAAATGGAACAAATATAGAATATCCTGTTGTTAAGACCACAAATAATGATTTTTATATGACACATACAATCGATAAAAAAAATAATAGTGCAGGTTGGGTGTTTATGGACTATGAAAATAAGTTTGATGGTACAGATAATAATTTGGTAATATATGCTCATAATCGTAGAGATGGCAGTATGTTTGGAACATTAAAAAATATACTTACTGAAGAATGGCAAAGTAATATAGATAATTTTAAAATTCCTTTTATTACAGAAACTGAAAAATCAGAATATCAAGTGTTTTCTGTATATACAATAGAAAGCGAAGACTACTATATTACTACAAATTTTGAAACAGATAACAAATTTGAAAAATTTATTGATACAATAAAATCAAGGAGCATAAAAGACTTTGATGTAAATATTAGTACAGAGGATCACATACTTACGTTATCTACTTGTGCAAATAATAATAAATATAGAGTGGTATTACATGCAGTCAAAGTTAAATAGGAAAAACAAATTGATTATTATAAATTAAAGGAAGGGAAAAAATATGGAAAAAGAAAAAAAATTAAATTTTATTTTAATAATAGTACTTATTATTATATGTATTGCTGAGGGAGTGATAATTTTGAACAATAGTAAAAAAGGCGATAATAATAAAGATATGGCAGTTGGAGCTAGTGAAGGATACATAACTGATAAAGAAATTTGTAAACAAGATGAATATGAAAAAACTTTATTTGGTCAACCAATTTCTAAAGAAAGAAATGGTGAAATGCGACTTGGAATTAAATGTACTCATGACAGTTATGCTGAGCTAACAATATATGAAGCAAAAGATGGAAAGTATGTTTCAATCTTTTCTTGTACAGCAATGATTGGAAAAAATGGACCTGTTAAACATGCTGAAGGTGATACAAAAACTCCTTTAGGTACATGGACTATAGGCGAAGCATATGGAATAAAAGATAATCCGGGAAGTATTTTACCATATACAAAAATAACTGATGATATGTACTGGTGCGCAACAGGAAATAACGGAAAAAAATATAATACACTAATTTATCGTAGTGAAAATCCTAATGCTGATTATTCTGAGGATGAACATCTTATGGATTATCCTATTAGATATTCATATTTAATAGATTTAGGATATAATAAAGCTTGTGCGCCTTATGCAGGAAATGCAATATTCCTACATTGCTGGAAGGAGCCAGATTATCCAACAGGTGGATGTGTAGCTGTGTCTGAAGAAAATATGATAACTATTCTTAAAACACTAAAACCAGGAACATCAGTTACGATTTATTAATAGATTGTAGTAATAAATGTCTGTAAAGTTATGTAAATTTGACAAATCTGAAATAATATGTTACAATTAAAAACATAATTTAAGAGTTTATCTAGGATTACAAAGTCCGAGCGATAAAGGGCAATTAAAATAGATTGATTGTTTACACGAAAGTAAGATTATATAAAAGTCTTGCAAAGGAGTCTTAAAGTAGATTCTTTTGTGAGGCTTATTTTTATAGGAGATGTGATAGTTATGAAAATCGAAAGTAAAAGACTTATTTTAAGAAATTTGGAAGATGGAGATATAGAAGATATAGTAGAAGGATTAAATAATATAGAAGTTGCAAAATGGATGGCAGGAGTTCCATATCCATATACAGAAAATGATGCTAAACAATTTATACAACATACGAAAGATCAAGATGAAAATGTTAAAATTTCATTAGCAATAGTATTAAAAGAAAACAATAAAGTTATAGGTGGTACAGAAATTAGAAATATCAATAGAAAAGATGGTACAGCAGGTGGTGGAATATGGCTTAATGAAAAATATCAAAAAAATGGATATGGAACAGAAGCATTTAGCATAAGAAATAAGTATTGTTTTGAAGTTTTGAAATTAAGAAGAATTGAAAACGGATATTTTCGTGGAAATGAAAAATCACGAAGAATGCAACTGAAATTAGGATATAAAGATGAAGGAATAAGAAGAAAGAAATTCTTATGTCTAGCAACAAATGAATATGTAGATGAATGTATTACAGGATTATTAAAAGAAGAATTTATAGAATGGAGTGATAAAATTGAATAATGATGAATTAGAATTAGTATTTCCAACTGATAGAACGAATTAATGAAGCACTTTTTTATCAAATTTTTCTTTAATTAATAATCTTTTAACTTTAAAAAAATAGAAAAATCTTAATCCATTATATGTAAAAAAGTTATAGATGAAGTGATAATATTGACTTATAAAAATAAATTGATTGTTGAATTAATTGTCCTTTTTGTGTATTAGCAAGCACTGAATTTGGGGACTGCAGATTTTGTCCACCATCAAATTCTATACAATGGGATTTCATCCCAACCCCTACATTTTGATATTGTAAAAATAATGGTATTATAGTATAATATGAAACAGAAAAATCATAATTTTTGAGAGGTGAAAATGAAAGAGATTGAAAAATTTTTAAATGATTTAAATTTTGATGAAGAAAAAGTCAATAAAGGAATTAACAAAGTGAATGCTAAATTAAAACAATATATCGATGAAAAGATATTGCCTGAGTATGAACTAAATGATGGAGGGCACAACTCAGAACATGTTAAGTATGTTTTAAAAAGAGCGTTTGAACTTGCAGATGGATATGAGATAAATTATGATATTTTATATACTTGTGTATGCTTTCACGATGTAGCATGCCATATTGATAGAGATAATCATGAAGTTTTATCAGCGCAAAGAGCATACGAGGATGATTTTCTAAATGGATTCTTTAGCATTATAGAAATGAAAAAAATAAAAGAAGCAATTGAAGACCATAGAGCTTCATTAGAATATATACCTAGAAATATATATGGAAAAATATTATCTTCTGCAGATAGAAAAGTTGAAGTAAAACAATATTTAATAGCCTCTATTTCGTATGGTAAAAAGAAAAATCCAGAAATAGACAAAAATGAATCTATTGAAAGATCATATGAATTTGCTATCAAAAAATTTGGAAAAAACGGATATGCAGTTAACAAAAGCTATGTAGATGATTTAAAATATAAAAAGTTTTTAGAAAATATTCAGTATTTAATAGATAATAAAGAATTGTTTATTGAATTAGCTGAATTAATTTATGATAAGTTATATTAGGAGAAATTTGACAAATGGAACAAAGAGATTTATATGATATTAACAAAAGATTAACAGGACAAACTATTTTTAAAGGTGAATCAATTCCTGAAAATAACTATATAATTGTTGTTTTAGTGTTTATACAAAATAGTGAAGGAAAATTTTTGATACAGAAAAGAAGTGAAATTAAAAATGGAAAATATGCTACTACAGGTGGTCATCCCAAATCAGGAGAAAATAGTGTGCAAGGAATTATAAGTGAAGTAAAAGAAGAAATTGGATTAGAATTAAGCCCAAATGATTTACAACTATACTATACAGGTAGATCTGATTCTGAAAGAGTATTTTGGGATGATTATTATATAAAAATGGATATAGATGATATTAAAAGTTTAACTTTGCAAAAAGAAGAAGTAGAATCCGTTTGTTGGCTATCAATAGATGAGATTTATTCTTTGATGAAAGAAAATAAATTTTTTAAAAATCATTATGAAGAATTTGAAATATTATTAAAATGGTTAAAGGAAGGAATAATATGATTTATATAATAAGACATGGTCAAACAGACTGGAATATTGAACATAGAACACAAGGACATACAGATATAGCTTTAAATACAAATGGAATAAAACAGGCAGAATTGATGACTCAAAAAATTGCAAATTTAAAAATAGATAGCATTATTTCTTCTGATTTAAAAAGAGCTTATATGACTGCTCAAATAATAAATAAAAATTTTAATATAACCATTGAAACAGATAAAAGGTTAAGAGAATTTTGTTTTGGTACATTAGAAGGAATTACAAGAGACAAGATAACTCAAGAAGTATGGGATGATTTTAATAAAAATCCAAAACAATTTAACGCAGAAACAAAAGAAGAAATATTCAATAGAATAAAAAGCTTCATAAATGATTTAAAATTTAATAGTATAAATAAAAATACCTTAGTTGTAACTCATGGTGGACCTATAAGAATGATAAAATATTATTTAGATAATGGTAATAATTTTAATGATAAAAAATATTTAGAAGAATATATGACGCTTAAAATTAATAATTTAGATTTATTTATTATAGATGAAGAAATGAATTTAAAAAAGTGCGAATTATAGACTTAAATGTTACTCAAAAAGAGAAAGATGAAGGCACTAAATTATAATTCTATATACAAGTATTATTTGTATCTAAAGTAGCAAGTGTTGCTAATGTATCACCGTAATTGAACAAAGAATGCAGATAATGTGGCCAATTCTTCAGAAGTTTTATCTTTAGCAATACTACATGCTAAAATAGAAATGAAAGTTATAAATTCACAATTTTGCATAGTTAATTCCCCTGTTTATAATATGCTAGATTTCTATTTTGGTTAAAAATAAAATTTATACGAATTACAGTTTATAAAGGAGTAAAGAATGTTGACAATAAAAGAAAATAACAAGAATATTAATGAATTTAATTTATTATATGATTCAGTTGGATGGGGAGCATATGATAAAACTATTTCA
>OCTW011533727.1_pt1 | contig 11298 bp, 15 predicted proteins | sample 1539671 | NCBI WGS metagenome assembly OCTW01 (sample SAMN02144230, study PRJEB22623) | gut metagenome | biome: sheep rumen | host: Ovis aries | place: New Zealand | reverse complement strand
TAACAATTGCTTTAGGTTTTATTTCGATAATAATTATTATAATTAATTTAGTTAAGTTGTTATTTAGTAGTAACGAAATATAAATATTAGAAGGACATAGTCCTTCATTTTTCTTTACGTTTTTTTGTAAAAAATATATTTTATTTAAAAAAAAGAATGTGAATTATTTTTAATAATGATATTATATTAATGTAGGAGGCACGGCATATGGCAAAGAAAAAGAAAAGAAGATTAATTAAATTATTACCAGTAATTGTAATTATTGGTATTTTATGTGGGATAGGGCTATGTTTATATTGTATAACACCTGTTTCATTAGAAGATGATAAAGTAATGTTTAAAGTTAAACAAGGAGAATCAACACTAAGTATTATTAATGATCTAAGAACAAATAGATTAATAAAGAGTAGAAAGTTTGCAATTCTATTTATAAAGGTTAATAATATTGATACTATAAAAGCTGGTAATTACGAATTAAATAGAAATATGAGTATGAGAAAAATATTTTCTGTAATCACTGATTCTAAAAATATAAAAGAAGATACAATTACACTTACTTTTAATGAAGGTAAGAATATGAGAGGAATTGTAAAAACAATCACTGATAATACAAGTATTACTGAAAATGATATTTATAATACATTATCTAATAAAGAATATATAAAATCATTAATGGATGAGTATTGGTTCTTAACTGATGAAGTATTGGACGGAAGAATTTATTATCCATTAGAAGGATATCTATATCCTGATACATATGAATTTAGTAAAGATGTCAGTATTAAAGGCATATTTAAAAAGATGTTAGATAGAGAAGAAGTAATTCTAGATAAATATAAGACATCAATTGATTCAAGTAATCTAGGTATTCATAAAATAATAACTCTAGCGTCAATAGCTGAATTAGAAGGTAAGACTTTAGATGACAGAAAAAATATAGTTGGGGTGTTCTATAATAGGATAAAGAGTAATTTACCACTTGGTAGTGATGTTACTACATATTATGGAGCAAAAGTAGATATGGGTGAAAGAGATTTGTATCAAACTGAAATTAATAATCCAAACGCATATAATACTAGACCAATGAGTAGCGCTGGTAAATTACCAATAGGACCAATATGTAATCCATCGGAAGATGCGATTAATGCATCAATTAATTATACAAAGAATGATTATTTCTATTTTGTAGCGGATAAGAATGGAAAATTGTACTTTAGTAAGACTGATGCAGAACATACTTCAACAGTACAAAAATTAAAAGATCAAGGACTTTGGTTTACGTATTAAGAAATAGGTTTCTATTTCTTTTTTCTTTTATTTATGTTATACTATTAAGCGTTAGAGGTGAGAATATGGATTTAGGAACAACAAATATATTTGATACTAGAGATTTTAATGACATATTAGTTAAAGAAACTTTATCTGATGCTGATTTAGCATTAGAAGAAAGGGGATATAATTCAGTAAATCAATTAGTTGGATATTTAATTAGTGGAGATCCAGGATATATTTCTAATTATAAAGAAACAAGAAAAAAAATTACTAAATTAGATAGAACAGATATAATTGAAGTATTACTTCGTAATTATTTAAATAAATAATGAGATATATTGGTTTAGATTTGGGAACTAAGACATTAGGAATTGCTCTTAGTGATAAATTAGGTTTAATAGCGTCTTTTTATAAAACTTTAGAATTTAAAGAAGAAGAATATGAATTATTAATTGATCCACTAAGAGAAATAATAGAAAAAGAAAAAATTGAATCTATTGTTTTAGGTTTACCAAAAAATATGAACAATTCAATCGGTTTTGCAGGAGAAAGAAGTCTAAATTTTAAAAAATTACTTGAATCGAATTTTGATTTGCCTGTAATTTTAGAAGATGAGAGATTATCTTCTGTAGAAGCTAATAATATTATGATAGCGTCTGACTTATCTAGAAAAAAAAGAAAGAAAAAGGTTGATGCCCTTGCGGCAACAATAATATTACAAAGATATTTAGATAGGAGATAATTATTATGCCAAAAAATGAAAATAAAAATTATTTTACATACATTGATAATCAGGGAAATAAAAAAGAATGTAAGATATTATATACTTTTGATTTAGCTGAAACTAATAAGAATTATATAGTATATACAGATGAAACTATTGATGAAAATGGAAAATTTAGAACTTATGCATCTACATATGATCCAAATAAAGAGTTAAGTGATTTGGGACCAATTGAAACTGAAAGAGAATGGAAATTAATAGAAGGAATCTTATCTAATTTAACTAAAGAAGAAAAATAATATGGATGATATAATTAAAGAAATAGAAGAGTATGCAGAAAAAGAAAATGTCCCTATTATGAATAAAAGGGGCATTAATTTTTTATGTAAGCTAATTAAAGAAAAAAATATTAAAAACATATTAGAAATCGGTTCGGCAATTGGTTATTCGTCAATAAAAATGGCTTTATGTTCTGATGATATAAAAATAACTACTATTGAAAGAGATGAAATTAGATATAATGAAGCAATAAAAAATATAAATAGATGTAATTTAAATAATAGAATTAATATAATATTTGGTGATGCATTAGAAACAAAAATAGATGGATTATACGATTTAATATTTATTGATGCTGCAAAAGGTCAAAATATTAAATTCTTTAATATGTATAAAAATAATTTAGCTAAAAATGGTATAATAGTTACAGATAATATGTCTTTTCATGGTCTAGTTGAAGAGACTGAAAGAATTAAAAATAAAAATTTGAGACAATTAGTTAATAAAATAAGAAAATACATAGTTTTCTTAAAAGAAAATACGGAATACACTACCAAGTTTTATAAAACTGGTGATGGAATAGCGGTAACAGTAAAAAAGGAGGATTAATGAGTAAGATTTTTGTCCCACTTCCTACTAAAAAAATGATATCACTTTATACAGGTCAAGATTTTGATGGTTTCTTAATAGGTATTGATGGTTTTAGTAGTAATTTTAATAGTTATGTAAAAAAAGAAGAATTAGTGGAATATATAGATCTTGTTAAGAAATATAACAAGGAAATATATATATGTTTAAACAGGTTGTACTATAATAATGAAATAGATTCTGTTAGAAAATTATTGTTAGAAATAAAAGATTATGATATAAATGGTATTTTTTATACAGATATTGGAGTTTTAAATATTCTCAATGATATTAAATTTAATAAAGAAATAATGTGGTATTCTAATCATTTAGGTACAAATTCTAAAACACTTACTTTTTTGAGTAAAAGAGGAGTTAGTTCGGCATTGTTATCTAACGAGATTTCAATTGATGAAATAATAGATATTAAGAGAAATACTAAAACTAAAATTGGTTGTCAATTATATGGATTTTTAAATATGGCTACTTCATCTAGAAAATTATTGACTAATTATTTTGAACATATTGATAAGAATAAAGATAAAGATAAGTATTATATTAAAGATAAAGTAAAAGAAGGAACATATTTTTTAGTAGAGAATAAAGATACTAATTTCTTTACAAATTCAGTACTTAATGGAATTATATTTTTTCCAAAACTTATTGAAAATAATATTGATTTTATAGTTTTAGATGATTATATGTTAAATGAGAATAATTTTTATAATGTTATAGAAGCATTTTCATCTCTTAGAAATGCATATGATGACAAAGAATTTGTAGGTAAATTAGAAAAAGTAGTAGAAGTAAATACATATTATGATACATTTTATGGCTTTTTAGATAAGAAAACAGTATATAAGGTGGAAGATTATGGAAAGAATTGAGTTACTGGCACCTGCAGGTGATTTAGAGCGTTTAAAATGGGCTTGTTTATATGGTGCAGATGCAGTTTATATTGGAGGAGAAAAATTTTCTTTACGTGCTAATGCAACCAACTTTTCTTTAGATGATATAAAAGAAGGAGTTATATATGCACATAAGCACAATGTTAAAGTCTATGTTACTGTTAACATTGTTTTTCATGAAAATGATTTTGATGGTTTAATAGATTATCTTAAAAAATTAGAAGAATATAAAGTAGATGCGATTATCGCATCAGATGTATTTATTTTAGATTTACTAAAAGAAAACAAAATAAATCTTGAATTTCATTTAAGTACTCAGGCTTCTTGTTTAAATAAAGAAACAGCTAAATTCTTTAAAAAAGAGGGAGTTAAAAGGGTTGTTTTAGCAAGAGAATGTTCTAAAGATGATATAAAGGGTATTATAGATGAAACTGGTATAGATACAGAAGTATTTGTACATGGTGCGATGTGCATGGGTTATTCTGGAAGATGCACTCTATCAAATTATTTAACTAATAGAGATTCTAATAGAGGAGCATGTGCGCAAATATGTAGATGGACCTTTGACTTATATGATGAAAAGAAGAAAATAAATAAAGATACTGATTTTTCTTTTTCACCTAAAGATTTATCATTATTAAATTTTATACCTGAATTAATTGAATTAGGTGTTAAATCACTAAAAATTGAAGGTAGAATGAAGTCTATCTATTATGTTGCAACTCTATTATCAGTGTATAGAAGAGTAATAGATAGTTATTATGCAGGCACATATGAATATAGTAAAAAAGATGAGATAGAATTATATAGATGTGCGAATAGAGATACTTTACCTCAGTATTTTGATAAATTTCCTGGTAAAGATGAACAATACTATATAGGAAGACAAGAAAATACTAATCAAGATTTTTTGGGTGTAGTATTAGAATATGATTCTAAGAATAAAGAAATTGTATTTGAACAAAGAAATTATTTTGAGGTTGGAGACGAAATTAATATTTTTGGGCCTCATAAAGAATCATTTAATTTAAAGATTAAATATATAAAAAATGAAGCTGGTGAAGAAGTTGATGCAGCTCGTCATCCTCAGGAAATACTTAGAATACCATGTGATAAAAAAGTAGATAAATATGATTTAATGAGAATTAATTTTTTTAAATAGGAGGAAGTAATGGAAACTTTGAAAGAATATGTTGATAAAAGATTAAATAATTATAATTTAGATGAACAAGCAACTATAAAGGTTGTTTTAGAATTCTTAAAGGCTGATACAATACTTGTATCTGATTATTGTAAATTTGGTTTAAAAAAAGATATTAATGAAACTAGTTCAAAAGAATTAATAAAATATATGATTTCAAATAGTCCATTTGGATATTCAATTAGAAAAAAGAAATATAAAGCTGAACCTATTATAAAGAAAAAAATATTATCTTTTAATGAAGAATTTGAACAAGATGAAATTTATGAATAAAAGTATTGAAAAATTAAAATATATTGCTATAATATATTTTATATTTGAAGGGAGATTACGAGATGACATTAAGAAGTTATTTAGTTAAATTTAATGATGATCCAGAAAGAGAAGTATTTTTGGAAGATTATGAAGCTGTATATGCTGAAGGATGGGATGCTAATATTTTTTCTATGAAGTTCTTACATAAAGCAATAGCGGAAACTAATTATGAAGATGTATATAAAGTGTTTAGAATAGTTGCAGAATTCATTCGTCCTGTTTCTTTTGAAGAATTAAAAGACGAAATTATGCAAGAAGATAACGAAGTTTATACTAAATTAGATTTGGGCGATGGATCATATAAAAAATTAAACTTAAAATATAATCCAGATACATATGAAATAGATAATGATGAAGACTAATAATTGTAACTAATTTTAGAATGTTTGTTGACAAACATTCTTTTTTGTAGTAACATTTTTAACTGTTAATACATTAAAGAGGTGAAACGTTATGAAAGGTAACAAAAAAGAAATATTTTTAACTCAAAATGGTCTAGATGAAGTTAAAGCTGAACTTGAAGATTTAAAAACAAATGTTAGACCAGAAGTTATTAGTCAAATAAAGGAAGCTAGAGCTCAAGGAGATTTATCTGAAAATGCAGAATATCATGCTGCTAGAGATAGACAAGGTCATGTTGAAGCTAGAATTAAAGAATTAGAATATATAGTTGATAATGCTACTATTATTGAAGAAGGTAAAAAAGATAAAGTTAGTATTGGTTCAACTGTAGAAATAAAATATATAGATGATGATGAAATTGAAGAATATTCAATTGTTGGTAGTACTGAAGCAGATCCATTTGAAAATAAGATATCAAATGAATCACCAATTGCTATTGGTATTATGGGTAAGAAGAAAGGCGATAAAGTTACTATTGAAAGTCCAAATGGTAGCTATGATATAGAAATTGTTTCTATTAAGTAGGAGGTAAAAATGAAAAATATTCATGAAGTAGAAGTTAAATTAGAAGGTAAAGAATGGAAAGATGCTGTAGATAGAGCATTTTCTCAAGAACAAAAAAAGGTTAATGTACCTGGATTTAGAAAAGGTAAAGTACCAAGAAATGTTTATGAAAAAAAATATGGTACTGCTAGTTTATTCTATACTGCTATTAATAATGAACTTGGAAATATGTATGCTAAAGTATTAAAAGATAACAAATTAGATCCTATTATAGATCCAAAAATCGATGTTAAAGAAGTAGATGATGATAAACTAGTTGTTAAATTTACTATTACTACAAAACCAGAAGTTAAAATTAAAAAATATACTAATTTAGGTGTTAAGAAGGAAACTGTTAAAGTTACTAAAGAAGAAATAGATAAAGAAATAGAAAATTTACGTGCTAGATATGCTGATTTAGTTATTAAAGAAGGTAAGATTGAATCAGGAGATATTGCAGTTATTGATTTTGAAGGATTTATTGGAGATAAAGCTTTTGATGGTGGTAAGGGTGAAAACTATTCATTAACTATTGGAAGTAATACATTTATTCCAGGATTTGAAGATCAATTAATAGGAAAGAAAGCAAATGATGAAGTAGATGTTAAAGTAACTTTCCCTAAAGATTATCAAGCTGAAGAATTACAAGGTAAAAAAGCTGTATTTAAAGTTAAAATTCATGAAGTTAAAACTAAGGAATTACCAGAATTAGATGAAGATTTCTTCCTAGATTTAGAAATGGAAGGAGTTAAAAATGAAAAAGATTTAAGAAGTGTAACTGAAGATCAAATTAAAGCTAGAAAAACATATGATGCTGAAAATAAATATATAGATGATTTATTAGATGCTATCGAAAAACAAACAACTGTAGAAATACCAAATGAATTAGTTGAAGAAGAAATAGATAGAATGGTTCATGAATATGGACATAATTTAGAACATCAAGGTATTACATTAGAAATGTTCTATCAATTTACTAATTCAGATGAACAAGCTTTAAGAGAACAAATGAGAAATGATGCTGAAAAGAGAGTTAAATATAGATTTATGCTTGAAGAAATCGCAGATTTAGAAAAAGTAAATGTTACTGACAAACAAATAGATAAAGAAGCTGAAAAATTAGCTAAACAATATAATGTAACTAAAGAAGAATTCTTAAATCATGCTGGTGGACCAGAAGCATTAAGATATGATTTAAAAATGCAAAAAGTAATTGATATTATTAAAGGAGAAGAAAAATAAGGTATAACCTTATTTTTTTCTTGACTATAAAAATGTAATAATGTTAATATTAATAAGGGGAGTAATATATGAAAGCAATAGTTTTAAATAATCAAAATGCATTAATATTAGATATTCTAGGATATGAAAAAGAAGAAAGTGGACTTATTAATCTACAATTAACAGTTAATCCAGTTATTAGAATTAGTACTGATTCTACAAAGACATTTATTGTTGATACTGATGATTTAGATAATCAAAAAGAAGTAGCATATGTTTTTGCTGAATCATTAGTTGGTTCAGAAGGTATTATTACTAATTATTCACCTAGAACTAAAAAACATGAAATGAAATTAACTAAAAAAATAATAAAAAATAAGACAGATTAATTATCTGTCTTATTTATTTTTTCAATTTTTTCATATATATCATTTAAATCTTTTTCATATTTACTAGTTAATTTTGCTTTAAAATATTTTTTATCTATTAAATTATCTGGCATATATTGTTGTTTAACATAACTTCCTTTATAGTCGTGAGGATATTTATAAATAGTTGAATCTATTCTAATTGTATCAGGAACTGGATATATTTCACCATTTAATACATCTTGGTATGCTTTTTCAAATGCAGTATAAGCGCTATTTGATTTAGGAGATAGAGCCATTTCTGTTATAGTTTTAGCTAAGATAATTCGAGCTTCAGGTAAACCAACTCTTTCACATGCATTTATAGCAGCTTCTACTTTAACACCCATATTTGGTGAAGCAAGGCCTATATCTTCATATGCGATTACTGTCATTCTTCTATAAATACTATCTAAATCTTCTTGCATTATTAATCTAGCTAAATAGTGCAGTGAAGCATTAACATCAGATCCTCTAATTGATTTTTGAAATGCTGATAATAAATCATAATGTCCAGTTTCATCTTTATCAGAGAAAAATACTGGTTTAGAATTAATCTTTTCTATTACTTCTTTTGTTATTTTTTTATCTGAAGTAGAGTAATAACATATTTCAAGTAAATTATAAGCACTTCTAAGGTCATTTGAAGAGAGTTTTGCTATCATAGTGATTTCTTCTTTACCAATCTTAATTCCTTCTAAATAAGGCGTTTTAATTGCTTTTTTTAATGCTTTGATAATATGTTCTGTTGTTAATGGTTTTAATTCAAATATTGTGCATCTACTTCTAATCGCAGGATTTATCTTATGATAAGGATTAGATGTAGTTAAACCAATTAAAGTAACTAAACCACTTTCTAATACAGGTAATAATATATCTTGCTTATCTTTATTTAATCTATGTATTTCATCCATTATAAGTATAATTCCGTTATACATTTTGGCTTCTTCTATAACTGTTACTAAATCTTTCTTATCATTTGTAGTAGCGTTTAAGAATCTATATTTCATATCAGTACTATTTGCGATAACATTCGCAATAGTTGTTTTACCAATTCCAGGATTTCCATATAATATCATAGAAAATATTCTTTTATTTTTTATAAAGTTATATATAGGAGATCCTTTACTAACTAAATGTTCTTGACCAATTACATCATCAATTTTAGTTGGTCTTAATTTAATCGCTAATGGTTCGTTCATAATAATCACCATATATATTATATCATTAAAATTTGAATTTTAATTGATTTTATGATATATTATTTCCCGTTGTGAGGGAGACATATGAATAATTTAAAGGAACTAAAAAAACATATTATTTCAAATATTCATGATGACTGGTCTACTTTAGAAAAAGTAAGGTATGTTTATATTGAATCAGGAAAGTTTTTACAAAAACATACTGAATTCTTTTTTACAATTGATGATAAGTTAGAAACTAAATTATCACCAAAGAAATTAGATAAGATTTATATGGGTAGATTAAGTTCTCAAGAATGGAATAAAATGGTATGTAAGACAGGTGCGGAATTTATTAAAAGCGTGCTTGATGAATTAAGAATAAAGTGTAATTTAGTAGAAACTGTAGATTATATTAAAATAAAGGGTATGAAGCATCATTTACATCATTACACCTTGGCAATCGATATAGATGGAAAAAATATATTTGTAACTCCCGCATCAGATTATCCTTATATAAAAGAAGGTATGTCTACAAAACACTTTGGTATTGATGTACCATACATATCTGATGGAGAAATCTTTTATAAAGGAAGAGAAATACCTCACATTACTTTAACTAAAAATGAATTAAGAGAAATAGATGAAAAAATAGGTTATTTAACACCAATTTTAAAACTTAATAAAAGTGGTGGCGATGAATTAAAATCAGAATATTTAGATGATATAACAAAAAATGATAGAAATTATTATATTGATTATCTTGCTCAAAACACTAATTTTTATCAAAGTATTATGCCATCTGATGATGATAAGAAAGAATTTAAAGTTTTTTCAGATCCTAGAAACAATTGGAACTTTGTTATTGATAATATATGTAAAAGAACAGGTAAAAGAATTGCCCATATAACTGGTACAAAATATAAGCATATGGAATTTGTTAGTAGAACAAACTTTAAAACATGGTGTGAATATGTAGAAACTTTATTTAATAAAGATGACTATAATTCAAAAGAAGTGTACTATGCTAATCCAACATTATTACTCCATAAATCAAAAGCATTAGTTAATTCAATAATTCTATTCTATAACAAGATTATACATAATAATTATACGAGTGAAGAAATTGCTTCTTTTAAATCAACATTTACAAGATTATTAAACGAAACATCTAAACATTTTATAGATCAAAGATTTGTTATTGAACCAAAAGATAAAGATAATTATGTTTCTAACACTTATATTAACCATAAATTTTCTATATTCTTTCCAGAATGGATGAATGCTAATACTGGTGTAGATAATAAAAATATTTATAGTGGTTTTAGTGAACAAAACGAAATAATAAAAAGAATGATAGAAACTATGTTTCAAGAACTTAATTCTAAAAATATTTTAAAAGAACCAGATCCTAGTTTTAGTCTAAGTCCAATATTTAAAAGAATTAATTTGTATTCAGTAAAAAAGAAATCAACAGATGATTATGTTATTTATTTTTCGATTACTGATTCAGATACACTAGGTAAACATTCTTCATATTGGTATAAATATGATGTGACAAATAATACTTTTGAAAAAACATCAGTTTCTAAAATGATTACAGATACATTTAAAGATAAAAAATATGAAATACTAAGTAATAGGTTAAAAAGCGAATTACTAGAATTAGAAGAAAGAGAAGACTCAAACTTCTCAAAACCAAGATTATTAAAATTAGAAAAATAAAAATAGGAAGATTATTCTTCCTATTTTCTTTTTAATACATCAGTATTTCCTTTTCTTTTTAATTCTAATTTGTATTGTGAAGATATTATATCTATATCTTCATCTTCTAATGCAGATTCGTTTCTGTTTTCTTCTATTTTTTCCATATAAATAGCCATTTTTTGAATGAATGAATCATATTCTTTTGTATGGTATTTTATAGATATAACACTTGATTCACGTAATATACTAAATAAATTATTAAAGTCAGTAACTTTATTAATGTTGATTTTACCATCTCTAGATATTGTTAATGTATAAGTATTCATCGCATCCTCATCTTCTATTGATGGAATATCAAATAAGTAGACTCTATTTCTATCGCCTTTAGTACGTATACGCGTAATATTATCTATAGACATAAAATCACCCCTCTTTTTTTAATTTGACATATTATAAAATAATTTATAAATATTGTCAAATTTTAGAAAAACTTGTATAATTTTATTAAGGT